>OLPT01000526.1_pt1 | contig 28457 bp, 19 predicted proteins | sample 1673051 | NCBI WGS metagenome assembly OLPT01 (sample SAMEA3136750, study PRJEB25190) | human gut metagenome | biome: human gut; feature: human-associated habitat; material: faeces | place: Austria | collected 2013
AGCAGCGCCCACCGCGCGCTCAAAAAGCTCGAAGAGGCGGGCCTTATTTCCACCGTCGGAAAAATGCGACAGGTCACCGACGAAGGTCTGCGCGTCATCGACGCGTTGTTTTAATTTCCACACCCCGCTGAAGACACCACAATTGGAGGATTGGCCGCTATAATTTCGATACCATCTACGGAGGGAAGGCGGCTTGAATAAATATGGATCCAAACAACCCCTATGAAACCTGGCAAGCCGTTATCGAAAAGGTCAAATCGTATGGCACGGTGAATCCGGCGCAGGTCGACGCGTTTCTGGGACGCATGCAGCCGCAGGCATCGAGCGTGGGTTTCCTGCTCGCCACCGTCGATACCGACTTCATTAAAGGCCAAATCGAAAAGCGCTTTCTTTCGCAAATCGAGCAGGCGCTGCGCGACTTGTTCGAAACCGAATATGTGGTAGAAATCGAGGTCGACCCGGGTTCTTCGGCGTTCATGCAGCAAATCGCCACGCAAAACGCCCAGCAAGCGGCACCTTACACGCCGCCTGCGCAACCGGCAGCCCCTCAGGCAGCGGGAGTGCAGGCGGGTGCCGCACCCATCGCGCCCGCACATTCCGAACCTGCAGCACCAACCGCGCAGCCGATTCAACCACAGCACCAGATCGCACCGCAAGTTCAGCCTGCTATTGCGACACAGCCGAGCTCCCCGCAGCCGCCGGCGGCGACAAGCCACCTCACCGGCAGCCAAATCGCGCGCGCGAACGGCATGGACACGGGCGCCGCCGCGCTGACCTTCGAGAACTTCATCATCGGCGATTCGAACCGTTTGGCCTATTCGATGGCCGTATCGGTAGCGGAATCGCCCGGCAAGTCGACCCTGAATCCCCTGTTCATCTACGGAAAAAGCGGTTTGGGCAAAACGCACTTGCTACGAGCTATCCAGAACTACATTCTGGAAACGCGGCCCGATATGCGCGTGGTGTATATCGACGCGCAGGAATTCATCACGGAATATTCCATCGCCGCGATTGACCACAGCAAAGACAAATCGAGCTTCCAGGCGTTCCAAAGCCGCTATCTCGACGCCGACGCGCTGCTCATCGACGACGTGCAGTATTTCCAGGGCAAATCGGCCACGGTAAATATCGTGTTCCAGCTGTTTAATCGCCTCACCGACGCCGGCAAACAAGTCGTGCTTTCGGCCGACCGTTCGCCGAAGAGCATCGATATCGACGAACGCTACAAGAGCCGCTTCAATTCTGGCGGCACCTACGACATTCAGCCGCCCGAGGTCGAAACGAAGCTCGGCATTATTAAGTCGTTCATCGAGGAATACAAGCGCTCCGAAGGCAGTTGGGATTTATACGTCCCCGAAGATATACAAATGTATATCGCGGAAATATCGAGCTCAAACGTACGCGAGCTCAAAAGCGCCGTAACGAAGGTCATTTCGCAAATGACCGCGTTCGGGAACCCCGACATCACGCTTTCCGACGTGAAATCGCTGCTCGAGAACCACTTCTCAGCCGGCGCGTTGAAGAAAATCACCGTCGAAGCCGTGCAGCACGAAGTCGAGCAGTACTACCAGGTGAGCCATGCCGACCTCATTGGCACGAAGCGATCGCGCAATATCGCCTATGCGCGCCACGTAGCGATTTATTTGTGCCGCCAGATGATCGACATTCCTTACAACGACATCGGAAAGCGGTTCAATCGCGACCACTCGACCATTATGAGCTCCGTCGAAAAGATCGAGAAGAAGACCAAAGAGAGTCGAGAGCTTCAAGAAGAGCTCGAGATCATTATTAAAAACATTCGGGAAAACTAGTCGAAAACTTGAGGAAAGCGGTGGAAAGATAATATAAGCAATAAAAGCAGTGGAAAGCGGGTGCAGATTGTCAAACATTCTTCAGTCATCATAAACAATGATTGAACAGGCACAATGCAACCTTTTCCACTTTTCCACCGTCCTTATTACTACTACAATTATTAATTATTTATTTAAGAGCAGAAGGGCAAAAAAGTGAGATTCAACATCAACAAGAGCGAACTCCTTAATGCGTTGACCATCGTGTCCAAGGGCACAGCTTCGCGCTCTACCATCCCTGTGCTTTCTGGCGTCTACATTAAAGCAGAGGGTATGGGGCTGGTTATGGAAACCACCGACCTCGAACGCTCTATTCGTTACAGCGTTCCTGCTCTCGTTGAAGAAGAGGGAACAACCGTTATTCCCGAGAAGCTTCTTCTGGATATCGTTAAAAACCTGCCTGAGGCAGCTGTGGAGTTCCAGACGAACGATTCCACTGTCACGGTATCGTGCGGCAAATCGTCGTTCACGCTCAAAACGCTCGATGCGGCCGACTTCCCCCCGTTCCCCAACGTTGACGTTTCGAGTTCCATCGAGGTGCCGTTCGCGGAATTCTGTTCTATGGTTAAGCGTGTGGCGAAGGTTGTCTCGAAGGACCAAAGCCGTGCAGTGCTCACGGGCGTGCTTATCTCCACGTCTGACGAAGGCTTGCGCATGGTTGCGACCGACTCGTATCGCCTTGCTGTGGCCGATATTGCGCTTGAGGGCGTGCAGGGGAATTTCGAGGCGATTGTTTCTGGCGTGTTCCTTCAGGAGGTTGCCGGCCTGCCGAAGATGGAAGAAAACATTACCATTGGCCTTACGGCGAACCAGATTGTGTTCACCTATCAGAATATGGTGCTCATCAATCGCCGCATCGAGGGCAATTTCCCGAACTATCGTCAGATTATTCCGCAGACATGGGCAACGAAGACGTGCTTCACTACGCAAGAGCTCATTACTGCAGTGAAGCGCGTGGGCTTGGTGAGCGCGCTTTCGTCGCCCGTGAAAATCGACATCAACGCCGAAGCGGGCAACGCGATTATCAACGCGGCCACGCAAGACGTGGGCTCGGCCGAGGAAGTTGTCGGCTGTGAAGTGGCGGGCGAAAGCATTCAAATCGCCTTGAATCACCAGTATGTGCTCGACGGTCTTATGTCTGTCTCGACCGACCAGGTGTTCTTCGAGACCTCGTCGCCCATGAAGCCCGGCATTTTCCGTGCGGGTGCAGGCGAGAACTTCCTGTATCTCGTTATGCCCGTTCGCGTATCTTAAGGACGTGCTTGCCGTGGCAAACGATCTTCGCATTCAGGAAGTGCGCCTGGCCGGTTTTCGCAATTATCGAAGCCTCGCATTGGGCAACATAGGTGGACTCACGATTTTTGTGGGTCCTAATGCCACGGGCAAAAGCAATGTCGTCGAGGGAATTCAACTTTTGTGCGCCCATGGGTCGTTTCGTTCCGCCCGCGGGCGCGACCTCATTATGTGGGGCGCGCCATTCGCTCGCCTCGAAGCGCGATTCGTATCCGACTCGCGCGACTTAAGCGTTGCGACGGTGATTGAGCCGGCATCGAGGTCGTACACGCTCAACGGGAAGCGTCGTGCCGCACAAGATTTGCAGGGAATTCTGCCCGCCGTGGCGTTCTCTCCCGACGACCTTGAGCTTGCGAAGGGCTCCCAAACGCCCAAGCGTTCCGCGATCGATTTGCTTGGCAGCCAGCTTTCGAAGAACCATCGCGTCATTCGCCGCGATTACGAAAAGCTTTTGCGCAACAAGAATGCGCTCCTGAAAGACGAAGCGTCCGATGTGCTCATCGATAGCGTGAACGATGCGCTTATCCCCGTAGCTGCCCGCCTGCACATGTATCGCGTTGCGCTGTTCCGCAATCTATGCGGACGCATGGCTCGCATATACGGTGACATTACCGACGGCGCGGAGGAGCTCTCGTATTCGTACATTCCTTCGTGGCTTTCGGAGGATTTGGCGGAGTTGGCTGAAAGTCGCCCGCATGATGCGGAGATGTCGAAAGACGAGGTTCTTGATGCAACGGCGAATGCGATGTTCTCGCGCCGCCTTGAGGAGCGCGCCCGCCATCGCGCGGTTGTGGGTCCGCATGCCGACCGTATGGAATTTTTCATCGACGGGCGCAATGCTCGCACATTCGCTTCGCAGGGCCAGCAGCGCTCCATTGCGCTTGCGTGGAAAATCGCTGAGGTTGAATTGGTTAAGAAGATGCTTGGTGTCAAACCGGTGCTCTTGCTCGACGACGTGATGAGCGAGCTCGATGCCCGCCGCCGCAGCGCGCTTGTTGATTTGCTGCATGAAGACATCCAGACATTCATGACCGCCACCGATTTGACGTGTTTCGAGGACGATATCGTCGATCGGGCATCTGTGCTCGATTTGTCGAAGGCGGGTGTTCGTGCATGAGCAACTCCATGAAATCGTTTTCCATGGCCCTTCAAAAGACTCTGCGTGGGCAGGCGTCTTCGGATGTGCTTGCGGCTAAAGCGGCACGCGCCGCGAAGGTGAAGCGTATGTGGAAGTCGGCGCTTGAAGCGTGCGCTGGCCCTGCTGCTGCGGTGATTCTCGACCACACGAATTCGATTTACATCATTCGTAAGGCCGAAGAAGAGACAGATGTTTCACGTGAAACATCTGAACGGGATGAAACCTCGCGCACCTCGCAGGCCGCCGCTCGTTCGACGGGTGGCGCGTTCGTTCGTCGTAAGCCGCCCGCAGGTGAGCTCATCGTGTATGTGGAAGATAGCCTTATCGCAGCGGAGGTCGACGCGCGCCGTGAAATGATCAAGCTGAAGTTCCTTGAGCTGTTCGGCGAAGAAATCGACGAGTTTCGCATTCGCGTCTCGCGTGGCAAGTACAAACTCTCTCATCCTTACCGCGAAGAAGCCGAAAAAACGGCGGCTCAAGAGAAAGCGCCGCGTGTGGCGCTTTCTGAGGCGCGTATAGCTCAGATTGACGAGGAGCTGTCCACGATTCCCGATAAAAAGGTGCGAGAAGCGCTTAAACGCGCCATGATTTCCGATTTAGAGGTAAAAAACGCCGCGGCAGCCAAAAAAGGCGACAATGGGGCCTTGTAGGCCGTGTGGACTATCTTAAATCGCGTGCTGAAGCGCGGTATAAAACCCTGAATATGGTAAAATTCGCTAGTTGGATCGCTTGAGTTTTCGCGCCCTCTCCAGCTGGCGTGCTCCTCAGCGTCCTGTTTTATGTGAAATTGGCGGTTGAAACGCTTTATGCCTATGGCGCCGGCGTATGTCGGCGCATCCCGATTTGCATCGGGACGGAAAGGAGGAGGTCGTGGTCAAAGAAAAACCCGACCACTACGACGGCTCAGACATTAAGGTCCTCGAGGGCCTTGAAGCCGTGCGTATGCGCCCCGGCATGTATATCGGTTCGACGGGTCCGCGTGGTTTGCACCACCTTGTGTATGAGGTTGTGGACAACGCCGTCGACGAGGCCCTTGCCGGCTATTGCACCAAAATCGATGTCACGATTCACGAGGACAATTCCATCACGGTTATCGACAACGGCCGCGGCATCCCTATCGACGAGCATCCGAAAGAGAAAATCCCCACGGTCGAGGTCGTTCTCACCATCCTTCATGCAGGCGGCAAATTCGGCGGCGAGGGCTATAAGGTTTCCGGCGGTTTGCACGGCGTCGGCGTTTCGTGCGTGAATGCGCTTTCCACGCGTCTCGAGGTTGTCGTGTGCCGCGATGGCGGTAAGCATGAAATTGCGTTTGAGCGCGGCAAAACGGTCGAGAAGCTGCACCGCATTGGCGACGCCGACCATACGGGCACCATGGTCACCTTCTGGCCCGACCCTGAAATCTTCACCGACACGGTCGTGTATGACTACGACACGCTCGCCGAACGTTTCCGTGAAATGGCCTTTCTGAACAAGGGCCTCCATATTCAACTCACCGATGAACGCGAACGCGAGGAAGACGGCTCTTTTAAGACCGAATCGTTCCAGTATGCCGGCGGTATCGTCGACTTCGTCACGTGGCTCAATCGTGGCAAGGAAACGCTGAATACACCGATTTACTTTACGGCTGAAAGCGCCGAGGGCACGGTGGAAGTTGCTATGCAGTGGTCAACGAGCTACAGCGCTCACGGTGTGCTTGCGTTTGCAAACAACATCAACACGCACGAGGGCGGCACGCATCTCGATGGTTTCAAGAATGCCCTCACGCGTACGATCAACGAATACGCTCGCGCCCATGCCATCCTGAAGGAAAAGGACAGCAACCTTTCCGGCGACGACGCCCGTGAGGGTTTGGCGGCTATCGTGAGCGTGAAGCTGCACGATCCACAGTTCGAGGGTCAGACAAAAACCAAGCTCGGCAACACCGAGATTCGCGGTTTGGTGCAGGGTGCCGTGACGAAGGGCCTCTCTGAATACCTCGAGGAGAACCCCGCTCCAGCCAAACGCATCATTAGCAAGGCAACCCAGGCGCTTAAAGCGCGCGAGGCCGCCCGCAAAGCTCGCGAAATGACGCGCCGCAAGGGCGTGCTCGATTCGTTCAGCATGCCGGGCAAGCTTGCCGACTGCTCGAGCAAAGACGCTTCCCTGTCTGAAATCTTCATCGTCGAGGGCGATTCCGCAGGTGGTTCGGCCAAGCAGGCGCGTGACCGCAAATACCAGGCGATTCTGCCCCTGCGTGGCAAAATTTTGAACGTCGAGCGTGCCGGTTTACATCGCGCGCTTTCGAGCGACACCATTTCGAGTCTTATTACGGCAATTGGCACGAATATCGGCGAAGATTACAACGGCGACGCGGCCCGCTACCATCGCATCATCATCATGACCGATGCCGATGTCGACGGTGCACATATTCGCATTCTGCTGTTGACGTTCTTCTATCGCTATATGCCCGACCTCATCAATCGTGGCTATATCTATATCGCGCAGCCCCCGCTGTACGGTTTGAAGAAGAAGAACTCCAAGTCGGGCAAGATTTTGAAGTACATCTACAACGACGAAGCCAAAGACAAGCTCATGGCTGAACTCGATGATCCCGACAAGTACGACATTCAGCGTTACAAAGGTTTGGGCGAGATGGACCCCGAGCAGTTGTGGGAAACCACCATGGAGCCCGAGACGCGTACGCTTCTGCAAGTGACCATCGAAGATGCCGCCGCGGCCGAGCTGGCGGTTTCCGAGCTCATGGGCGACCAGGTTGAGCCGCGTAAGGAATTCATCCAGAAGCACGCGCTCGACGTTCGCTTCCTGGATATTTAAGTTAGCGCCGGCCTGACGGCCGGCGCTAATGCCCGACGCTGTGCAGCAACCGGGCGGCGAATTTCAGGCTCAGCCTGTGGCTCGCGTACCAAAGTTTGGGTGAGCGCCGTTCTGGCGAACGACGCTCACCGCCGCCGCTGCGCAGGGTTTTATGCGGCACCTTGGCCATCGATCGCAGCTCGCGTACCGAAGTGCGCTTTGCTTCTCTTTCTGGCCAATCTGCTCGCCTGAAGCCCATGCTCGCTGGCATTTGCTTCGAAAGCATCCGGGGAATACTCCGTATCCGGGATATTCCCCAACTTAAGATTTAGCCGTTCTTACGAAAGGACAAAAGTGGCTGATCAGGATATTATTGCAAGCTCTGATTCGGGGGCTTCGGGCATCAAGCTGGCTGAACTTGGCCACGAGATGCGCTCGTCGTTCCTCGAATACTCGATGAGCGTTATCGTCGCTCGCGCGCTGCCCGATGTGCGTGACGGCTTGAAGCCGGTTCACCGCCGCATTCTGTATGCAATGTACGACAGCGGCATCACGCCCAACCGCCCGCACAGCAAGTCTGCGCGTACGGTTGGCGACGTTATTGGTAAATACCACCCGCATGGCGACTCTGCGGTGTACGACACCATGGTTCGCATGGCTCAGGACTTCTCGATGCGCGTGCCCCTGGTCGACGGCCACGGCAACTTCGGCTCCATCGACGGCGACTCCGCCGCTGCTATGCGTTACACCGAGGCTCGTTTGGCCAAACCCGCCATGGAATTGCTGCGCGACCTCGAAAAGGAAACGGTCGACTGGAATCCCAACTACGACGAAAGCCTGCAGGAGCCTTCTGTGCTTCCCGCGCGCTTCCCCAACCTGTTGGTGAATGGCTCGAACGGCATTGCTGTTGGTATGGCGACGAACATTCCGCCCCACAACTTGGGCGAAACTATCGACGCGACGTGCATGATGCTCGACAACCCCGATTGCACGACCGAAGAGCTCATGACTGTGCTGCCCGGCCCCGATTTCCCGACCGGTGGCGTCATCATGGGCAAAAAAGGTATTCTCGATGCATATGAGACCGGCCGCGGAAATCTCACGATTCGTTCGAAGCACAAGATCATCGAGGGCAAGAAAGGCAAGCATTCCATCGTGATTACCGAGATCCCCTATCAGGTGAATCGTACGAACCTCATGCAGAAGCTTGGCGAGCTCATTCGCGACAAGAAGCTGCCCGAGATTTCGAATGTGCACGACGGTGCCGACCGCAATTCGCCGGTCGACATTATCATCGAGCTCAAACAGAACGCGATTCCCCAGGTCGTGCTCAATAAGCTCTACAAGCATACCCAGCTGCAGGTCGGTTGGGGCGTTATCATGTTGGCCTTGGTCGATGGCGTGCCCCGTACGCTTTCCTTGAAGGAAATGCTGCATTACTACATTCTCCACCAGGAGGACGTCGTCACGCGTCGTACCAAGTACGAACTGCGCAAGGCCGAGGAGCGCGCCCATATCCTTGAAGGCTTGCTTGTTGCCTTGGACAACATCGACGAAGTTATCCAGATTATTCGCAGCAGCGAGACCGACAAAGAGGCGTCTGCTCGCCTTACCGAGCGCTTCGGCCTTACCGACGCGCAAACGCAGGCCATTTTGGAAATGCGCCTGCGCCGCCTCACCGGTTTGGAACGTCACAAGCTCGAGGCTGAGTTGAAGGAACTCAAAGAGAAGATCGATTACTTCAAGCGCATCCTTGCCGACGAGAACCTCATGCGTCAGGTTATCAAGGAAGAGCTGCTCGAAATCAAAGCGAAGTACAACACTCCTCGCCGTACGCAGCTTTCCGCTGCCGCCAAAGATATCGATGTCGAAGACCTCATCGCTGAGGAAGACATGGTTATCACGGTGACGAAGGCCGGATACGTGAAGCGCCTGCCTGTCGCGACCTATCGCCAGCAAAAACGTGGCGGCAAGGGTATGCAGGGCGTGAGTTTGAAAGACAACGACTTCGTTGAGCACCTGTTCATCGCGTCGACCCATAGCTATATGCTGTTCTTCTCGACGCGCGGCAAGGTCTACCGCCTGAAGGTTTATGAGATTCCCGAAGCAAGCCGTCAGGCTCGCGGCACGGCGATCGTGAATCTGCTGCCGCTCGAGAAGGGTGAGACCATTTCGGCGATTATCGCGACGAAAGACTTCCCCGAGGACGAATACCTCATGTTCGGTACCGAGCAGGGCATGGTGAAGAAGACCTCCATGAGCCTGTACGATCGTAGTCGCCGCGATGGCCTTATTGCCATCAACCTGAAGGAAGACGATAACCTCATCGCCGTGCGCCGTGTGAAGCAAGGCGAGCGCGTGATGATGGTCTCGAGCGCCGGCAAAGCGATTACCTGGGACGAATCTGAGGTTCGCTCGATGGGCCGCGATACCATGGGCGTGCGTGGCATGACGGTTCCTGCTGGCGTGCGCGTGCTTGGCATGGAAATCGCCCGCCCGGGCACCGAGCTGTTCGTGATCACCGAAAAGGGCTATGGCAAGCGCACCCCCGTTGCCGACTATCCGCTGCACCACCGCGGTGGCCAGGGCGTGTTCACCATTACCATGACGGCGAAGAAGGGCCAGCTTACGGCCATGAAGGTCGTCGAGGAAAGCGATGAGCTCATGATTATCTCGGAGGAAGGCGTCGTGATTCGCACTTCCGTCGAGAGCATTAGCCAGTTGGGACGCTCCGCTCAAGGCGTGCGCGTGATGAACGTTGCCGATTCCGACAAGGTGTGCACTTGCGCCATCGCGACCGAGGATAAGAAGAAAGACGGCGACGAAGACGACGATGCGGACGATTTCGATGAAGTCGAAACCGCCGATTCGGACGACGTCGATGCCGACGAGACTGAAGCTGACGTCGATGTTGAAGACGAGGCCGATGAAGCCGAAGACGAATTCGACGAAACCGAAGACGACGAATAGTCGCTCGTGAGAAAGGTGGCCGATCGGGGCAAACCCGGTCGGCCACTAGTTTTTGAAAAATTTTTTCAAAAACTCGTTGACTTCTAAGCTGTATGGGTTATTATTATCGAGCTGCTTATGAAGTGCGCCGTTACCTCAGCTGGATAGAGGGACTGACTACGAATCAGTACGTCGGGGGTTCGAATCCCTCACGGCGCACCATTTTCTCGCCGATTGCAAAATCGGATTAAAATTAGCCGATAAGCAGTTGCGCCGCGAGAGCGGCTTTTTTATTGTCTAGGAGAAAAGGGCCATTTTGAAGGTTCGAAAACACATAGTTCGCTAACCTTGAGGTCCTCCGCTTTCCTTCGTGGGCCTCAGGCCGCATTGTTCGAGGGGAGGCAAGCTTTGCTCTACTTGTCCAACATGCTGGGTAATCCCGTATACGATTCGACGGGAGAAAAACTCGGCGTTGTGTCCGATCTCGCTATTTCCACGGGCGAGATGTTTCCACGCATTACTTCTTTGGCGTTTAAAGGCCCTGGCCGCACGCCGTTCATGATTAGTTGGCGTAAATACGTCGACAGTTTTTCAGAAGAAGAAGTTCGTCTTAATACCGAGTCGTACAACATTCGCTTCAGTTATCTGCAGCCCGACGAAGTCTTGCTTGCCCGCGATTTGCTCGACCAGCAAATCGTCGACACGCAAGGCCTCAAGCTCGTGCGCGTTAATGACTTGAAGCTCTCCCCTTCTGGCACGCAGCTGCGTCTTCTGGGCGCGGAGGTTGGCGTGCGCGGTATTCTGCGTGGCTTGCATCCGCTTCTTGAGAAAGCCGTTGTGAGCGCGGCGAAGCTCTTCGGCAAGAAAATCGACGAAAAGATTATTGCCTGGAACTATATGGACCTGCTTGATCGCGACTTGTCCAAAGTGCAGCTTTCCGTGACGCACCGCCGCTTGAACGAGATGCATCCTGCCGACGTCGCAGACATTCTGGAGCAGCTCGACCCCAAGCAGCGCGCCGAGGTGTTCAAGCACCTTGACGACGCGCGTTCGGCCGAGGTTATCGCCGAGTTGGAAGATGAATATCAAGCTGAAACGCTCGATGACTTGGGCGACCGTGAGGCTTCCGGCCTTTTGGGTCAAATGGACCCTGACGATGCAGCCGATATTATTCGTGACCTTCCTTATGAAAAGGCTGAAACGCTGCTTCGCCTGATGGGCGTTGAGGATGCGGCCGAGATTCGCTCCCTGCTCGGCTATAAGGACGACACTGCCGGCGGCATGATGACCACCCAGTTTGTCGCCATGAAGGAAACCGACACCGTGCTTGACACGGTTGAAGTGCTGCGCGCCCTCGATGAAGACTTCCCGACCGTCCATTTCGTGTATGTGCTTGAGGAAGATTCCGAGAAGCTCGTCGGCGTGCTGTCGATGCGCACGCTGGTGCTGGCGCATCGCGAATCACAGCTCAAAGACATCATGTACACCGAGATCATCTCTGTGCCGCCCGATGAGGATGAAGAAGAGGTTGCGGCCGATATCTCGAAATACGATATGGTCGCGTTGCCGGTCGTTGACGAATCGGGACGCATGCTTGGTTTGGTTACCGTCGACGACGCCATGGAGGTCATGGAAGAAAGCACCGAGAGCGAAAAGAGTACGTCACGCGCCCTTACGGTGGTTGCCGGCGTTATCGGCGGTGCGGCGGCTCTTGCCGTGTATACGCTCATCGTGCTCGAAATCGCGGGGGTGCTGTAAATGGCCGCCGCGCGTCGCGATGCAACGTATGACGAGGTTATGCAAGAACGCCGCGAGGCTGAATATGCCGCGCGCAAGGCGGGAAAGCCCGAACTTGCGGAAACCTCATCCGATTCTGCTGTCGCAGAGGAATCGGCCGACGAAAAGAAGAAGCCGTTCTTCCTGCTCGTGCTTGCAGCTGTGGGTCCTGGCGTCGTAAGCGCCATGGCTGGTAACGATGCGGGCGGCATTTCGACGTATTCGACGGCGGGCGCCGATTTTGGGTATGCCACACTTTGGGTTATCCCCGTGATGTGCGTGCTGTTGCTCGTCGTGCAAATGACCGCTGCTCGCATGGGCGCGGTAACGGGCAAAGGCTTCGCCGCCCTTATTCGCGAGCGCTTCGGCATTCGCCTTACCGCATTCGCCATGTGCGCGCTGCTTATTGGCAACGTCGCTACGACGTTCAGCGAATTTGCCGGTATTGCATCGGGCATGGGGCTTTTCGGCGTGCCTACCTGGGTAAGCGTGCCTATTTCCGCCGTGATCGTGTGGCTGCTCGTGGTGAAGGGAAGCTATAAAAGCGTCGAAAAGATTTTCCTCGCGATTTCCCTCGTGTTCGTGACGTACATCGTTGCTGCGTTTTTGGCTGGTCCCAACTGGGGCGATGTTGCCCATGCTACCGTGGTGCCGCAGATTCCTGCGAACGTGCATTTCGTTTCGCTTGTTATTTCGATGATTGGTACCACCATTGCGCCGTGGATGATGTTTTTTGCACAAAGCAACGTTGTCGATAAAGGCGTTGGAACCGACCATGAGGAAATGTTCCTGCAGAAGGTTGATGTGACGGCTGGTACGGTTGTTGCCTGCTTGGTCGCCTGGTTCATTATCGTTACCACGGGCGCGGTGCTCTATCCGCAGGGCATTTCGATCGACTCCGCGCAAGATGCCGCCACCGCGCTGGCCCCGTTCGCGGGCGAATACGCGCAAATTCTGTTCGCGGCCGGCCTTACCGCGGCGAGTTTCCTGGCTGCGTGCGTGCTGCCGCTTACGACGTCGTTCGTTATTTGCGAAGCGTTCGGTTGGGAAGCCGGTGTCGACTTCACGTGGAAGGAAGCGCCCATGTTCAAGGGCATTTTCACTTCCGTCATCGTGTTCTCGGCGATTGTGGTGCTTATTCCAGGTCTCAACCTTATGAATATCATGCTTACTGCCCAGTTTATCAATGGTGTTGTGCTGCCGGTGCTGCTTGTGTTCATGGCTCTTATTGCGGCCGATAAGCGCATTATGGGAAAGTATGCGAGTGGCGTTGTGGGACGAGGTCTCATTTGGTTCACCGTGGCCATCGTTACGATACTCACCGTCGCGCTACTTGTGATGCAGGTGCTCGGAATCGAATAGGTCTGGAACGCCCTTGGAAACCCAGGGGCGTTTTCTTTTGGATAATTCTGGGGCTGCGATGACCGGTGTTTGGATTCACCATGTCGCGTAGTTTGCGGACCTGGGCCATGTGACATTTTTTTATCTCGGTGGGTGCCTGGGCTTTGCTTCCTCATTTTTTTTGCCGCATTCATCCCCTTCGTTTCCCTGGGTATGGGACGGTGCGCCGAAGAGGACGGTTCGCTACCGTTCGCCTTTGGCGCACTATGCGCTCACCTCGCTGCGTTTCGTTTTGAAATGAAGAGCAAGGATGAACGCAGAGCCACATCGGCGCACCGTCCCATACCCAGGGAAACGGGATGATTCGGTGATTTCTTCACTCCACTTAAATAAAGTGTACTGTTTCGCTCGCATTTGAACTACAATATCGTATTTAGACGCTAAAATCTCTCGTTGAAGAAAAGGGGGTCATCGACATGGGTAGGGTTTACAACTTCTCCGCGGGTCCCGCGGTGCTGCCCGAGAGCGTGCTTCGTGAAGCTGCCGAAGAAATGCTCGATTATCGCGGTTGCGGTATGTCGGTAATGGAGATGAGCCACCGATCTTCAGCTTTCAAGGCGATTATCGAAGAGGCCGAAGCCGACTTGCGCGACCTCATGGGTATCCCTGATAACTATAAGGTGCTGTTCTTGCAGGGCGGCGGTTCTACGCAGTTCGCCATGGTGCCCCTGAACCTTATGCGCGGCGGTTTTGCCGAGTATATCGTGAGCGGCTCTTGGAGCAAAAAGGCCTACCAAGAAGCGAAGCGCTTTGGCGATGCTCGTATTCTGGGTGATTCTTCCGATGATAATTTCAGCTATGTGCCCAATGTGGCCGAGCTGCAGGTGAATCCGAACGCCGATTACGTGTACATCTGCGAAAACGAGACCATCTATGGTACCAAATACCACGCGCTGCCCGAAACGGGCGACGTGCCGCTGGTGTCCGATGCTTCGTCGTGCTTTTTGAGCGAACCTATTGATGTGGCCAAGTACGGCCTCATTTATGGTGGCGCTCAGAAGAACGTGGGTCCTGCGGGTGTCACGATTGCTATTGTTCGCGACGACCTTATCCCCACCGATGATTTGCCCAGCGTTCCCACGATGCTGCAATACAAAACGCATGTCGACGGTGGCAGCATGTATAACACCCCGCCGTGCTACGCGATTTACGTATGCGGAAAAGTCTTCAAGTGGATTAAGGCCCAGGGTGGTCTTGAGGGCATGCGCGACATCAACGTCGCCAAGGCTCAGCTGCTTTATAACGCGCTCGACGAGAGCGATGTGTTCCATGGAACCGCACGCAAGGAAGACCGTTCGCTTATGAATGTGCCGTTCGTTACGGGCAACGCTGAACTCGATGCGAAATTCATCGCGGAAGCCGATGCTGCCGGTCTGAAAAATATTAAGGGTCACCGCAGCGTGGGCGGAATGCGTGCGAGTATTTACAACGCCATGCCTATCGAGGGCGTGCAGGCTCTCGTAGACTTCATGCGCGACTTTGAATTGCGCAACCCCGCGAGTTCGCGATTTATCTAGGGCGAGACCTCGCCCCAAATTCATTTTCTTCTCAAGCGTGGCGTTGCCAGGCTTGATTCGCACACCCGCGTACGCCTTTCGGCGCGTGCCCAACGCCCTTTGACTGGTCGGGCGCTTGGTGGGTGGTCATACTCGACACATAATCATTGTTGTAATGCGAACCTTGAATCTGCCAGGGAATCGACGGGTCGCCACGGTCTTCGGGAATCGAGGACTTCCGTTGAATTCGGCATACGGGTTCGATAATCTAAAAGGAGATTTCCATGCGCTATATCAAAACCATCGACGACATCACGAAAGACGGCCAGGTTACCTTTGGTGACGGTTACGAGTTCGTGACCGAAGCCGAAAAAGCCGATGCGATTCTCATGCGTTCGACCGACCTGCATGGCTATGAGCTACCTGAAAGCATTCGCGCTATCGCGCGTTGCGGCGCCGGCGTGAACAATATCCCCATTGAGGAATACGCCAAAAAGGGCGTCGTGGTATTCAATTCGCCGGGCGCGAACTCCAATGCCGTAAAAGAGCTCGTTTTGGCGATGCTCGTGCTTTCGAGCCGTGGTGTTGTGCAATCGATGAATTGGGTGCGCGAAAACGCCGCCGACCCCGATATTTTCGTGAATGCGGAAAAGGCGAAGAAGGCATTCGTCGGCCGCGAGCTGAAGGGCAAGAGCATTGCCGTTATCGGTTTGGGCAACGTGGGCTCGAAGGTCGCCAACGCCTGTGCCGATCTGGGGATGGATGTGTATGGCTACGATCCGTTTATCTCCGTCGAGCATGCGTGGGCGCTTTCCCAGAAGGTTCAGCGCGTATCGACGCTCGAGGATGCGTGCCGCGACCGCGATTACCTCACGCTGCATGTGCCCTCGAAGGCCGACACGATTCATATGATTGGCGAGGAGCAGCTGAACCTGCTTGCTCCCGATGCCGTGCTCATCAATTATTCCCGCGAAACCATCGTTGACGAGGATGCCGTGGATGCCGCCCTGCGTGCTGGCAGAATCGCATGGTTCGCGACCGACTTCGCGACCCAGAAAACCGTGCTTATGCCGAACACGTTCATTACCACCCATTCGGGTGCTGGCACGGGCGAAGCTGAAGCGAATTGCGCCGATATGGCAATTTCTGAGCTTAAAGATTACTTGGAGAACGGCAATATTGCCAATTCGGTAAACTATCCCCCCTGTTCCATGGGCAAAGCACGTGCGGCGAGCCGTGTGGCTTGCCTGCATGCGAATGTTCCGAATATGATTGGCCAAATTACGGCAGTGCTCGCTCGAGATAATGCCAATGTGCAGCGTATGACGAACGAAAGCGCCGGCGAGAATGCCTACACTATGTTCGATACCGATGAGCATCTCGACGACGAGACCATTGAGGCTCTGAAGCAGATTCCGAGCATCTATCGCGTGCGCGTTATTAAATAAATTACGCCGTTCTACGAACGGCGTAATTGCTCGACGCTGCGCTGGGTTCTGACGGCACGTTTCAGGCTTTGGCCCCGGCTCGCGTACCGAAGTACGCGTCGCCGCGCCCGCGCCCGAATCGCACTCGCCAGAACCCATGCTCGCTGACATTTGTTTGACCTGGATCATTGCTAAGGAAAGAACATGATTGTTAAACCGTTTGCTGCTGTTCGACCAACTGCAAGTGTCGCCGACCAGGTCGCGGCCCTTCCTTACGACGTGTACGACCGAGCTGAGGCTGTCGCCGCCGTCGATGGCGAACCCCTCTCCTTCTTGAACATCGATCGCCCCGAAACGCAATTTTCGGCTGATGTCGATATGTATGCGCCCGAGGTGTATGCGAAAGCTCGCGAGCTCTTCGACGCTCGCCGCGCCGATGGCACATTCGTCACCGAGCCTGTGCCGTGCTTCTATTTGTATGAGCTTACGATGGGCGGGCGCTCGCAAACGGGTGTCGTTGCGTGCTGTGCGATTGACGACTATCTCGAAAACGTTATCAAGAAGCATGAGAACACGCTCGAGAAGAAGGAGCTCGATCGCATTCGCCATATCGATGCCCTCGATGCGCAAACGGGCCCCATTTTCCTTACGTATCGCGATTCCGATGCAATCGATATTTTGGTTGCGGCGGTGAAGAAGACCGCGCCGCTCTACGATTTCGCGGGTGAAGATGGCGTTACGCACCGTGTATGGCGCATGGCTGCGGCGTCGGAGGAAACTGCCTGTTCTCAAGCGTATGCCGGTTTGGTCGCGGCGTTCGCCAAGGTGCCATGCGCCTATATTGCCGATGGGCATCATCGAGCGGCATCGGCCGTGAAGGTTGGTTTGGCGCGCCGCGAGGCGAATCCGGGTTATGACGGAACCGAGGAATTCAACTACTTCATGAGCGTGCTTTTCCCTGCGTCACAGCTTTCGATTCTTGCCTACAACCGCGTGGTGCGCGACCTTAACGGCCTCACCAAGGATGAATTCCTAAACGCCCTCGCTGGCGAAAACGGCCCGTTTGAGATTATCCATAAGCAAGAGTCCCAGCTCGAGCCAATCGATAAAGGCGCTGTGGGAATGTATCTCGACCGCGAATGGTATGGCCTTGGCGTGAAGCCCGAATTCGAGAGCAGCGACCCCGTTGAAGGCCTCGACGTTTCGATTCTTCAGGAAAAGGTGCTCGCGCCTATTCTGGGAATTGGTGACCCGCGCACCGATGAACGCATCGAGTTCGTGGGCGGAATTCGTGGCTTGCGCGAGCTCGAGCGCAAGGTGAACCGCATCGATGCGCGCGGCGATGGTCCCGCGGTGGCGTTTGCGATGTTTCCCACGTCGATCGACGAGCTGCTCGATGTGGCCGACGCCGGTCGCCTTATGCCGCCGAAGTCGACATGGTTTGAGCCGAAGCTTCGCAGTGGTTTGTTTGCTCATTTGATTTAATCGCGGCGTGGTAGCTTGCCGCTGCTTTCTCGTTCGTGAGGCCAAGCAGCGGCGCACCGCTGCGTTACAAGTATATTTCGTTTACCGAAAGGCCGTCTGAACTGCTATAAGCTCGTCATACACTTTTCTTTCGCAGTACATCGTGGGCGCTTTTGGCGCCGGGAGGGTTGATGCTCATGAAGGAAAGCTTGCCGCTTTACACCGATTTTGAGAAATGTCATTCAATCGATCCGTGTTATTACACCACTTACGATATCAAGCGAGGCTTGCGCAATGCCGACGGTACGGGCGTTGTGGTTGGCGTTACGAATATCTCAAACGTGCATGGCTACGTTGTTTCCGAGGGCGATAAAGTTCCCGATCGCGGCCGCTTGTCGTATCGCGGCTACAGCATTTCCGATTTGGTCGACCATGCTGTTGCCGAAAACCGTTTCGGCTTCGAGGAAACGGCATACCTGCTTATGGCGGGCGAGCTTCCGACGGCCGAACAGCTGAAAACCTTCAACGACCTCATCGCCGCCCAACGCGACCTGCCCGATGGATTCACGGCGAATTATATTATGAAGCCGCCTACGCGCGATTTGATGAATGCTATGAGCCGCGCGGTGCTGCAGCTCTACGCTTTCGATGACGAAGCGGAAAACCGCAGCTCGGAGCATGAAATCGATACGGCTATCATGCTGCTCTCGCGCCTTCCGCGCATCATGGTGCTTTCTTACCATGTGATGCGCGATAAATTCTTCGGCGACTCCATGTTCATTCATCACTACATTCCCGGCCAGTCGACCGCCGAGACTATTCTGTCGATGCTGCGCCCCGATCGACAATTTACCGACACCGAGGCAAAAACGCTCGACATCATGCTCATGCTGCATGCTGAGCACGGCGGTGGCAACAACTCGACGTTTACCTGCCGCGCTGTTACGAGTGCCGATACCGACCCGTATTCCGCTTACGCCGCGGCGATCGGCAGCTTGAAGGGTGCGCGCCATGGCGGCGCGAATAATCGCACGCTTCGCATGACCGACGACATCAAGCAGCACGTCGCCGACATTACTGATGAAGGCCAAGTGGCCGATTACCTGCGTAAAATCGTTCGCAAAGAAGCATACGATCGTACGGGCCTTATCTATGGCATGGGCCACGCGGTGTATACGCTTTCCGACCCGCGCGCTGAGTTGCTCCATAAATATGCGGAGCGTTTGGTTGTGGGCACCGAACATGAAGCGGAATTCCGCTTGCTTGAGATTATCGAGCGCCTGGCGCCGCAGCTGCTCGCCGAGGCTGGCAAGAGCAAAGATATTTGCGCGAATGTCGACCTCTACAGTGGCTGCGTGTATTCCACGTTGGGCGTTCCTCGCGAATTGCTCACGCCGATGTTTGCGAGCGCTCGCATGGCTGGCTGGAGCGCGCACCGTTTCGAGGAAATTGTCTCGGGCAAGCGTATTATGCGCCCCGCGTTCAAGAAAACGGGCCATGCGCGCGAGTATGTCGACATCGCCGATCGAAAATAGTCCCGTTTGACTAAATTGTGGCACGAATTTGCGGTTGTGAACGATTTTCGTGCTTGAAATAATGGACTTTCTGAAAAGTCTTCCGCATAACCCCAGTTCAAATACATGCTTCCATTCAGAAAGCATGCGAGGGTGCTAAAACAACCGTTCACAACCGCAATTCTCTGCCAGAAAGGCCGCTTCGGCGGCCTATTTCTTTCTTAAGGCTTCGTCGCGTCTGCGGAAAGGGCGCGTACAATGCTGGAAGATGTGTGTACGGAAGGAATCTTATGGCCCTGACCACCAATACCGCGCTTGCGCAGCTGCAACCTTCGGGCATCCGCCGCATTACGGCTTTCGCGAAGCAGACGCCTGGGTGCATTTTGCTTACGCTCGGCGAACCAGACGGCAATACCGCCGATGCCGTGAAGGAAGAAGTTGCAAAATCTCTTGCTGCAAACGAAACGCACTATCCGCCCAACAACGGCACGGTGGAACTGCGTCGTGCGATTTCGGCCCACATGGAAAAGCGCAACCTTGCCTACGGTGAAGACGAAATCATCGTGACCTGCGGCGCGACCGAAGCGTTGTTCGCGGCGCTTTCGAGCATTCTTAATCCTGGCGATGAAGTACTCGTACCCACGCCGGCGTTTGGTTTGTATGAATCGATCATCTCGGCAAACCGCGCGACGTTCGTTCCCGTCGACACGCGTCCAACCAAATTCCAGCTCACGTTGGGGCAGCTTGAGGCGGCGGCAACCGATCGCACAAAGGCAATCGTACTCACGTCCCCGAACAATCCCACGGGTTGCGTGCTCAATCCGCGTTCCTTGGATGCGGTTGCGAAATTCGCAAAAGCTCATGACATATTTGTCATCTGCGACGATGTGTACACGAGTCTCGTTTACGAAGGCGTGTACAAAAGCGACGAAGGTATGCACCTTGGCTTTGCGAGTTGCTATGGCGAACTGCGCGACCGCATTATCGTGTGCGACAGCTTTTCGAAGCCGTACGCCATGACTGGCTGGCGTCTTGGTTGGGTTGCGGCCGATGCTCCGATTTCGGCACAAATCGCAAAAATGCATCAGTATATGGTGTCGTCGGTTCCTTCGTTTGTGCAGCGCGCGGCGATTCGGGCGTTGAAGGAAGACGTTGCGCCGGCGCGCGAAGTGTATCGCGGCCGCCGCGACTACGTGCTTGCTCGCTTGAGGGAAATCGGCTTTGATGTCGTGGAGCCCGACGGCGCCTTCTATGTATTTCCCTCTATCGAGAAATTCGGCATGTCTTCGGATGAATTCTGCACGCGTCTCATTGCAGAGAAGGGCGTCGCGCTTGTGCCCGGTTCTTGTTTTGCCGCCGAGGGGTTCGTGCGTCTGTCATATTGCTGTAGCATGGAAAACCTTGAGGAAGGATTGAACCGCTTGGCAGCCTTTGTTCAAACCTTGGAACAGCATTCCGTATAGTGGAACGGGTTTCCCGTGGATGGGCCCCGCTCCCTCAAATGCGGTGTAGAATAACGTCGTTCACAATCTCGCGTACCGAGATGGTTGTGCGTAACGCTGTCGTGCGATTTCGTTCGGCGGTTTTCCAACCAAGAAGGGGACATATATGTCTGATGTTAAGAATATCCTGGTCACTGGCGGCGCTGGCTTTATTGGCAGCCATACGTGCGTCGAGTTGCTCCAGGCTGGTTATGGCGTGGTCATTATCGACGACCTGTCGAATTCCTGCGAGAAGGCCGTTAATCGCATCGCTCAAATCGTGAAGCAGGCAGAAGCCGACGGCAAGGCTCCGGCGGGCGCTTCCGAGCGCATGAAGTTCTATGAGGACAATGTGCTCAATCGCGACGCGCTCGAGCGCATCTTTGCCGAGAATGATATTTACGGCGTTATTCACTTCGCTGGGTTCAAAGCCGTGGGCGAGAGCGTCGAAAAGCCGCTCGAGTACTACTACAACAACATCACCAACACGCTCATTTTGTGCGACGTCATGCGCAAGCATGGCTGCAAGCGCATTGTGTTCAGCTCGAGCGCCACGGTGTATGGCGAGCCCGATAGCGTGCCTTTGAGCGAGACTGCGGAAAAGAAGCCGGCCACTAACCCCTATGGTTGGACCAAGTGGATGATCGAGCAGATTCTTACCGACCTGCACACCGCCGACCCCGAATGGGACGTTGTGCTGCTTCGTTACTTCAATCCCATTGGCGCGCATGAAAGCGGCCTCATCGGCGAAGACCCGAAGGGTATTCCGAATAACCTCGTGCCGTATGTCGCGCAGGTCGCGATTGGCAAAATGAAGGCCGTTCGCGTATTCGGCAACGATTATCCCACGCCCGACGGCACGGGTGTGCGCGATTACATCCACGTGGTTGACTTGGCACGCGGCCATGTAGCGGCGCTCAACTGGATGGATGGCAAGACGGGCGTTGAGGTTGTGAACCTCGGCACCGGTAAAGGCTCGAGCGTGCTCGATGTGGTGGCGGCGTTCAGCCGCGCATGCGGCCGTGAGCTTCCCGTTGATATTCAGCCGCGCCGTGCGGGCGATGTTGCGGAAAACTATGCCGACCCACAGAAGGCCAAAGACGTATTCGGTTGGGTTGCGGAATACGACCTCGATCGCATGTGCGCCGATTCGTGGCGCTGGCAGTCGATGAACCCGAACGGGTACGCCGACTAAACGATGCGCAGTTTTGTCCAACGGTGCTCATTGCCGACGCCCGCAAAGGCCTTTGGCGGGCGATTTGCTGTTCGGTCGTTGCTCGTTGTACCGAATTCCTTGGTTGGCCGTCGATCCTCATTTTCTTTACCTATAGCGGTGAGGAGAAGCTCGTAGAGGGTGTGGATGCGGCAAAAACGCATGCTGTGGGGTGGCTGGGTAATCTTGCCACCCCTTTCTTATTGAAACGAGTCAATTAAGAAGCTCGCAGCCATGATAGCTGCGAGCTTCTTGCTTTTAATGAATGTTAGGGGTATTCGTCGTTTACCTCGTCCGCATCCCCTTACCATATCCATTGGGTACCTCCTTCTTTTCAGGAAGGCGCAACCCGCAAGACGCGGACACCGCTGATGGGAAACTATATCAAATTTTCGAATAAATGTTCGCTAACAATAGAACTTTTGGTACTGTTTTAGAAACGCGAGAAACTCTTCATCTTGCGGGCTTAAGGTGCGGTCGGTGCGCCATGCAACACCGAAACCCCAGGTGAGTTCTTCGACTGGAATGCCTACGAGCCCTTCTTTCTCGAAGAGCGTCGCATGTGGTCTGGGCATAAGCGCTGCTGCGCGACCTTGCATGGCAGCTTCTAGCACGGCAATCATTTCGGTCGAGTAGATGAATTTTGCATCGGGCGCCGCTTCGCGAATAATGGGTTCGTTCTTTTTGCTTGTTTTGAATTCACCCGGCGTAACGCATGCAATAGTGAGTCCATTCAGGTCGGAAGCGCAAATCATAGCTTTCGGAGCAAGGGGACAATCGCTTTTCACTACGAGATGCATGCGGTCTTTCAAAATGGGCAGCGACGAAAACATAGTGTGGTCTATAGGGTCGTTAAGTAAAGCGAAATCACATGTTTTCTCGTATAGATTGCTTTCGCAATCGTAATCGACGAGGTCGCGCGTTATTTCAACATGCGCCCCGGTGGTGCTTTGCTCGTTGAACCGTTCAATGGCGTCATGGGGAAGCGAGTTGGTAAGACCTGTTGAAACGGCAAACAATATATTGCCCGACCTGCGCCTTTGCAAAGTGTTGATTTCATCCAGCATAAGGTCGTATTCGTTTTGCATCGCGCAAGCGCGTTGATAGAAAATCCTCCCGTATTCCGTGAGCTCAAGCGTTCCTGATCCGTTCGAGATAAGTGGTACGCCCATCGTTGCTTCCAGGCGCTTGATTGATGTTGAAAGGCCTTGTGTTGTTAAGAAAAGCTCCCGCGACGCGCGGGCGTAGCTTTTCGTGCGCGCAAGGGTAGTGAAATACCGGCAAACTTTGATATCCATAAGCCATCCCTCCCATAGGCTTATTGCATGGGTGCGGCTCCCCAACCGCGCCTTCTAAATAGGTTCCCTCACCGGCGCTTGGGGGTCAAGGTGTTTGAGCATTCTCGGTTTGTTTCAAAACATAAAAAAGCTGTTGATTTCATTTTCGGGTCGTTCATCGCAGAATTCGTGGTGAGGGAGCCGCCAGGGAGGGCGGTTCAAACAAGGGAATCCACAGGAGGGAAACATGGATATCTCAAGGCGTAATTTCTTGAAGGCCGGCGCGGTTGCGAGCGCTCTTGGCTTGGGCGGTGCCGCTTTGGCGGGGTGCTCTTCGCCGTCTTCGGCGAGCGAAAGCAAAGCGAAAGCGAAGGATTCCGCCGAATACGACCCTATGGCATGGCTTGGTGAAGCGCCCGATTTGACTCCGGAACAGTGCGATGAAACGGTCGAGACTGAGGTTTTGGTCGTTGGCTCTGCGCTTGCTGGTTCCATGGCTGCGTATGGCGCTGTGAAAAATGGCGCTAAGGTGAACGTCATCGAACGCAATGGCGCACCTCATATTGGCGGCATGACCATCTCGTTCTTGAACTCCGAGACCCAGCTTTCGCAAGGCTTGCCGAAATACGACAAGGTGCAGGTTGCGAACCAGATGTTCAACCTCACGCAGTATCGCTCTGACATGAAACTCAATGCCGTGTGGTGCAACCGTTCGGGTGAAATTTTGGATAATCTGGTGAAGGATTTCTGCGAACCCTATGGCCAGTATTACCAGCCGCTGAGCTTGGAGGGTATCTTCCCCGATCCCACACAGGAAATTAATTCCTATATTTCCACGGGCGTGGCTTTCTCCGAGAAAACCGACATCCTTACCGACTTCACCCACAACATTCACAAGTTTCTTGAGGATGAGGGCGTTATTACCGACTACAACACGCGCGGCGAAGTTATCGTGAAAGACGATTCCGGCAAAGTGACCGGCGTTATTGCCAGCAAGGGCGATAAGAAGGTTTACTACAAGGCCAGTAAGGGCGTCGTCATGTGCACGGGCTCGTTCGGCGCGAACGAAGCTATGGTGAATCGCTTCTTCTCGCCAGAGCTTGCGAAATTTGCCCTCGAGAACAACTCGTACAACGCATATATGGGCGATGACCCCGTTGATGAAGTTATGGACGATGGCCTTGGCCATAAAATGCTGTGCTGGGCCGGCGGCCAGATGGAAGACCGTTCCGGCTACGCTTCTTGGCAGACCACCGCATGGCGTTCGTTCCCCTATTTGCTGGTTGACAGCAAGGGCGAGCGTTTTATGAATGAATGCACGTCGCTTCTGACCAGCGTTCACCTGATTGCCGACCTTCCGGGCGACGACAATTATGTGTGGCAGATTATTCCGACCAACGATTTCGCCATGCCTTCTTCGTTCGGCTACAACAAAGAGCAGGCGGCGCAGGTGTTCGATATTGAAAAGACCGAACACTATGAAGCCGATTCCATTGAAGAGCTTGCCAAGAAGATCAACGTTCCCGCCGACGCTTTGGTTGCCACGGTGAAATGCTACAACGAGATGTGCGAGAAGGGCGAAGATACCGATTACATGAAGGCCAAGCGCTATCTTGATCCGATTGACGACGGCCCGTACCAAGCCTGGAAGATGACGTATCTGTTCTATTGCACACTCGGCGGTGTTCGCTGCAACGAGAACTTGCAAGTGCTCGATGAAAATCGCGACCCCATTCCTGGCTTGTATGCCGCCGGCAATACGGTTGGCTACCGTTTTGGTTCCAGCTATGAGACATTGCTGCACGGCGGTTCGAATGGCCTGGCCGCAACGCATGGCTACCTGGCTGGTGAATCTGCCGCGAAAGCATAGTCGGGAAAATATTTCTTCGCGATTCCCTTGCCCCCCCCCATCGAGCCCTTCCTTTATTCGATGGGCATATAGAAGAAACCCGCAGTCGTGCGATCTGCGGGTTTCTTGTTTCATTAGCACATTATTGGCCGAGGTCTTGCGTATCGGTGGTATTGATGCGAGCCCTCTTATTCGCTTCTCAACGCTTCGACCGGGTCTTTCTTCGCGGCGGCGCTTGAAGGAATGAGGCCTGCCAAGAATGTGAGCAACACGCTTATGCCGACCAGGGCAATTGCGGCCTGCCACGGCAGGATCGCGACGTTTTCCACGTCAAATAACGAGTACACAATCGCGTTAGCGGGAATGCATGCCAGAGCCGTAAGCCCGATGCCGATAACGCCTGCCGCGAAACCGACGATGATGGTTTCGGCGTTGAATACGCGGCTGATATCGCCCTTGCTCGCACCAATCGAGCGTAAAATGCCAATTTCTTTCTTGCGTTCAAGCACGCTGATGTAGGTGATGATGCCAATCATGATAGAACTCACCACAAGCGAAATCGCGACGAACGCTACCAATACATAGCTGATCATATTCACGATGGTAGTCACGCTGCTCATGAGTGCGCCCACGATGTCGGTATAGTTCACGACTTTATCTTCGTCGCCAGTGGCGTTCATTTTGTCGTTGTAACCATCGAGGATGTCAATCACGCTTTGCTTGCTTTCGAAATCCTTCGGGTAAATGTCGATGCTCGCCGGCTTCGCGTAGTCGGCCCAGCCGAACTTCTTCATGTTGTTATCGTAACTGCTCTGCTCGGTCGACATGAGGCTCGCCATGAGCTCGGAAAGCTCCTGCTCGTTCATATTCATTTGGAATGCGTCGGCAAAAGCGCTCTCATCGACGCCCATGGCTTTTGACATATTTGCCGAAAGGGTGGACATGTAGGTGGTCATCGCGGAGGAGACTTGGTTTTGAATCGCTGTTCCATATTGTGTCATGACCTGCGTCATTGCTGTTTGCATATACGACTGCATAGCGACGGAAAGCTGCGCTTGCAACTGCTGCGAAATAGCTGCAGAAAGTGCGGGTAGAAGCTGCGCTTGTAGTTGCTGTGAAAGCTGCTCTTGTAGCTGCTGTTGGATTTGTTCGCTCATACCGCTGAAATCGATGCTGTCAGCAATAGTCTTCTCCATGGCGGCTTTCGTGGCGGGGTCTGCGAGATACGCCTCAACTGCCGCTTTTTGATCGGTGGCGTATTCAGGGTGGTCGCCCTTGATTTGTTCCTGGAGCCAAGAGGGGTACGCGGCCATGATATTCATGACGCCCTGGGTTAGAACATCGGTTTTAATATCGGGTTGGGCGCCATCGAAGTTGAGCTTGATATTGCTGAAATCCAAATTCAGCTGGCTCATGTCAATCTTGCTTGGGTCGATTTGAACGCCCGAAGCATCGAATGCTGGCATGTTGGACAAGTCGATATTGGCCCCCGACAAATCCATGCTGCTCGAGAGGTCGGCGTTCGAGAGGCCTGCGGCCAGTGCGCTTTCGTCGAACGTGAACGCGCTCTGCAACTTTTCGCCGTCAATCGTGAACAGGCTCGACATATCGAACCCATTGCCATCTTTCGATTCGTCTTCTTCTTCGGCGAACGATTTGCCCGTAATCACATTGGTTGCGGGGTCTGCCTGCTGGTCTTTTACGATTTGTTTGTCGCTCGCCTCATCAATGAGGTGGTTGATCAAATCGTTCGAGTAATACAGGCCCGTTGAAAGCGAAGTGATTTTCTCGCCCTCTTTCGGCTTTACAACGCCGCATACCTTTAACGTCTCGCCGTGCTCGACCAAGTTTTTCATATAGTCGGCATCGCCACTCTTGTCTTTCCAAACTTGGTAGTCGCTGTCGTACTGATAGAAATCGGCGCCATTGACGAGCTTGAACTCCACATTCATGAGGTCGTCGTAGTCGAGGTCGAGCGTGTTGCCGGGTACCTGCACTTCTTCCTCGTTGGCAAACTCGCGCACCATTTCTTCGAGTTCCTTATGGTCGCGCAAGCCCATGGAATAGAGCATAAAATCGCTCACATTGCCGTTCGGCGTGAGCACTGCTACGACCTCGTCGTAATTTTCAGGCCAATGGCCTGCGACGACGTCGTATTGGTTATCGACTTGGCTCATGTTCGCGGGCAGCTTGTAGAAGATGCTCGTGCTCATCATCGACGACATGATGCCGTTGCTCGATGCGCCTAATCCCACGCTCGCGAACGATTTATCGGGGTTTACCTGGTGCACGCCGTCGTCGGTGTTTGAATTGAAAATCTGCGGAGTAACGCTATAGCCGTATTCGATTGAATTCACGTAGCTGTCGATGTCGGTGCCGCCGTTGTCGAAATACTCTTTCAGCGATGCGAGGTCGTTGCTTCCGATGCTGCCGAACATGCCGGTCACCATTTTCGACTCACTGACGGTGCCGCCTGTCGCATCGCCGCTCGAGCTGCTTTCGGTTTCCCCGCTGCCGTTCGAGACTCCGTCGCTTGGGGAACCCGAGGAACCACCTTGCCCGCCCGTGCTCATGCCCATGGTCATGAGGCTCGTCATGTCGAATCCCTGGTCCTCGATGGAGAGCGGGTACTCGGAGAGCGTTTCCTCCTCGACATTGGCGATGTAGCTGTTCACACCGTTCGCGAGCGAGAGGATCGCGGCGATGCCGATGATGCCGATCGAGCCCGCGAAGGCGGTCATGAGGGTGCGACCCTTCTTCGTGAGCAGGTTGTTCCAGGAAAGGGACAGCGCCGTGAGGAAGCTCATCGATGTGCGGCGAACCTGCTTCTTGCTCGCGCGCATGTCCTCGGGCGCGGGGTCGAAGGGGTTGGAGTCGCTGCGGATGACGCCGTCCGCCAGGTTGACGATGCGTGTTGCGTATTGTTCGGCAAGCTCGGGGTTGTGCGTGACCATGATGACGAGTCGATCGTTCGCGATTTCGGTCAAGAGGTCCATAATCTGCACACTCGTCTTGGAATCGAGCGCACCGGTGGGCTCGTCGGCTAAGAGGATCTCGGGGTCGTTGATAAGCGCTCGCGCGATCGCGACGCGCTGCATCTGCCCGCCTGAGAGCTGGCTTGGCTTCTTGTCCACATGGTCGCCAAGGCCCACCTTGCGCAACGCGTCGAGCGCGCGGGCGCGGCGCTCTGCTCGCGAGACGCCCGACAAGGTGAGCGCCAGCTCCACGTTCGCCAGGATGGTTTGATGGGGAATGAGGTTGTAGGCTTGGAAGACGAACCCGATGCGGTTGTTGCGGAATGTGTCCCAGTCGCGATCCTTGTATTCCTTGGTCGAGATGCCGTCGATGACAAGGTCGCCCGTGTCGTAGTGGTCGAGCCCGCCGATGAACCGAGCGCGTGGAGTCGTCTCTCACTACGAGGGGCGGCCCCGTTTGCGTTCGGAGGAGCGGTGGTTCGCTTTCGGGCGCAGGGCGTGTCCCGCGCGCAGTTCCGCAGCGAAGCGAGGACTGTCTGAGCACGGAGTATGCTGTCC
>OLPT01000529.1_pt1 | contig 28354 bp, 25 predicted proteins | sample 1673051 | NCBI WGS metagenome assembly OLPT01 (sample SAMEA3136750, study PRJEB25190) | human gut metagenome | biome: human gut; feature: human-associated habitat; material: faeces | place: Austria | collected 2013
AAATCTTTTATCTAAGAAATAATAATCAGGTAATCCCTCATTAATATATATGTATTTATACTTTAAGAGATAATCCTTTATATCTTCACTAACATTTAATCTGCATGCAAATCCACGGCCTTCAATAAAATTCTTACAAACAGCTAAAACCTGTTCATTATCTAATCTCTGCTTTTTCATATTATTCCCCCTTAACTTATTATTTGATTATACCATATATTCCAATTTATTTTTTTACAAAACAATTAGAAATTTAAAAAAGCCACTTTATTAGGTGGCATCATTTATTATCAAGGCTATTAACCTCTTTAAAAAATTCGTTAATTGTTTTTACTCTATTGTATTCTTTCTTCAAATTGGTTTGAGACATATTTTCAAGATGTTTTTTAAAATAAACTTGAGATTGCTTATCATTATCTATCATTATGCAATGTCTTCCCTCTTCTATACAAACTCTTCCTGTAGTTCCACTTCCAGCGAAAAAATCTAAAACTACTGCTCCTGGATATGATAATGATTTAACAAATCTTCGTATTATTTCAAGTGGCTTTTGAGTAGGATGCCCAACTCTCTCCAATGAATTACCATTTAGTCTTCCAATTTCCCATACATTAGTTGGATTCTTACCTTTCATAACATTTTCAGGAATCAATCTTTTATCTTTCAATGCATTTTTTAGTTCTTCAGGAGAATATTTTACTCTTACTGAATCTAAATCAAAATAATATTTATCAGTTTTTACCAACCATATTACTTCTTCATGCCTATTTGCAAAATACCTATGAGCAGACATACCATTCTTATAATACCATATAATTGTATTTACTAATTTCCATTTTGTGTTATGCCTGCAATGATATATTATTTCAGTTAAATCTCCACTTCTTTCATTTCTAAATTGTGTTCCACCAAAGATAACCAAACTACCACTTTTTGATAAAACCCTATATGCTTCATCCAACCAAGTTCCAGCCCATTCCATATAATTCTCATATGTATCCCAATCTGCTAAATCAAGATTATATGGTGGATCAATCAAGATTAACTGAATTGACTCATCAGGAATCTTTTTTAATGCTTTAACACAATCTTCATTAAATAGCAAAGATATTGATTTTTCTGGCATTTTAAAATCTACACTTGTTTTATTTTTTAAATTATCTTTATTTTTCTTCAAAATTGATCTTAGTGCAGAGTTATTATGTGATTTATTATGTATAGCCATTTACAAAACCTCCACTTCTAATTTATTTTTCATTAAATCAAGACCAAGCTTTTCCTTTAAATATTCTACGTAATTACCATTATCATTAATATAACTATCTGCTAGTTGTTTCATAGTAACATTTTCAGCATCGTCAAATATTATATCACTAAATAGCAATTTTTGTACTTCAATATCTGATCTTGTCGTATTTATAAATCCCATTATTTCAAGCAATGATACTATAAATGGAACCCTATGTTTAGATGCTTCGGCAGATGGAATTTCTATTCCCTGCATTTCACAATAATGGATAGTTCTTTGACTTTCAAAAAACAAAGAATAACAATTTGCTTTAGAAATATTGTGCTTTCTACTATCAAAATATATAAATTGGAACATTTGCTTTACTGCATCCATATTCAACATTAAATTAATAAATTGTTTTTTCTTAGTATAATCTTGATTTAAATACTCTTTTATTGGATTTACAAAATCAGATAAGTTCATTTCCCAACTAATTCCTTTTTCTTTATCCTTAAAACTTAAATCTATATGATTAATTAAATCTTTAAGTAACTCGTAAAGTTTTTTCCCATTTTCTGTTAACTCTATAGTTTTTGTCTCATGACCAAGTTTTCTATCATCAACAATTAACCCCATTCCCATCATTCCCTGAATTTTATATTTTGTTTGTCTTTGGAATTTTGCTAACGATTCATCCTTATCTAAGTCCCCTCTAAGTCTTATATACTTTTCATTCATATAACCTGCTGTATCATTTTCATATAATGATTTCAATATATATAATATATGTCCAAAATGTAATCCTTGAGGATAATGATATCCATTTTCTGTTACTTCCCCAATTTCCCTTAAAAATTTCATCCAACTACCAAAAGAAGAAATATATTTACCACTCTTGTATTTGCCATACATGTTTATATCATCTATACTTGGCTTTTTCTTTATATCAGTCATAACATCATAATAAGCAACAATTAAATCATCCTTATTAACTTCATGATCCATTGCATCTTGTAAATCAAGAATTTCTTGAACTTCATCATCAAATTGAACTTCGCATTTTGGATTATATTCATATATATTCTTTTCAAAAGCATTTGTACCTTCTTTATTTTTTGTTGTTACTTTTGTAGATAAATACTGTCTGACATAATTTGCTCGCTGATAATTACTTATAAAATCCAAAATAATTACTTTATCTTTATTAGATGATATTCTTAATCCCCTACCTAGCTGTTGCATAAATACAGTTTTTGATTCAGTAGGCCTTAGAAACAGTAATGCTCTAACATTAGGAACATCAATACCTTCATTGAAAATATCAACGGTGAATGCAACTGCAATTTCATTATTTTTAAATGCTTTAATTAATTCAGCCTTAGTTTCTGTAGTATTCGTTCCAGATGTTATTGCAACAGCACTTACACCTCTTTCATTAAACAATTTTGCCATTGCCTCTGCATGTCGTATTGTTACACAAAAGCCTATAGCTTTATCTCCATTACAAAACTGTTGATATTTTTCAAAAATCATTTCATTTCTAGCATTAATAATTAAGTGTCTCTCTAAATCGCTTTCATTATACTTGATACCATTTCTTCTGATATTTGTATAATCTATATTATCTTTTAATCCATGATATTCATATCCTACAAGGAAACCTCTATCTATAGCATCATTAATATCATATTCACATACTTTTTGATAATCAAATAAAGATAGTATGTCTTTTTTATCAGTTCTATCTGGAGTGGCAGTAATTCCTAAAAAGAATTTAGGTGTAAAATAATCTAATATTTTTCTATATGTTTTTGCTTCCCCATGATGAACTTCATCAACTATAATATAATCAAAGTATTCTTTACTAAATGAATTTAATGTTTCATCTAAACAGAGAGAATCTTTAGATGCAAATAAAATTCTACAATCCCTAACATGTTCTTTTGTTTCTCCTGTTAATAATCCTAATATTTCATTTGGCCAAACATCTTCAAATGCATTTTTTGATTGTGTCAAAATATCTAATCTATGAACAATAAATAAAAACTTTGCATTAGGATTTTCCAAATAATAATTATAGGCATCCATAGCACTTAAATAAGTTTTCCCTGTCCCTGTTGGCATAATAACTAAGCCTTTTGTCCACCCTAAGTCTCTGCAATTTTTTAATTGAGGTAATACTTCTAACTGAATTGGATTCGGATCTATTTTTACATCTCCCAATAATTCTGGAGCATACTTTTTTAATGTCAAATTAATTTCATCAAAAATTCTCTGTCTCCACATAGGATCTTTCAATTGATTATATGAATATCTTCTTAATGTCCATCCATGAAATAATATTTCATTTTGTCGAAATAAATTATCATCAAATTGTGCAAATGGAATAATGCCTTCAGCATGATATGTTTCACCATTTACTTCAAATGCAATTTTATTTCCCTCATCAGTTATTATCCCAAAATCAATTTGTCTTGCATGTCCTTCAGAATCAATAAATGGATACTGAGGAACTACTAATGTCATTTTTTCATTTCCTAAAATTGGAAACAAAAATTCTTTAACAAACAATTTCTCACTCTCTGGTATTATCTTGTTTTTATATATTTCTAAATACTCTTCACAAGTAATACTGCTTTTGTCTAACAATAAATTACAATTCATTTTTATCTCCCTTATCTACTGAATATTCAACTATATCATCTAACTTGCAATTGAATACTTCACATATTTTCATTAATGTTTTCATTCTTACCATTTCATCTTTTCCCATTTTAGCCATTTCGTTTGTTGTAATATCAGCTATTTCACATAATTTAGACTTATTCATGTTATTATCTATCAATAGCTTCCACAACTTTTTATAACTAACTTTCATACCTTACCTCCAATTGTTTTACATAATAATATTTTAACATATATAATTTATCTTCTCAATATTTTCTTGAACATTTCAATATGTTTTTTTGCTATTTACTTGCAATTTTATCTTTTTAGAGTGATTAATACACATGGAGGTATTTATGTTAAGAAAATGTACTGATGAAGATATAAGTGATGAAGAATGTGAAAAGGTTATTGATCCTTTTTATGAGAACTATGATAGTTATTTGGAAGAATATGTTATTCCTGAAGTAATAGCTTTTTATATTGCTAGCTCATTTTATAGAAATGCTATGTGGGAAGCAACTTTTGAACAACATTTTAATTCAGCTTTAAATGAAGTTGTTGATTTAATTAATAAATTAGAATAAAAAGTTAATAAATCAATATATTTTATCGCAAACAAAAAAACAGAAAAATCTGGTTAATGACTATATAGATTTCCTTTTATATCTATGAAAAAAACATAAAAAATGTTGTGAATCATTTTTCCTATTATTCTTGAATTACAAGGATTCCCATTAGGATATAGCCTTATTATTGTGTACTTGCCATCAAATTTTCTATTATTACCTTCAAAAAATCTTGGACTTATTTCTTTACGAATTTCCACTTTTATATTTTCAAATCCTATTTCTTTTCGCCACCCAGCAACAACTAAATATGGTTCTTTTGAAATTTCAATTAATCTATCCATCATTTTTGCTTTATGTTCATCAGTAAAATTATCCATATAAGTAATAAAAGAAAAATTAAACTTTATATGCGTAGGATTATAGCACTGTGTACATTTTTTATCAATGTAGCAAAGGGTTCTTTAATTGTTAATACTTTCATAAACTATATTACTCATTTTAATCTAAAACTGCTTGTTTTAAATCTGAAGCCAATTTATTCATAGAGTCATTTAATTTATCAATATCATGCTTTGACATAAAATATTCTTCACCATCATTACTACTTCTATCTAAAATATCAAATGTAATTCTATAAACATGATCACTTAATAAATTATTATTTTGCCACATACATTCTTTTTTAGCTCTAATATAAAAGTTATTTTTATTGATCTTTAATATATCAATATCTTCTGGTGATGAAACATAAAAACCAGTTGTTCTTACTTTTTTGCCATTTTTATATGTAATGCCTTCTTCATTTACACTTTCATACCAATTAGAATTAAAATAATATAATCCATTTTCATTTTTAGTACAATAATCTAACAAATTACCACAATATGCATCTTTTAATTTATCCGCTGGATATTCTTCACATGACTTTATATACTCAATACTAACACGAGATTCACATTTAACAGCTTTTTTCATAAAATCTTCTGCTGTCGTAACTACTAACAATTTCACAGAACCTAATGTTTTATCTGATAACTCAACTTTATGTGGTTGCGCTATATTACCTTCATCGTTTGAAATTATAAATATTTTATCATCCATATGTAAATCTAAGAAAATTTGTTTTGAAAATAACGCTTTATTTAATAGTGGTATTAAGTAATCTACTCTAAAATTTGCCTCAGCCATTACTAAGTATTTTTGATCATAACCTTGATTTCTTAATGAAATCATATATTGATTTTTTTTGAATGTCTTAACCTCTATTTGTGGTCTTTTTTCTATTGGAAACCAGTGATTATCAAACTTTACGAATGGAATAGCTCTCTTTTTATATTTTATTCCAATAACATCTGGAGCAATCCCCGCAGTTTTAGGATTATAATCATAATAATCAGTAATTACTTCAACTTTTTCACCTTTAAAAACTTGAGGTAAAATAATTTTATTAAATAAAACACTTTCTGGAATTATATTTATCCATCTATCAAAAATTCCACCCATATAATCTGCTTTAGATGTTAAAGCACCTTGCATAGGTCTATCACCTTGCATTTGTGTTAAATTAGCAATAAAATATACTGCCTTTTTAACATCATTAATACTTATTTTTACTTCATTCATACTAACCTCCAAAATTATTCAGACATATCTGATTTTTCTAATAGTTCTAACAAGTCAGTAGCAAGCATTTGTATTACTGGAACAGAAACTGCATTTCCTGCTTGTTTATATAGTTGAGAATCGGGATATGGCCTTCCATTTATAACCGTAGGTAATTTGTATCCATTATCAATAGGGAAGCCCTGTAATTTAAAAGTTTCTTTTGGTGTTAACTTTCTGATACCATCATTTACTTTTATCAAAGGCACATTATGACCACCAGTTCCCATATTTGCTGTAAGTGTGGGGCAAACACCACTTTGGTTTTTTCTTACATACATACCTCTTCTACATTGATAAAATTCGTACATTTCATCAATTTGTGTATTTAAATTTATTTTTTCTTTTTTATTAGATTTTTCAAATTCTTCATCTGACATAAAATAGTTTGGATATTTTTCTTTTGTATAATAATACTTAGTTGCATTTTCTTTTGTCAAATTATAATCAATAACCTTTTTTATATCTTTAATTCTTGATGCTTTATCTTTCTTCTTTATCCTACTTTCAATATCCTTAAATATTTCAAAATTTTTTATATCATTTTCATTTAATAAACCTATAATATATATTCTTTCTCTATTTTGTGGTACATCAGTATAATCCATGGTATTTAATACTTTTTCAAAAACTGTATATCCACAATCTTCTAGTTTTTGTTTTATATGTACATAAGTTTTTTTATTATCATGAGCCTGCAAATTTTTCACATTTTCAAGAAATAATACACGAGGTTTATAAAATTTTTCTCCCAGTTGTTCAATTAAATCTATAATATTTAAAAATAAATTTCCTCTATCATCTTCAAACCCTTTGCGCTCACCAGCAATACTAAATGCTTGACAAGGAAAACCACCATTCAAAATATCTATCGGTTCACTTAATATTTTATCATGTAATTTTTTATAATATTTTTGTTCTGTTTCATCTGTGGCATATTCTGGATGGAGGACTAATTTTATATCGCCTTCTAGTAGCTGATGTGAAAAATTAGTTCTATATGTCTCACATGCATATTCATCTATTTCATTTGCCCAAAGCAATTTATATTTAGAATTTTTTGTCTTTGCATTTTTAAACCCTAAGCATATTCCACCAACGCCCGCAAATAAACTTCCAACCTTATATTCAACCATGTATACCATCCTTTCTAGTTTTTTTGTGCTAATATAATTATAACATGAATTTCAATTATTTTATTGTATAAGTTAGCAAAAGACTAGAAATATTATTTTTTTTATAATTCTCTAGGACAATTAGATTTATATTTAACATCATTAAATCCATATACTTTTTTACAATCATGACAGATAACTGCTATAAAATCAGCATCATTAATTTTATGTCCATCACCCTTTTGTATTAAAATATTTTTAGAATTACATTTAGGACAAAATATATCTTTTTTCATCACTTCATCTTGACTATAAGCATCTCTTATTATTTCATAACCATTTCTATCATATTTAGGATAAAATTCATCTTTGTTAAACACTTTAATTCTTCCAAACATAAACTCTAATTTATCAATTTTCTTTTCAATATGATAATGTCCACAATACCATTTATCATAATTTATAGATTGCTCTACTTTATCTAAAAATTTTTCCATACTTTTATCTACATTAGATTAATCGATATCTTTCATAAATACTTCAGTAGGTTCATATTTTAATGGACAAGTATGTGATAAAACAATATCAATATATTGTCCTTTATATTTATTTAAAATATTATCCATTTCTTCTTTGATAAGTTGTTCATCTTTGAACCATGGATACCCATATATTATTCTATAATTTTTATCAATGGAATAAGAACCACCAATAACTAATACTTTTTTATTGTCTATATTATACAATTCACCATTTTTAGCAAATATTAAATTTGGATATTCTTCTTCAATAAATACTTTGCCACCAAGCATATCAAATTCTTTATATGTTGATATATTTTCTGGTCTTTCCTCATGATTACCTTGAACACAAAATAATTTTATATTATAACTATTTAATTGTTCTTTTAGTTTTTTATCTCTTTCATCTAAATAGTAATTAATTCCAACATCACCTAATATAATTAACATATTATCTTTATTCTTTTCAATATCATATAATTTATAAAATTCTCTATGGGTATCTCCTGTTATATAAATCGTCATATACCACCTCTTATAAATAAATTAGGTAAGAATATTCATCTTACCTATAATTATCATATAGCCATGATTCTCTCTCTTTATCTAATTCATCATCTTGATATTTACTAATATTTTTAATATTTTTTAACTCTTTTTCTATAAATTTATTACATTTTAATAAAATAATATCATCGTACATTGCATCATAATCATTTTCAAGTTTCTTCCCTACTAACCTCAAACAACTTTGAGCAGCTTTTTCTGATAATCCAAATGTTGATTGCAAATACTCGGTAGTAGCAATTTTTCCATTTTGTATTAATTTTTTTAATAAACACTGTGGTAGTAATAATTGTGAAGCAAAGGTATGAGCCTCAATTTCTTCTAATTCGCCTTGCTTTTCATGATTTAATACAATATGTCCTAATTCATGTGCTTTATTCCACAATATTCTTCCTAAAGAATTTATGTTAGAATTATATAATATTAGTTCTTGTTTTTCGGGGAGATGAATTACCATAGAGTCTTTAAATTCACCATTACATAAAAGTTGTTCAACGTCTATGTTAGTTAATTTAGCATAGTTTTCATAAGACGAAAATATTATTTTTTTGTTTGGCAATATAATTTTTTCAACATCAATAGGAAATAAAATTTCTTCTTGAAGAATAAGTATTTGTGAAGCTAAATTTCTAGCTTTAATATAATTTGGTTTATTCATTTTTATTTTCTTGATTTGCCAAAAAAACGTCAATAGTATTATTTATAATATGATATAATTTTTCTCTATCAGTTTCATTTACTTGTTCTGCTTTTCTAAACAAAATCATACTTCTATCATTTTCGTCAATTTCAGATTTACCCATTAAAAAATCAATAGATACACCAAAAAAATTTGATAACTTTTCTATTACTTCTATACTTGGTGTTGCTTTGCCTGATTCCCAATACGAAACACCAGTAGCAGTTAATCCAACTATATTACCTAATTCTTGTTGTGTCATCTTTTTAGCTATTCTTAAATTCTTAATCCTTTTAGAAAATAAATTGTTATTCATTTGTATCCCCTCACTCTATACATATTATAACATATTTTAATCAATATGTATATTTTTTTTACTTATTACTTTATTTTACTTGACAAGTAAGTTGTTTTTATGTATGATGTATATAGAAGAAGTAAATAAAAAGCTTTTGATGTAAAAACTTTTCACTGACAAGACTAGTATAACATTAAATGTAATTATTTACAAGTATTTCTTCTTGGAAGGAGGAAAATTTGTGAAAAAGTCAAAAAAAAGATATGTTTTTACTAAGTACATAACTGTTGGCGGAAATCGAATTTATGCTAGCGAATATGGGCTTAAAGCATTTCGTATCGAAGTAAAGGACTAGTAATATATACTAGCCCTTTTTCATTTCTTAATACTCAATGATTTCTTTTTATAGGCAACTGAACTTCCCACCTCGAGAGTTTAGTTACCACTACTAATAAGTTCTGTTATTATTTTTGTATTATATCTTTTAATTTTTTGTTTAAATATAAATATACTTCCAAATCTTCTGTATAAATATTTAGTGTTTTTTTACCTCTAGTAAATAATATATTAAGTTCATTAAGAAATTTAGTTATATTCTCTTGAGTAGAAGTAGTCAAGAATTTATTTGCTAATATATCTTTTTTTGCTTTATTAATTACACACACATTTCTAAGAAAAATAAAATTATTTTCTACGTCAAACGATATTGCATGCAATGTATGACCTATATAATTTTCATACCCTGCTGATATTGAAAATTCATAAAAACTTCTCTCTGCCATAGTAAATATCTCATCGCCAATTAATAACGTAGAACAATGCTTATAATCATATGTAGTATACATTTTTTTTGAACCCTTACAACTATGATATGCATTCAAGAAATCAGATGCATCATAAAATAAATTTATCTTATAATCCTCTAAAATCACTTTTACTTGTAAAGATAAACTTCTACTAGTTAAAAAATTTAATGCTTTCTCAACAGAATCATTATATCTTTTACTTCTTTTTAATTCCTTTTCATGGGTATAAATGCCATTTTCTTTCAAGTAAGAAATCAATTTATGTCCTTCTAAATCTAAATCTGTTGACATAAATGCTTGACCTGTATCTCCAAATAATACTGTTGCTTTACTACTTTTGATTATTTCAAGTATTTTTTCCTTAGATAATCTTTGAACTTCATCTATTATTACTATTTTTTCCGACAAATCATTTTGAAGAAACGTATCTGTACCAAAAAAGCAACGTCCTTCAATAAAATATTTTGTTAAACCAAGAGAATTATAGAACTTTTGATTCATTATCAAAAACATAGTATTTTCGTTTTCAAAAAACAATTTAAATGCAACCACTGTTTTTCCAGTTCCTGGACTTGATAAACAAACAATCGCCTTTTTCCCATCATTTATCTTTTCAATAATAAACTCCGTAGTACGTTTAGTTTCCTCATAATATTTAAATTCACCCGATTCCATTTGTTTATATAAATTATGTATCCCTGCTAAATCATTAGCTTGTGTTAAAATTGTTTCAACATAATCATTACCATAAAAATTATTTGTTAATTCCTTTAGTTCACCTATAGAATTAAGAATAATACTATCATTTGAGTCATAATATACAGCTTTATAAAAACCATTATCATTCATAGCAATAACTATATATTTTTCTCTTAAAAACAATTGCCTCATATGATCATTAACTCTCTTTGAAATCTGTTCGTCCAACTTTTCACGTGATTCGTTACCTGTTTTAAACTCAATATCTACAATTATATTTTTATCATCTTTATCTTTCAAAACTGTTGCAATATCCATTTCTGTTACATCTGTATAATAATTAACTATAAATAATTGTTTATCGCTCAAATTATCAAATATCCCATTTTCATCTAAAACTTCCATACACATTATTAGATTATCAAATTCTTGCTTTACAAAATTTGACCAAGTAAATTTTTTAAATTCATCCAAACCTTTTAGCATAGTATTTTTCAAATGTGAAACACCAATTTCACTTATCTTTTTATACATTTTTTTCGTTATTTTTATACCTTTCAAATTCATAGCACCACTCCATTTAAGTAATAGTATATACCAAAATTTATTTTTTGTCTTTCTTATATCGCAAATTTTTAGTAATTGTTATTTATTTTTGTTTTTTTTACAAAATTTTCTCCCTAAATTTCTATTTTCATATATAAAATTAATATCTGGTATTAAATCATACTTAAATGCAACAATTATATTTTCATTTAATGATCTTTTGATACTAACACTGAAAATATGTTATTTTTCATTTTAATTGTCAACACTATTTAATTAATAATTACTTCTTTATACTATAATAATATTAGTATATATCTACTGCTTATATATAATAAGTATCTTGGATACATTTAATTAAGATAAGTTTACTTAGCTTAATTAAACACTAATAAGACTTACATAGTAAGGCTTATAGTGGACATAATAAAGATAATATATAGGTATATTAAAACTAAGACTTGATATCTTAGTTTATTATTTAGTTAATGTTAATGTTTTTATTTTAAATTCTTTAGTATCATAACCCCATGGATTAGATACTAATCTAGTATTATTTATTATTATATCTTCTTCTTTATGATCATGACCATATATCCATACTGGTGATTTATATTCTTTAACTTCTGTATAATAACAAGAGTTATTACCCCTACTATTACTTTTATTTCTAAATGGTGGTATATGTGTTATTATTAAATCTATATTATTTGGTAAGTTATTATACCAAGATATGCTATCGTTATGTAGTTTTTGTATTTTATCTTTCTTAGATAATTCTGATAAGATAAATCTTGAATCATTCTGCATAGGATAGTTATATAGTTTATCTACTAATGTTACTGGTTTATACCAAAGGGTATCTCCCGCTAATAAGAAGGTATTATAGGTATATATTCCTTTAGTATTATTTGTTTTATCTAGTATGATTATATCGTTATTATCTTTAAATATTTCATTTAATCTATATACTTTATTCATACTATTATAGTTATATTCTTTAGCCATAGGATCAGTATAGATATATTTTATTACTGGTATATAGTATTCATGATTACCTAGGACAAATATTACTTTTTTATAGTATTTTGAACATGAATATAATAGTTCACTCACTCTATTTATATCTTCATCGATATCTCCGGCAATTACTAAAACGCTAGATTTTACTTTTGGCTTTATTTTATCTATAACAAACTTATTTATTTCTTCAGCACTATTTAGATCTTTTATGTAAAATCCTAAGTGTAAATCTGACACATAATCTGCATTTAATGTCATGCTTTTCTTCCTTTCTTAAAAGCACATATATTATATTAATATTTTTTAAATAAGTCAAACAAATTCTCTCTTACGATGTGAAATTTTACAAATTTTAATAATTATGTTATAATACACGGCCTGTAAGGGGGCATAATATGATAGAAGAATTTAATTATAAAGATTTAATTGGTAGTACACTTTATCTTAAAAATATTCCATATTATACTATTGATAATATTATAGATTTAGAAAATAACCATTATAGATTATATTTTTCAGATATAAATAATCATAGTCTTTCTAATAGTACTGTTTTTTCTCTTGAAGAGCTTATGAGAATATATAATGATTATTTAATTCGTCAAGAAAGGAATAAAATATTAAAAGAAAAACATATTAATAGAATAGTTCACTTTACTAAAGTGGATAACTTAGAAAGTATATTTGAATATGGTCTTTGTTCTATTGAATTACTTAATTTACTTGACATCTACTATTCACCTTCTGACTTATATAGATTAGATGGTAAACCTGATAAAATATGTACTAGTATAAGTTTTCCTAACTATAAAATGTTTTATAAAAAGAGAATGGAAGATATTTCTGTTGACTGGGTTGTTATCACTATTAAACCAGAACTTATTGTTGATAAACTTGATTCTGAATTTTATATTGATAATGTCGCACGTGGGATGTATCCTCATAGTTTAAAACCTACTGCTAATAAAGATCTTGAAAGAATGTTTCATGCAAGTAATAGAGTCCCATATATTCCTAGTTACTATACTACAAATCCACAAGCAGAAATCTTAATTAATAATAATATACCTACCGGATACTTTATGAATGTTGAAACTAATGAAAACAATCCAAAAGTTAAATCTTTAACAAGAGATGCGCATGTTGATTATAATCCAAACTCGAGATTATTTGATCCTCGTAGTGATTATTTTAGGTGGCAATAATATGGCTAACAGACCTATTTATATATCCACTAGTAATATTAATAATCCATTTACTGAAGATAATATTAATTTTGAATGGATACCAGGATATAGTTATGTTAATAAATGTAGAAGAAGGGACTCTTTAAAAAATAGTATTGCTCAAAAATATGATATTGATAAGTGGCTTGAAGTTTCTACTATTTCGGATAAGGATATTGGTAAAAAACTTAGTGCTCTTAATCTTATGATTACTTTAGCTAATAATAAGAGTTATCCAGTAGAAACTATTTATCAATGTTCTAAAATATATCATAATAACTCTATTGTTGGATTTAAATTTCATAATACTGAATTTGAAAATAATCCTTATGGTATGTATTACGATTATATTTATATGGTTGCTTTATATCAAAATAAGGATTATCATGAATTAATTAAAGATTATTATTTATTTACTGATTTGTTTTTTAATCCAAATAAATCTTTAAATACTCAAGCTAGAGCTACTGCTATATTTAAGACTTTATATGATAATGACTATTTAAAGTTACTAGAGAATGTAAATGAATTTAAGGAATATTATAAAGATAATGTTAAATTAAAAGTTAAGAAATACTAACTATTACCTAATTAGTATTTCTTTTTTTATTCGCTGTAAGCTTATAATCTTATAGCGTTATTTGGATCCTAGTTAGTCTCCAAATAAGTATCAACCATACTTATTATATATAAGCATTAAATATATACTTAAAGTAGTTTATTATTGGTATATTTTTTACTATTTTGAGTATAATAATAGTGCAATATACTTGACCTTTTGTAATAGTTATAGTATCATTGTATTACCGGAGAGAAATCTTGTCAGGTCGATAGCTCAATGTCGATTTTATTAAATTAAGTGTATGTTAAGTACACCGCTTGAGCTGGGAAGAGACTACTAGATAGTCTCTTTTCTTTTTAGTTATCAACAAATATTGTTGATAACTATTTTAAACCTATGTCAAAAGAATAATCATAACTTATTTTTTCACATTTATTAGTATCTAAGAATGCTTTTTCTTTATGAGAATATTCTACTATTTCTTTGGCATTATAATTTTTAAAATATTTTTTTACCTTATCTAATACTTCTAATTCTTCGTTGGTAAATAAATCTTTATTAAACTTTTTCTTTGATGTTATTTCATAATATTCTTTAGATGGAGTTATTACTGACTCATAGTCTATTATATCCTCTTGATATCCTTTTGATAATATCATTTCAAAACCATCTGGTACGGGGCCAAAAGGTAGTTTACAATATTCTAGTCCGGTTATTGATTTACAGCTTTCTTTATAAAATAAGAAATCAGCGTAAAACATTTCTTTTAATAATTTTGTTTTTAATATTGTATTATCTGCAAAAAAGATAATCATATTATATATTTTTTCTTTATTAAATTTAGTATAACCATTATATTCTGTTGGACTATATTCTTCGTTTAGTAATAATTGTTTTTCGTTATTAGCTAAGAATATAGATATCTTATTATTAATTTTATTATATTCTTTATTATTAAATTGTACTTTATTGGCTTCAACTAGATTTGTTATCATTTCTGGACTAGCTATTAAACTTTTTATTATTATTAAGTAACTATCATTTGGAATAGATACACCTTTTTCATAACTTATTAATGTCTTTTTAGCACAGCCTATTACTTTAGAAAATAATTCTTGTGATAGATTATATTTCTTTCTTAAGGCTATTATTTCTTCTTTAGTTACTCCATATAATTTATTATATACTTCTATTCCTTTTTCAGAAGCAGTATTATCTAGCTTTTCATCATACACTAAATTATCACATTTTGAGCAGAATCTTCTATCTGAATTAAACTTTATTTCTTTTCCTTTTATTTGGTAGATATGTTCATGATTCTTAATATAAGTATCTGTACTACCACAATTATCACATCTCATAATATCCTCCTATTTATAATCTAAATGAAATGATAAGCATACTGTCATTTCTTTATTATTATATTCTTCTATCTTTAACTTAATATATACTCTATTTCCATTAATTTCTTTTTTAAACACCAGTGAACTATCGCTTTTTAAATAAAAAGGTTTATAATCTGGAACATAGTTATATGAAGATAACGTTAATATTTCTTGCCATGCCAAACTTTCAGTTATTCCAATTTCTAATAATTCTTTAAGATAATCTCTATCTCTTCTATTAATAAATTTCTTATTTCCTTTAGTTATTAACTTTTTCATTTTTGTTAGTAGTTTGAGCTGCCCCCCAGTCATATGATTCCCCCTTATGTTTATTTTTTTATTACATAATATATCTTTCCCTTTCTGTTTTAATGGTAACATATGTAACCTATTTTTGTCAATATGTATTTTATACTTTTACATATTTTTTTATCCCTACCTGTGATATAAGAAAAACTATAGACATAATCTATAGTTTGTACAAATACTATCTTGTTTTACCGTAGCCATTATTTATGGTTTTTTCCTTCAAGACTTCACGCACTTTATTAAATTTAGATACAGAAGAATAGATTCTATAGTAATACACTTTTAACTCGGTTATATTTTGTATGCTCAAGCTTTCTCCACCTTCTTCTAAAATTTTTTCTATCATTCTTAATTGCTCTTTTGCAGAAAAAATGCAACATAGTTCTAGTTTTGAATTATTTGTTTTTTTCTCTCTAATTTCTTTAGTCGTTCCTTTTGCTTGTTTGAAAATGCTTCTTATATTGTAGACATCCCCAATTCCATTTGTAATATCGTTAGTTGATTGTAATGTTTCTGGTTTGTATAGCCTTTTTACATTGTCAGAATTAAAGAAACCCATTTGAGCATAATTATCTCTTCCACATTTCTTTGATAGTCTATTTAGTAAAAAGGTATCTGCGCCCCAATTATTGTTTGCTTTAGGTCTAGCATTTGTGCAAATTGCGGACATTTCACTTAGTATACCAAAATTTTGAAATAAGAAATTTTTATATTTTATTTTTTCATAGTTAAAAATAGGATTCTCTTTTTGTATCCTAGTTATTACTTCTAATGGTGTTTCGCCATTTATTTTTTCTCCATCATTCATTAACATCTGTAATATTTTAAAAATAGTTATGTTTCTTTCTTTTAATATATGTTCTAAATTTCTTTTTTCTATTCCTAAAAGATGGCAAATATTTTCTTCAGATATCTCAAAATTATATGTTGATTTTCCTGCTTTTAAAGAAGTTAACTTATTTCTATAGTTTTCTACAAATATATAATAAGAGTATCGTATCCATTTTGATATTTCTTCCATATCTTCGCTTGAACAAACTTTTGGTGGGAGAAAAGCTTTCTCCTTTTCTGCTAGTGAAATATCTTTTATTTTACCTTCTTCTTTTTCAATTATATATTTTTCTCCCGTGTCATATATAAGCCTTTCTAGAATATCATACTCCTTATCTATTTGTTCTATTTTTTTTCGTATTTTTTCTATGTCTTCATCAGCAGAAGTTTCTTCTAATTTGTTTAATTCATATAAATAATAGCTTCCATAGTCCGCTAAAAAATTTAATATGGTATCTATGCTATACATATCTTCTATTGTGCTTTCTTGCTCTCCGCAATATTTTAATATTAGTTCTTCTTTTGTCTTTCCTGTAATCCTGCTAAAATCTTTGAAATAACTTTCAAATTTTTCTTGTAAGTACGCTGCATATTCTCTTCTACTTGATAATCTCATTTTCGCCTCCATATTACAATTTTATTATACTATATATTTTATTCTTTTTTATACTTTTTTACCTTAAGTTTACACTTTTTATCAACAGCACCTGTAGATATAAGAAAAAACTATAGACATAAATCTATAGCTTATATAAATATTTTAATTTTAGAGACTACAGGCTCTAAAATTCTTTTGAAGGCCCTAGGCTTCAAAAGTAAGTGAGAAACCTTGGGTTCGAACTTTTACTACTTTATACTAAAGTACTTAGTTAAATCTTTAATTACTCTTTTATGATAGAATACTAAGAGAATTATTAAACTTAATACACCTACTCCTCCTAAAACAATGATAGGCCAATTTAATTCTACTACCTTAGTTAAGGCTAATATACAAAATATTATGGCCCCAATAGCAGTAAAGAATAGTGGAATAAATTTCTTTCTTTGTAATTTGAATTCAGATAGAAATATTATTAACTGAAATATTATAATACTAAAGAGAATTATATTAATTACAAAGTATGAGAAACTAGTTTCTTCAATAATATCTATCATATATAAATAAGCACATACTATCATTACTACTATTGTTATTCTTTTTATTAGAGTATTATCTATTAATGGTTTATTTAATATAGCAAAATAGAATATTATTTCTCCTCCTAGTACATAAAGCATCCATTTTTTACCTCCTAGTGAGAGGTTTATTATAGTACAAGTTATTATCGATATTAGAAATATTATTAACATTATCTTTCTAAATATTAAGAATTTATTTACTTCTTTTTTTAGTTTTGGATAATTAATTTCTACTTTCATAGTCTTCACTTCCATATACTTTTAATTTAATATTGTTTTGAGTTAATATGTTATATATACTGTTTTCTACTGATGTATTTGTAGTTAATTTACTTATTGATAATGTTAAAATATTATTACACGTTATGATAGAAAATGAGGCTCTATTTGTAATAGCGGTTCCTAAGACAAAGTCCATCTTTTCTACTTCTTTTTGTATTTCTTTTGGTAATTTTATATTACCTAGATTGGATAATACTGTAGTTTGAGATTTATCACCAGCATAACCATATATTAATTTGGCTACTGGTCTTTTTATAAATAGTGGAATGAATTTTAAATACTTTATTAAATTATCTGTATATTTTAATAATTCATCTAAGTTATCTTTAGTATTTTTTTCTCTTAATTGTCTTTGTACTTCAAGTAGGGTACTATCTAAATCTTTTACATCCTCTCTTGGAATATTTATGGATACATATAATGAGAAGTTTCTTAATGTTTTAGAGGGATAGTATTTACGCATATTTACTGGTACTTGTATTTTTATTAGTCCTTTTTTTGATGTTGAATATGATATTGTTAGAAATAAAATACTTAACATTAGTTCTGTTATAGTGGCATTCTTTTCTTTAGATAGTTTTTTTATATCATTTAAATCTATATCAAAATGTAATATCTGACATGGTCTAACACTTGATTTTTTTCCATCTATTTGAAGAGCTTTTTTCTCTATTAGACTTTGTGATTTTATCTTTGAAACTTTTCCTTTAAATTCATCTTTTGCTTCTTCTTCTTTAGGTCTTTCATTTATATCTAATACATAATTATTAGTACCTTGTATTTCTTTTAATAATTTTAGATAAGTAGCTACTAGTGTGGATAGAAATATGGTAGCTCCTGTTCCATCTGTTAGGGTATGAAAGCATTCTATACTTATTCTATTTTTATAGTATAGTGATTTAAATGATTGTTTACCTATGTTTGATACATTTATATATGAACATGGTAATTTTTTTTCTTCATGGATATGGAATCTTTTCTTTATCCCATCTAGATAGTGCCAAAAGAAGCCTTTTCTTACTGATGTTCTAAAGGTAGGAAATCTTTTCATAGTAAATAATAAAGCTATTTGATATATCTCTGGTACAATATCTTCTTTTAAATAACATGATACTCTATAGACACTCATAAGATTATCTCTCATTGATAATGGATATATTTTAGCGGCACTATCTAATGGATACCAGTTTTCTGGTTCTTTTTGATAAATGTCTCCAAGGTTATCTATGGATAATATTTTAAGTGTTTCTTTAAGAGATTTTCCATTTTTTAAATAGTACTCTATGGCCTTCTCAAAGTCTTCATTTATTTTTATGGTTTCTTTTTTTGTTAGAGATATACTATTATTTAGATTAGTGAAATATTCTTTAATGATTTTTCCGTCTTCTAGACTGAATTTCTTGTAAAAGGTACTTCTTTGTTTCAATTTATCACTTCCATATTTATTATATCATAATATGTTGATTATTTGTGTACTTTTTCCCATGAACATTCTATATCATTTCTTCCAAAATGACCATAGGCTGCGAGTGGATAATAGATTGGTCTTTGTAAATCTAACTCTTTTATGATATTATCTACACTAAAATTGAAAGTGTTATTTACGTATTTATATATTTCTTCTTCAGGTACTTTATTTGTACCAAAGGTATTTATATATAATGATATTGGGTAGGCTTTACCTATAGCATAACTTAGTTCTATTTCACACTTATCAGCATAATTATGGGCAACAATGTTTTTAGCTACATATCTGGCATAATAGGCTGCACTTCTATCTACTTTAGAAGGATCTTTACTGCTGAAACATCCTCCTCCTACTTTACCCATTCCACCGTATGTATCACATACTATTTTTCTACCAGTAGTACCGCTATCACCAAAAGAACCTCCTACCGTAAAACTACCACTGGTGTTTATTAAGATGTTTGTTTTGTCATCTATTAGATTACTTGGCACTACTTTATTTATTACTTTCTCTATTATATATTTTCTTAATTCTTTACTAGATACTTCTTTTTTATGCTGAGAAGCTATAATTATGGTATCTATTCTCTTTGGAATATCATCTTGATATTCTACTGTTACTTCGGTTTTACCATCAGGTAATAAAGGACTATCTTTATCTTCTTTTCTTACCTTGGTTAAATTATAGGCTAGTTTATTGGCAAGCATTATTGGCATAGGCATTAATTCTTTTGTTTCATTAGTGGCATAGCCAAACATTATTCCTTGGTCTCCTGCCATAATGGTATCTTTTTCTACAGCCTTATTTATTTCTTTAGACTGCATACCTACTTTTACTATTACATGGTATTCTTCATTATAACCTATATCTTTTAGTACTTCTTTGGCTAATTTTTCATAATCTAGTTTAGCCTTGGTACTTGCTTCTCCATATATTAGTATTAAATCGTCTTTGATTGTGGCTTCAACAGCCATCTTACTAGTTTTATCTTGTCTTAAGGCTTCATCTAAAATGTAATCACTTATTTTATCACATATTTTATCTGGATGTCCTTCAGTTACTGATTCACTAGTAAATAAATATTTTTTCATTGTATCACTCCTTCTTTGTTTTTATCAAAAAGAAAAAACTCTTGAAAGAGTTTGTAGCTAGCATTATTCTCTTTCATCGTTATTAGCTGTACCACCTTACTTTATGCAGGTTGGTATGAGTTCATAGAGCTAATTCTCTCCCTCATTCTTGATAAAATACATTTATATTATATATTATTTTTGACACTTATACAAGTGATTTTGTTTATTAAACTACATTTTATGAAATTTTTGTTAAAAGAAACTATTATCTTGTTTGAGAATAAAAGATTATGTGATAAAATATCATTTAGTGGTGATAAAATGAAAAAACAATACTTAATTTATGCAGATGAATCACATAGAAAGGGAAAGTTTTTTAGTAACTTTTATGGTGGCGCATTAGTTAATTATACTGAAATTGAAAAGATAAATGGTATGATAATAGCAAAAAAAGAAGAACTTGGCTTGTATCAAGAAGTTAAGTGGACAAAAGTCACTGAGCAATACTTAGACAAATATTTGAATTTGATTGACTATTTTTTTGATTTTGTTAAAAAGAATAAAATTAAAATACGAATAATGTTTAGACAAAATGCTCAAGTTCCTCAAAATTTGACAAGAGAGCATCAGGAAAAAGAATATTTTCTTTTATATTATCAATTTATCAAGCATGCATTCGGTATTGATTACTGCAACCAAAACGAAAGTGATCAAATAATATTGAAATTATACTTCGATAAATTGCCAGACACTAAAAGAAAAAACAAAGAGTTTAAAGGTTACATTTATGCACTTAATGATTTCTTTTTTGTTAACAATGTTCATATTTATAATGAAGATATTGCAGAGGTTGATTCTAGAAATCATGTTATATTACAATGTATGGATATTATTTTAGGAGCTATGAACTTTAAACTAAATAATATGGATAAGGAAAAAATGCCTAATAGCAATAGGCGTGGAAAAAGAACTATTGCTAAAGAAAAGTTATATAAAAATATTTTAAAAAACATCAGAACCATATATCCTAATTTTAATATTGGTATTTCTACTAGTAGTCGTGGTGACTATAAAAATAATTGGAAAGATCCATATAGACACTGGTGCTTTAAGTCTAAAAATAGTATCTTTGATTCCTCATTAACTAAAAATGCAAAATAAAAACTCCATTCTTCCTACATAAACCTTTTACGTGATAAACGTAAAGCTTCGGATTGAACAGAGTTCTTATATGACAATGATATCATTTTTAATGATAATTGTCAATATTATTATACTTGTGTAAATGTTTTTTTATGTATTAAAACAAATAAAATACTATTAAATATTTATATTTTTTATTATTTAGGTATATATGACTGGCTTATATATGATAGATTTTATTTTTAGACTATAGGCTAAAAATAACACTCTGAGACTACAGGCTTAGAGTGATAATATTAATTAATTATATTTTATTTCTTTTATATATGGTTTAGCGGATATTAAACCCATCTTTGGTATTATAGTTATTGTTACTTCTTTTTTATCTTCAGATAACTCAATATTTTCAATTACATCTTTTTCAGTACTTACTAGTTTTATTTCATGCATACTTAAAGTACTACGGGTAGTTAATGATGAATTATTAGATAATGTACCTAGCTTAGTATCATCTATATATACATCAAATGGTATAGCAAAACCTAACATTTTCTTTTCTCTTACTATAGTTATCTTTCCAATATTATTTTCATTATTTAATGGAGTTTCTTTACCACAATGAGGACAGAATTTGACTCCTAAATCTAATTTACATCCACAATTTAAACATATCATATTAAACACTTCCTATCTACATACTTATATTAACATAAGTATGTTTTTTTTGCAATTTTATTATATACTTTTTTGTACTTATGTGATAAAATTATACTAGGAGAAGAAGAATATGTTAGGGAAGATTATTGCTATTAATGAAAATGTTGTATCTGTTAAAATAGAAGTTAATGTCTATGATTTTGATGGTTTAATAGGTAAGAATGTTACTTTTAAAGATGAAAATATTACTAGTATTGGAGAAGTTACTGCGATTGGTAATGGTATTATGCAGGCTATTTTGGTTGGTGAAATTAAAGATGGTAAATTTTTATATGGAGATATTTCTAAGCCTTCCTTTAAGGCTATATGTTATTTGATTGATAATGCTACTTTGGATATTGTTCTAAATAGTGATGCTACTAATACTATAAAACTTGGTAAATCTTATATATATCCTGATTATGATATTAAACTTGATGTTGGTAATTTCTTTTCTAATCATTTTGCTATACTAGGTAATTCTGGTAGTGGTAAATCTTATTCAGTAGCTAAGATACTACAAGGAATCTTCTATCAGTGTAAGACGCTTCCATTTTATTCTAATATTTTCTTATTTGATGCTTATGGTGAATATCAAAGAGCCTTCTCGAGAATACATGAAGTTAATGAAAATATTAATTATAAGGTATATACTACAGATTTAAATAGTACGGAGTTCGAAATACTTACCTATCCTTTTTGGCTTTTAGGAGTAGATGATTTATGTTTACTTATGGGTGTTACTTCTAGAGAACAGATTCCAATAGTAGAAAAGGCTTTGAAGTTAGTTAGTTATTTTTCTAGAGAAGAAAATGAAGTTATTAATCAGAAGAATGATATTATTGCTAGATGTTTACTTGATGTATTGTTTTCTGGTAAGGCTCCTAGTATGATAAGAAATAAAGTTGTATCTATTCTTACTAAGTTTAGTACTAGTAATTTGAATCTTGAGGTTAAACTTGAAAAAGGTGGATGGGCTAGAACTATAAGACAATGTTTATTTGTAGAACAAGGTGGAGAATTTGCAGATGTTGAACTTGTTATTGAGTATTTAGAGAGTTTATGTCTAGATAACTTTGAACTTTCTTTACCTAATGGTGAATTTATGTATTCTATGAAAGACTTTAGTACGGCTTTAGAGTTTGCTCTTATATCTGAGGGAGCTCTTAATAGTGATACTGCCTTTGAACTTGGTAATGCTCTTAAAGTTAGATTTAATAATCTTATGAATAGTGATTATTCTAGATATTTTGATTATAATGGTTATATTAATAGAGAGGGATATATTAATTTGCTTCTCACTTGTAATAATGGTAGAAAGGCACAAATTGTTAACTTTAATATTAATTATGTTGATGATAGATTTGCTAAGAACTTAGTTAAGATTTATTCTAAGCTTTTGTTTGATTATATTGTATCTTTAAATCAAAGAGCTACGATGCCATTTCATATTGTACTTGAAGAGGCTCATAGATATGTACAGAATGATAGTGATGTTAGTATACTTGGTTATAATATATTTGAAAGAATTACTAAAGAAGGTAGAAAGTATGGTTTACTACTTGGAATTGTTTCACAAAGACCTTCTGAACTATCAGAAACTACGATATCACAGTGTAGTAATTTCTTAGTATTTAAGATGTTTCATCCTAGAGATTTGCAGTTTATTAAAGATATTATTTCTAGTGCTGATGTTACTTTAACTAATAAGATTAAGACACTACATCCTGGTACTTGTATTATGTTTGGGACAGCTTTTAAACTTCCTACGATTGCTATTCTTGATAAACCTAATCCTGAACCTCTTAGTCAAAGCTGTGATATTAATAAGACTTGGTATCTTAATAATAATTAATATATATAAAAAGATAATTCTAAATATGCAGAATTATCTTTTATTTATTTCCTCAGAAGCCTAGGGTCTTCTTGAGGCAAATTGGAGCCTGTAGTCTCCAATTTGATTATCTTTATTGTTGTAGTATAATAATTCTTTGGGTTATTATCTATTTTTCTAAACTTCAAATAATCACAAATTGTGACTAGTTCTTTTTCCTATTTTTTTTGTCTTTAACTGGTGACTTTTTGTCACCAGTTCTTTTTTTGACTTTTTTGTCTTTAACTTATACTTTTTTCTCCTATAACATTCATTATTAAACTTTTTATTTTAAAGACTACAGGCTTTAAAATACTTTTTTGAAGACCTTAGGCTTCAAAAAACCACATTAAACTTTAAGGTTAATGTGGTATATATAAATATAATTATAATACTTGTTTTAAATATTGTCCTGTATATGAATTAGGATTATTTACTACTTCTTCTGGGGTACCTGTGGCTACTACTGTACCTCCACCAGTTCCTCCTTCTGGTCCTAAATCTATTATGTAGTCTGCTACTTTGATAACATCTAGATTATGTTCTATTATTACTACAGTATCACCATTATCTACTATTCTCTCTAATATTTTTAATAGTTTCTTAATATCGTCTTGATGTAATCCAGTGGTAGGTTCATCTAAAATAAAGATACTCTTACCAGTAGGTTTCTTTTGAAGTTCTTTAGCAAGTTTTACTCTGGCAGCTTCGCCTCCTGATAATGTTGGAGCGGCTTGTCCTAGTCTAATATAACCTAGTCCAACATCAGATAATACTTTTAGTTTATTTAGTACTTTTGGATGGTTTTCAAAAAATTCCATGGCTTCATCCACGCGCATATTTAGTACTTCATAAATATTTTTATCTTTATATTTTATTTCTAGTGTTTCACTATTGTATCTAGTTCCATTACATACTTCACAAGGTACATATACATCTGGTAGGAAATGCATTTCTATCTTCTTTACGCCATCTCCCCAACAAGCTTCACATCTTCCACCTTTAACATTGAAACTAAATCTACCTTTGTCATAGCCTCTTATTTTGGCTTCCTTGGTTTCTGCGAAGATGTCTCTTATATCATCAAATACTCCTGTATAAGTTGCTGGATTAGATCTTGGCGTTCTTCCTATTGGTGTCTGGGATATTTGTACTACTTTATCAATGTTTTCTAATCCTTTTATTTCTTTACATTTACCCGGTTTTTCTTTTGATGAATAGATAGTTGATGCGAGAGTCTTATAAAGTATTTCGTTTATTAGACTTGACTTACCGGAACCTGATACTCCTGTTACTAGAGTCATTGTTCCTAGTGGTATTTTAACATTGATATTTTTTAGATTGTTTTCTTTAGCACCTTTTATTTCTAGATATTTTTTATTTCCTTTTCTTCTTTTAGAGGGCACTTCTATTTTTTCTATTCCTTTTAGATATCTTCCGGTTAGGCTATCTGGATTATTCATTACTTCTTCTGGAGTACCTTTGGCTACGACATAGCCTCCGTGCTCTCCTGCTCCTGGGCCAATATCTATTAAATAATCTGCTTGAAGCATAGTATCGGTATCATGCTCAACCACTATTAGAGAGTTACCTAGGTCACGCATTTCTAATAGAGAGTTTATTAGTCTTTGATTATCTCTTTGATGCAGACCTATACTTGGTTCATCTAAGACATATAAGACTCCTGTTAATCTAGAACCTATTTGAGTGGCTAGTCTTATTCTTTGGCTTTCACCGCCTGATAGAGTTCCGGCTTCTCTTGATAATGTTAGGTAAGATAGGCCAACATTTATAAGAAAGTTTAATCTTGATTTTATTTCTTTTACGACTATTTCGGATATTGATGCCTGCTCAGGAGTTAATTTTAGATTAGAGATATATTTATTTAACTCTTCTATTGACATTGATGTTACTTCATAGATGTTTTTGTTATTTATTAGGACATTTAATACTGATGGTTTTAGTCTTGAACCATGACAGGTAGGACACTCTAGTTCAGTCATATATCCTTCTATCCACTCTCTTATCCAAGTACTTTTTGTTTCTATGTATCTTCTTTCTAGGTTGGTTATTATTCCTTCATAGTAGCTAGTTGTTTTTCTAGTGTTTCCATTCTTAGCTTGATAATTAAAGGTTATGGCATCTTTAGCACCATATAATATTATATCTAGTTCTTCTTTTGTTAACTCTTTTACTGGTTTTGATAAATCTATGTGGTAAAAGTCCGCTACTGTGGTAAGTTCTGTATACATGATACTTGATTCTTCATCTAGATTTATTGGTTTGATAGCGCCTTCTAGTATAGACTTATTTTTATCCGGGATTACTAGGTCAACATCTATTTTATATTTTACTCCTAGTCCTTTACAATCTGGACAAGATCCATAAGGTGCATTGAAAGAGAATATACGGGGTTCTAATTCTTCAAGAGAATAATCACAGTATGGACAAGCATAGTCCTCACTCATAAGCAGTTCTTCTCCGCCAATAACATCTATTATAACTTTACCATGACTTAGTTTAGTCGCAGTCTCTAGAGAAGAGTATAATCTACTTCTTATGCCTTCTTTTACTACTAGTCTATCTATTATTACTGAGATATTATGTTTTTTATTTTTATCTAATTCTAAATCTTCAGATAAGTCTTTTACTTCACCATCTACTTTTACTCTGATGTATCCTTCTTTTCTTAGTTTTTCAAATAAATCTTTTTGAGTTCCTTTTTCTCCTTTTACTATTGGAGACATAACCATTATTTTTGTAGATTCTTCAAGAGATAATACTCTAGTTGTCATCTCTTCAACTGACTGAGATGATATTGGTATATGATGATTAGGACAATAAGGGACACCAATTCTTGCAAATAATAGTCTTAAATAATCATATATCTCAGTTACTGTACCTACGGTACTTCTGGGATTTTTATTAGTAGTTTTTTGATCTATTGATATACTTGGAGATAGTCCTTCAATAGTATCTACATCGGGTTTTCCTGTCGCAGCGATAAACTGTCTTGCATAGGCAGATAGGCTTTCTACATATCTTCTTTGTCCTTCAGCATAAATAGTATCAAAAGCAAGAGATGATTTACCTGATCCTGATACTCCGGTCATTACTACTAGTTTATTTTTTGGTATTTCTATATCTATATTTTTAAGGTTATTTTCTCTAGCACCTTTTATTATTATTTTATCCATATACATCGCCTCTTCTTTGGTATTATATCACAATTTTTTAATTTTATAAACAAGAAAAAAATGCTAATTAAAGCATTTGTATTTATTATAGTTTTAACTGTCCTGGTGAGACTGTTTCAATGCCAGACCAAGGATTATTTTTTACTCTTTCTAGTACTTTAGGATGCTCCTCTAGAGGGGCTACTTTCTCGCAAATTTCATCCGTTTGTGGTACTACTGGGTCCGCTGCACTTATAGTTTCTTGATTTTCTACGACTGGATGGTCTAATCTATCTTGCTCTACAAGGGCTTTAGCTTCATCTCTATAAATACTAGCTTCTTTTGGAGTAGTAATGGAAGAATTGATAACTGGCTCTATTACCGGTTCTTTAACAGGAGCTTCTATGATATCTTTAGGTTCACTTGACTTTTTATAATTAATTTGATTTATTTTTTCACCTTCGGATAGTTTGCGTTCTAATCCTGGTATTTCTACATCAAGTCCATCTTTTATTGCATCTACTGCTTCTAATACACCTGATAGTCCTTTTGAACTTAGTATTTTTCCTATTAAATAAATTCTCTGTTGGTCGCTTAATGTGTCATTTATGTCTCTATTTTCCATAGTACTCCTCCTTTGTCAAGTATAGTATATAGTAATTTTTGTAAAAAGTAAATATTTTTTTTACCTTGATAATTAATTTGACATTAATTTGATAGTTTTATCTTGTATTCTCTTTATTATATTATATACTGTTCTTAATT
>OLPT01000537.1_pt1 | contig 28144 bp, 18 predicted proteins | sample 1673051 | NCBI WGS metagenome assembly OLPT01 (sample SAMEA3136750, study PRJEB25190) | human gut metagenome | biome: human gut; feature: human-associated habitat; material: faeces | place: Austria | collected 2013
TAAAGAAAAAGGAATTCCGGTGGATCCAGTTGGATGGCGGAAAGTATCGCATCTCAAAGAAGAGTTTCGATGACTGGCTCGATAACAATGAGCATGATAAGGAGTATTATTTCGGAGACAGACGATTTGATGAGCAGCCGGAGAGAGAGTAAACGGGCTGATAAAGAAAACAGGTAACTATTTAGAACAAAAAGGGCAGTAATGGAACAAAAACCATTGCTGCTTTTTTTAATTCCGAGAAATTGTTTCTGTCAACCAGACAAATATGAACAAATCCGTCAAAAATGAGTAAAACACCTTCTGAACCTTATTAAATTTTGAAAACAAACCTTATTTGTGGTGGAAAAATATTGTGCTATATAGATAAATGCAAGAAACAAATAAGCATACTAATTGTTGAAAAACACTATAAAACATGATATTATGGAAAAGAGTATGAATAATGTAGAATATTTATAAGAAATCAGATATTAAAAGGAACTGCCATTTGAGGAGTAAGGGATGGAATACAGAGTTGGTGAAATGGTATTTAATGACTGGGAGATTGTCCGGGAGATTGGAAGTGGAGCCAGCGGCCAGGTATGGGAGATTGTAAAAAAAGATCATGATATTTCCATATCGTCGGCCCTGAAGGTGATTCATGTCCCTAAGGACCCGTCATTGAAGAGAACCCTTTACGGGGATGGGATGGATGAGCGGTCCATCACGACTTTTTTTCAGGATATGGTCGATGATCTGACAGATGAGATCAAGATCATGACGGATATGAAGGGCTTCCCTCATATCGTAAACTGCGAAGATTATAAGGTAATCCGGTATGAGAATGAGATTCAGTGGGATATTCTGATCCGGATGGAGCTTCTGATGCCGATTCAGGCTTATATACAGGAGCATGCGATTTCTGAGGCGGATGTCCTGAGGATGAGCAGGGAGCTGGTGCAGACGCTGGAGCTCTTTGAGAGCAAAGGCATCATTCACCGGGATATCAAGCCGGACAATATTTTTGTCGATAATTACGGCAATTTTAAGATCGGCGATTTTGGTATCGCGCGGATCTGCGACAAGGCGTCGGCGGATCTCTCCAAAAAAGGAACGGAAAACTATATGGCGCCGGAGGTTTTTCACGGAAAAGATTACGACCATACGGTGGATATTTACTCTCTGGGACTGGTTCTGTATAAGCTGCTGAACAACAACCGGCTGCCTTTTTACCCGGAGACCGGTTCTTATTCGGAGTGGGATATGCAGCAGGCCCTCATCGACCGGCTGAGCGGAAAGAAAGAGCTGCCTCCGCCCTGTGCGGCTTCGGAGGAGTTTGGAAAAATTGTCCTTCGGATGTGTGCCCACGATCCCGCAGAGCGGTATCAGAACGCGAAGGAGATTCTGGCGGATCTGGAGCAGATCACAGGTTCAAAAGAGAACATTGCGGGTATGGCTGTGGCTCCGGAGACAGCTTCCGGCAGCAGCTCCAGCAAAAGCCTGGATGAGACCAGAGCCATGTTTCAAAAGGATGTGTTTATTTACGATGCAGAGACCGTGAAGAAGACTTCGAAGACAAACATCACGGGAAACAGCATCGGAAAATCCACCACCACCGGCACGACGCCGCCTCTGGAGAAAAAAGAAAAGAAACCGGAGACCCCGCCCAAAAAGCCGGAAGCAAAGAAAGAGCCGAAAAAAGAACCCGTCAAAGAGAAAAAATCAGATAAGAAAAAGGTAATTCTGCAGGGCCTGGCAGGCTCCGCGGTGGCCGTTGCGGTGCTGGCTTATTTCCTGACAAACCAGACCTACACGCTGGCTGTGGAGGACGGTTCCGGTTCCGGAAAATACAAAGGCGGCCAGAAGGTCACAGTCACAGCGAAGGACGTGGACGGTTCCACCTTTGTAAAATGGGAGATCGACGGAAAGCTTTCCCTGACAGATGAGGAGCTCTCTTCCCAGACGATCAGCTTCAAGATGCCGCGGCATGAGATTCAGCTGGCTGCTCTTTACGATGTGAACAGCCATCAGGTCATTATTAACAACGGCTCCGGCTCCGGCGAATATAACGTGGGAGAGGAGATCACGATCGTGGCTGATGACCCGGCAGCAGGCAGTGAATTTGCCGGCTGGGACGTGGAAGACGGCACGGTCTATCTGGAGCATGCGGACAAGCAGAAGACAAGCTTTGAGATGCCCGATGACGAGCTGGAGATCACGGCCACCTATAAGACTCTTTCCTATGAGCTTCAGGTGGAAAACGGCCAGGGCGGCGGCACTTATGATTTCGGAAAAACCGTGAGAATTACCGCCCAGGAAAAAGCAGGAGCGACCTTCAAGGGCTGGGTGGTAAAAGAAGGAGAGCTGGAACTCTCTGAGGAGGAAGCCGCGAGCCCGGAGCTTACGATCTCCATGCCGGCAGCGGATGTGGTCCTTGCTGCCGAGTATGACCAGAATCAGCATCAGGTAACAATTAATGGCGGAAGCGGTTCCGGCAGCTACTTGGTGGGTGAAACGGTAACTCTCGTTGCCGATGAGGCCGGAACAGGAAAAGAATTTACCGGCTGGGAAGTGGAAGAAGGAGCAGTCTCCATCCAGAATGCGAATAAACAGAAAGCAAGCTTTGAGATGCCAGACGGAGAATTGGTCATCAATGCGATTTTCAAGGATATCGATTATAAGGTTTCCGTCAATGACGGGGATGGTTCCGGAACCTACCATTACGGGGATCAGGTGCAGGTGACGGCGAAGGATTCCAACAACGGCGTGCCTTTTTCCCATTGGACCATCGATAAGGGAACGCTGGAGATCAGCGACCTGACCGTGCAGAACCTGACCTTTGCGATGCCGGCGGAAGAGGTGGCCATGACCGCTCATTACGCCCAGGAAAAATTCACCCTGAAGGTGGACGGCGGAAAAGGCAGCGGCATGTACGATGCCGGAAGCACCGCCACGATCACTGCCGACGAGACGGATGCCTCAGGCGTTCCTTTTGCCAGATGGGAAGTGACGGAAGGTTCCGTGACTCTGGAAAATGCAGAGAGCAGAGAAACTTCCTTTACGATGCCTTCGGAAAAAGTTTCCGTCAAAGCCGTGTATGAGGCCGGAGACCGCTACAGCGTGATGGTCTTTGGCGGAACCGGCGCCGGAATCTATGAGGAAGGCGAGATCGTGACCGTCACGGCGACAGAGGAGCCCGGCAAAAAGTTCAACTGCTGGTATATCTCCGCAGACGGCAGCGAAACAGTAGAAAATGACAACGCCAGCTTCTCCTTTGAGATGCCGGCAACGGACCTGATTATCACAGCAATGTACGACCTGGAATAGTATGAATAGATATGATATGACACTGGATGGAACAGAAAATAATTTGGTTCAGGGACTGACCGTGGAAAATCCCACGGGGTTAAAGGCGACGCTGCTGTCCCAGACAGGAAAGATGCAGAATCTCTTCCTGCCTTATCCGGCTAAGGGCACGCTTTCCTTTCCCAATGGACGGCTGGAAGATGTTCCGATCCACTTTGAGGCGGAAAACGGAAAATGGTTTTCCGTACGGGAAAACACGGCGCGGTATGCTGCCGTGGAAAATCCCTTTGAAAAAAGACTTCCTCTCCACAGTCAGGAACTGCTCCTCATACGGAACGGAAACGCCATGTTTATGCTGTATACAGAAGAAGTGAACGAAGCCAGCTTTATCCGCCACAATTATGTGGCCCTTCCCGGGGATCTTTTGATTGGGCGGAACGAAGACAACGATATCGTTTACTCCGCTCCGATGATTTCCGGCAGGCACGCAATGCTTCATTATAATGGAACAAAATGGACCATTTACGATCTGGATTCCACGAATGGCATCTATGTAAACGGCTTCCGGGTGAAGAGCATGAAGCTGGATCTTGGGGACGTGATCGATATTTTCGGCCTCCGGATCATTGTGGGCAGCCGTTTTCTCTCCATCAACGACGGAAACCATCGAGTCACTATTTCTCCGAAAAAAGCGAGATTTGTGGATGACACCAACAGCGTGATGAGCAATGTTCTTCCGGAAAAAGGGGGAAAAGCAGAGAATCTGTTCAGTCGTTACCCGCGAAGGCGGCTTGCTTTCGGAGATACAGCTATTGACATTGACAGTCCGCCGATGCCCCTCGGCAAAGACGGCATTCCGCTGATCATGCGGATGGGAAGCTCGATGATTATGGGAAGCACGGCGGCCCTCACGGGAAATGTGACGATGCTGGCCAGCTCGATCCTGCTGCCCCTTTTGTCCCAGGGATATACGAAGGAGCAGAAGGAAGAGTACGAGAAGCGGCGGCTGGAAAAATACCGGGAATATCTCGCCCTGAAAAAAGAAGAGATTCAGGAGGAAAAAGAGCGGGAGGAATACGTTCTCCGGCACAATTATCCGGAATTGTCGGAGGTTCTGGGCTATGTTTATGAGAAGAAAAAGCTCTGGGCCAGAACCAACAGCGACGACGATTTCCTGGATATCCGTATAGGAAGTGGAAACATTCCGTTAAAGGCGAAGCTGAATGCTCCCCGGGAGCATTTCGATATGGAGGAGGACGTTCTCAAGGATGAACTGGCGGAGCTGACGGACGAACAGGTGATGCTGGAAAATGTGCCTATCATGATCCGGCTTCTCGAAAATACCGTGCTGGGGGCCCAGGGAGCTCCGGAAGACGTTATTGGTTTTATCAACACCGTGGTTCTGCAGCTTGCGATCCTCTTCAGCTACGATGAGGTGAAGCTGGTCTTTCTCATGGAGGAAAAGCAGCTGGCGGATATGGGCTACATCAAATATCTGCCCCACGTCTGGGATGACCAGCGCTCCATCCGCTTTATCGCTACCAACGCTTCGGAGGCCTATCAGGTGGGCGAGTATCTTCAGAAAGAGCTGGAGAAGGACCTTGAAACGCCGAGAAAATGGGACAAAATCAGGAGCGAAAGACCCTATTATATCGTCATCACCCTGAGCAAAAAGCTGCTGGACGGAGTGGAAATCATCAAGAGGGCCATTGAGAAAGAGGAGACCATCGGTTTAAGCCTGATCACCGGTTTTCCGGATGTGCCCAAGGAGTGTTCCATCATCCTCGAACTGAACAAAGAGGAGGAAGAGGGCTTCGTCAATAACATGATCTACGTCCGGGAGCTGGACAAGGAGGATGAGACCTTTGTTCTCGATGATTTTGACGAAAAAGAAGCCCTTTCCAGCATGCGGGTACTGGCAAACACGAAGCTTCGGCTGGTTTCCCAGGCCTATTCCCTTCCGAAAACCTTCACTTTTCTGGAAATGTTCGGCGTGGGACGCATCGAGGATCTGAATATTGCGGAGCGCTGGCGTTCCAACGATCCGGTGACGAGCCTCGCGGTGCCCATCGGAATCGGAACCGACGGGGCGGAATTTATGCTGGATCTTCATCAGAAGTACCAGGGTCCCCATGGACTGGTGGCGGGAACCACCGGTTCCGGAAAAAGTGAATTTCTGCTGACCTATGTGCTTTCCCTGGCGGTAAATTTTCACCCGGATGAAGTGGCTTTTCTGCTCATCGACTATAAGGGAGGCGGCCTGGCGGGAGCCTTTGACGATCTCCAGAACCAGATTCACCTGCCCCATCTCATCGGAACCATCACAAACCTGGACGGAGCGGCCATCAACAGGTCGCTGATCTCGATACAGAGCGAGGTTTTACGCCGGCAGAAGATTTTTAACGATGCAAAAAGCCTGGCCGGGGAAGGCACGATGGATATTTACAGCTATCAGCGGCTCTACCGGTCAGGCGTTGTGAAAGAGCCGATGCCTCATCTTTTTATCATCTCGGATGAGTTTGCGGAGCTGAAACAGCAGCAGCCAGATTTCCTGGACCAGCTGGTGAGCATCGCCCGCATCGGCCGAAGCCTGGGCGTCCATCTGATTCTGGCAACCCAGAAACCGGCAGGCGTGGTGACAGATCAGATCCTGAGCAACACAAAATTCCGGGTCTGCCTCAAAGTGCAGGACCGGGCGGACAGTATGGATATGCTGAAACGGCCGGAGGCAGCAGAGCTCCGGGAAACCGGCCGCTTCTATCTGCAGGTGGGAAATAATGAATATTTCGCCATGGGCCAGTCGGCCTGGAGCGGCGCAGAATACGAGCCCCAGGATGAGGTCGTGAAGCAGAAGGACGAGAGCGTTCAGGTCATCGACTATGTGGGTTCGCCGATTCTGACGGTGAAGCCGGAAGTGACCAGAAATTCCACCGGAAGATCTCAGCTCGTTTCTCTCGTGAAAAGCATTATGGAGACGGCAAAGGAGCAGGGAGTAAGCCCGAAGGCCTTGTGGCTTCCGATGCTGCCGGATGAGATTCCTGCGGAGGAGAAACAGAAGCTTTCGGAGAGTCCTTTGACCACCTATATCGGAGAACTGGACGATCCGGCGAAGCAGGAGCAGTACCCGCTCTTTCTGGATCTGGAAACCTGCGGCCACATTCTCGTGTGCGGGGAGCCGGGAAGCGGAAAAACCTCTTTCGTGGAGGCACTTCTTTATTCCCTGGTGAAAAAAACGACGCCGGAGCAGTTTCAGTTCTATGCGCTGGATTATTCGAGCCGGCTGCTCAAGGTTTTCCGGAATCTGCCCCACTGCGGGGCGGTTCTCGAGGAGGACGACGCGGAGCAGAGCCCGGAGCTTTTCCGGCTGATTAACGAGATCATTCAGGAGAGGAAAAAGCTGTTTTCCAGACTGGAAGTGAGCAGCTTTTCCGATGCCATCAAGCGGGAGCCTCTTCCTTTTATTCTGGTCATCATCGACAACGTGGCAGGCTTCCTTCAGACGAAGGCGGGACAGAAGCAGTACGATCTTCTCCAGTATTACCTGAAAAACAGCGCGAATTACGGCGTGGCCTATCTTTTTACCATCAGTCACGTCAACGAGATCAATATGAGAACCCGGCAGGAGCTAAAACAGAGAATTGCGATTCAGCTGAAGGATAAATACGATTACACGGACATCCTGGGCGTCAAATGCAGCTGTCAGCCGCCGGAAAAACCGGGGCGTGGCCTTTTTAACTATAACGGCGAAGCCCTGGAAATGCAGCTTATGAGATTTGCCCCGGGGCTCGAGCAGGAAGAACGCATCCAGCGCCTGAAAGCGGAGGTGGAAGCGCTGACCCTTAAAAATCAGGGTTATCGGGGAGCGAGAAAGCTGGCAAAAATCCGGACGGATCAGGAATATGAAGAGTTCCTGGCGGGCTTTGCGGCAAACCGGCTCCCGCTGGGATATGAGGTGAAGACCTCGAAGCCCGTCGCTCTGCCTCTGAAGCAGTTTAACCAGCTGAGCCTTTATTTCAGCGAAAAAGCTTCGGCGGCGCTGATTTTTAAGAATCTCATCACCTATGCGAAGAAAGAAAACATGGTGGTGGCTTTTCTGAAGGCGGCGAAGGAAAGCTGTCTGGAGGAGCTGAAGCTTCCGGAGGATGCAAGGATTTTTGAATCGAAGGCGGAAGGCATCGGGCAGCTGTCGGCTTTTCTCTGTGCCAACGCCCAGCACCGCTACAATCTCTACACTCAATACTGCGAGGAGAAACAGTGGGACCCGGAGACGGCCATTGCAAAGCAGGAGACTTTCTCCCATATGAGGGGAATGTTCCGGCCAATTCTCGTCATTTTCGAGCGGTATTCCGATCTCGTTTCCGTGACGACGGAGGTGGCAGGCTATCTGAAGCAGTTCAGTTCCGTCTATGTTCTTTCCCGGTACGCTCAGATTTACCTGATGGCCGGGCTCTACAGCGACGAACCGCCCTTCCTCTGGGGAAATGAGCTTTATAAGTGTTTTAATACAGAAAAACTGGCCCTGCTTTTCGGAGAAAAACTGAACCGGCAGAGCCTGGTCAAGCTTCCCTACGATATGGAGAGGCTTCTGGTCAAAAAGCCGGCCAATCATTTTCTCATGAGTTACCGCGGGGAACTGCATCACCTTCTGATGCCCTGCGGAGAGCTTCGGCAGGAGAAGGTGAAAACCGACGACGATTCAATTTTTGAGGACAGCTGATGGGATATATAGAACAGGAAAACTGTGTTCGTCTCTGCAACGATCTTGCCAGGATGCTGGAGGAGGAAAAAACAGTCCTGTCCGGCTTTTTATCCGGGGATATCGCGGAGGAATATAAGAAACTGCTGGATTCGGAGATAGAAGAATGGGTCCGGCTGAAAAAAATCATAGGTACCATTTAATATTTTATATACAAGGAGGAAATAGGAATGGATAGTGCAGCAGAATTAAGCTTCAAAATGGAAAGCGCAAAACAGTGGCAGAAAAATGTGGAGGAAGAGTTTAAAAGGGTGGATGAGCTTTTAAAGCTCGTTGCCGAGGAGCTGAAAACCCAGCCCTACGAGGATGACACCATTATGATGGGACTGAAAAAGACAGGCGAGGCCCTGGCAGAGGCTTTTCAGACCCTGAGCCAGAACTTTATGAACGCGGTTGCAGGCTTAAGTGATATCATGGCAGAGTGGTCCAGAACCCTTACAAAGATTCTCGAAGCCATCGCAGAAGCAGCCAGAAAAATCGGACACTAATTGAAAGAAAGGATGAATTGACATGGCAGGATATATTTTAAAATACAGCGCAGGAACTTATCAGAGAAAAATCTCCGCACTGGAGGGTTATTATTCCCAGCTGGTGACACATCTGGAGCAGCTGAACACGTTACAGGGACAGATGAAGGACTTCTGGGACGGCTCCGCTTCCTCCACCGAGTACATGAACCTCATCAGTGATAAAATCAATGAGGTAAAAGACCGCATGGACGACTGCAAAAATACGAATCTTCAGTATCAGCAGGTGGTTGACGATCTGACAAATGCCGGTTCCACCGTTGACAATATCGTATCCGATGTAAAAGACGCCTCCAAAGCAGCAACCGATGCAGCAGGAGCGGCAGCAAGCATCGCAGGACTGATTGTATAAGGCTTCATGGAGATAAAGGTCATACCTGCAAAGCTGCAGAATCATACCTTTTATCTCGAAGAGGAAATCCGGATATCGCGCCGCATCGAGGAGATGGCAGAGGCCGCTTTTGCAGGAGATCCGAGAGGGCCGGAAATTTTGGAGGCCATCCGGAAGCTAAGAAAAAGCATGAAGCTTCGGCGTGATATACTGGAGGACCTGGATGGAGCTCTTCGGGATCAGGAGGTAGTTTTAGAAGAGTATGTGAGGGAGCTATGGAGACAAAATTACTGATAACCCTGGACGTGGCGTCCATCTCTCAGAGCTTTGAAGTGCTTGTGCCGGATTTTCTCAAAATCAAAGAACTGATCCCCTTGTTTGTAAAAATCGCGGAAGAACTCTCAGGAAATATGTATCAGTCGTCGGGAACAGAATTTTTGTGTTCCTGCGCGGAAAATACGCTGCTGGATTCCAACAGCACGCTGGGAGAGTACCAGATCAAAAACGGAGATCGTTTCATTCTGTTGTGAGAGGGGGGACAGCATGAAGGAAAAGAAAGGAATAGCAGGGCTTTTTCTTGCGGGCGTTTTGCTGGCAAACGGAACGGCAGTCAGTGCCGCAGAGGTGAAAAATCTCGAAGTGAACCGGATGCCGTCGGGAGATATGGCGGAATATACGCCGTCGAAGCCCATGGAACTTCTGTCAGGCCAGGATGCAGCGGAACTGGATGCGATCATGCAGGCCTACAATGCGGGCGGCAGCAGCCTCAATAAGAACGCTTCAGGAAGCTATTATTACTACGAAAATCTGGACCCCGTGGCAAAGGAGATCTACGACGTCATGCTGGGGGTGGCTCAGGACCCGGTGAGCGAAGGGAACATCGGTCTTATGATGACGGACATCGATCCGACGGGGCAGGATTACTATTATGAATTTAATGTGGCCTACCGGGCCCTCTGCTTCGATCATCCGGAGCTTTTCTGGCTCTATGCGGGGCAGGAGGCGGAGATGGTCTATCTCTCGGAAGCGGTCAACTACGGCGGTTTCTATTTTGTCTATATCAAGATGGCAGAGCCTTTTACGAACTATGAGACACAGATGAACGCCTTTAATGCAGCAGCGGCCTCTTTCCTCGCGGACATCAATCAGGATGCTTCGGACTATGAGATCGTCCGTCAGATCCACGATAAGCTCATCGATCTGGTAAATTATAACGATCCGGTGGGCGACGGCGAGGTGGAATGGGAGCGGGGCCAGGACCTGGCGCACACGGCCTACGGCTGCCTCGTGGCAGATTCCAGCGGAAATCCCAATTATGCGGTCTGCGACGGCTACACGCTAGCCATGGAATATCTCCTGCAGCAGTGCGGGATCGAGGCGGCGTTTATCGGCGGAATGGCAGGCTCCTCCCAGGCAGATGCCGGAGGCCATGCCTGGAACATCGTAAAAATCGAGAACATCTGGTATGAGGTGGATGCGACCTGGGATGATGCAGGAAGCCAGGAGGATGACCTGACGCCGGGAACCGAGGAATACCAGTATTTCATGGAGGCCCTGAACGATCCCGAATACAGAGAGAAACTGGATCATTTCCTTTTTCTGGTATCCACGGACACGATCACCCATTTTGTGCCGGGGGACGAGTACAAGTATATCACCAGTGACGGGATGTACGAGATCCAGATGGTGCAGGAGAGCGTCCATATCCGCCTGAACAACAGCGAATGGGGTTCTGACTGTGACTCGGCGATCATTGCTCTGGCGCCAAACGCCATGCAGAGCTACCGGTGAGGAAGAAGCCTATGAAAAAACATGTAAAAAAGACCGCCGTTTTTCTGGCGGCGGCGCTCCTCTGTGAGGCGGTCATGCCCGTTTCTGCACTTGAGGAGAACGTAAAGAAGCAGCTGGAGGCGGTGAAAAGCCTGGCGGACCTGGATCTGGATTCCAATGCGGCAGCCATTCAGATTCTGCTGCAGCAGTGCATGGATCTTCTGCCGGATGGCGATCCGGTGAAGGCCACTTTGCGGAGCATCCAGGTGCTGACGGACGGCGGAAGCCAGAATACGGCAGCTGTGGATCTCCTGCTTGACGGGCTCCTTCAGGAAAGCATGGGGAGTGAGACAGAGACGGCTGAGACAGCCGTCGTGGCAGCAGAAGGGGCCCAAGGGACCTTTGCGGGCATGGTATTTCCGGATCAGTCTTCCCTTCAGGGGACTGCCGGAACAACCTTTAACGCGAATCTCCCGGCCTTTGAGGTGCCGGAATTTCTCCAGACCCAGATCCCGGTCAGCGTCTTCGTGGATGTACCCGGGGACTGGGGAAACAATGCAGCCAGCGGCCGGAGCCTGATCTCCTATTCGCCGGTGAACGGTTCCGGAGCTATCAGCCCGAGGGCAGGCACGCTGACTATCAGCTACTTTGATATGGGAGCGGACGAGCCGGATAGCGCTTTTTCCAATTATGAGAAAAGTATTTCAGATATGAGCGTCACCTCGGATATGCAGTCGGAGGATATTTCCTCCGCGAATCTGCCCGCCAGAAAGCTGAATTTCCAGATGAATGTGGGAGCCAACCAGTTTGCCTGCGAGACCGTGTGCTTTATCTATGAAGATACGGTCTATGCCTTTGAGCTGATGCAGGGGCAGCTGTCGGCTTATAACTATTTCCCGGTGTTTAACCAGGTGGTGCAGAGCGCAGAGATTGCAGGCGGCGAGGCGGTGATTGAAACCGAGGCGCCGATGGTAGAGCCGGAAGTGCCTGTGGAAACTGAGGCACCGGTGGTAGAATCAGAAGTGCCCGTTGAAACGGAAGCACCGGTGGTAGAATCGGAAGTGCCCGTTGAAACGGAAGCACCGATGGTAGAGCCGGAAGTGCCTGTGGAAACTGAGGCACCGGCAGTAGAGCCGGAAGTACCCGCGGAGACCGAAGCGCCGGCAGCTGAACCGGGGACGCCCCAGGCACCGGAGGGCGGGGATATCAGCTCCTTCCAGTATGAGCTGAACGGTCATACCTACCAGTTTCCGACGCCCATGAGCGAGATTGCTCCGGAGGATATTCAGCTGGACCGGCAGATCCGGCTGCCCTATGATATCTCTTCCGACGCGGACATGGAGTCCGGCAGTTGGACAGAGATCATCAACACCCAGTATTTTTACTTTGAAAATTCACTCTATAAAGAGATGACGGGAATCACAAATATGACGGGCTACGACACGGTGCTGTCAGAGGGTATCCTTACGGCCCTCATCGACACCAACGGTACCTATCTGAATGTGGTTTTGCCCGGAAACGTCCATGTGGGCAGTTCCGAGGCGGATATCCTGAAAGGTTTCCCGGCTTTTGCAGGAAAGCAGCTGGACGGCGTGGCGACCTTTGTGGGCAACGATTATCTCTATGCATGCAACGTGCGGGATGACGGCTGCAACGGTTATGCGATTGTCCGGAATGACGATCCGTTTTACAGTGCGGTCACGATCATCTGTGAAAATTCCGTCATAAAAGAAATCAGTTTTGAATGCATCGGAGCCGAAAGGGCGAAAGGTGTGTTTCAATAAAAAAATAAAATAAGGAGAGAGAGTCATGAGAGGAAAGTATATGAGAAAGCTCATCTGCTGTATGCTCGTTGCAATGATGGGCGTGACGCAGCTGTGCTCCGTCGTTTCACAGGCGGCAGATATTTCCAGCCTGGCTTCCGAGTCCCGGCTTCCCATTGTTTTGACTTTGGGAGCGGACCTGTCGGAGGACCAGAAGAGCCAGATTCTTCAGTTCTTTGGAATCGACCAGTCAGAAGTAACAACGATTACGATCACAAATGCGGATGAGAAGGAGAAGCTTGGAAACCTGATTTCCGCAGAGAAGATCGGTTCCTACACCTACAGCTGTGCGCTTGTAAATCCCACAAACGCAGGCGGTATTCAGGTAAAAACGGCAAACTTAAACTATGTGACCAGCAACATGATCGCCAGCCAGCTGTCCACTTCCGGCGTTTATAACTGTGAGGTTCTGACAGCAGCGCCCTTCGAGGTTTCCGGTACCGGAGCCCTCACAGGCGTTATGATGGCCTACGAGGAGGCCAGCGGAGCCCAGCTTGACGAGGGCAAGAAAGAGCTGGCAAACGTAGAGCTCATCACCACAGGAAACATCGCTGACACTGTAGGACAGGATCAGGCGACCCTGGTGGTAAACGATATTAAGATTCATATTGTCAGAGACCAGATCACCGAGGAACAGGCCGTTCACGACGTTGTGGACAATGTCATCGGCGTGACGGAGACGGCGGCAGCAGAGGCAGCGGCAAATCAGGGCAAGGAAGCTCCGGCAAAGCTTGGCGAAGTCGAGAAGACCCAGCTCTATGATTTCAGCTACAAATTCAGCCAGATGGATTACGATTACGCCCAGATGCAGCCGACCCTGGAGCGCGTTACCTACAACGTAGCCACCAGCAGCGGTATCGACGACCCGATCACCGACACCTTCACAACGATCACCGAGGAGCAGGTTCTGCCGAGCAACAGTATTCTTCTGCGTACCAACGATGAAATCTGGGGCGAAGATGCGATCATCAACGCTACCAGCAGCGTTGCCGTATCTGACAGACCCGCAGAGCCGATCAATGTTTTCACAGGCGAAGCAAGTGTAACCGCAGCAGGCGGCGTGAAGGCAGATATGTTTATCTCCGGCACCAACATTATTGAATACAAGGATCTGAACGGCTCCTACGCTCTGATGGATTTGAACGGAAATCTTCTCACGGAATCCATTTATGGCGAGGATATGATGGGCAGAGGCGGCTATATCATAGCCGAACTCAATGACGGCTCCGGAAAATCGGGCATCCTTGCACCGGACGGTTCTGTCGTTGTGGACTTCCAGTATGACGCGGTAAAAGTCGTAGGAAACATGTGGGCCGCAGGTGTGGTTCTCACAGAGGGCGGCACGGAAGATGACTACGATTATACGGACTACACCAATTATTATCTCATCGACCATGTGGATATTTACTACATCGGCACCCAGGGAGCCCAGTGTGTCGGTACCCTTGGAAGAGATGATTTTTACGATACGGACAGCTGTGCGGATTATATCAACATCGAGGCGAGAAGTGGTGTGATCACTACTTATGATTCCTCTTTCAATGCCGTACAGACGACGGATTCCCTCTATAATTTCGGGGAGTATGACTATGACAATTCCCTGGAAGAGGCCATTCAGCAGAAGACCGGTTATTATGTCAGAAGCTTCTATGGCAAATATGCGATGGCTTCCGGCGATAACGGTTATGGAATCATTGACCGGTATGGAAACCTGATCGTTCCCACGAATTTCAGCAGCTTTGATACTTCCTTTGACACCTATGAAAACGGCGGATATTTCCTCTCCATAGGAAATGAACAGACGACCTTTGTGACTGCAGGAGGAAACGTGACTGCTTCCTTCAATTACGGATACGACAATACAGAGTCTCTTCTGGGCTATGGGATGACCGTCCAGGTGAAAAAGAGCGACGGCGGATATATTCTCCTGTCCGCAGACGGAAGAGAATCCGATCTGGGAACAACCTATGACTACATGGATGTGCTCAAGGAATCTAAGGGGCTGCTCTGGGTTGGTCATGCAGGCGGAGGATATGATCTCATTGACTGGCACGGAAATGTGCTTCTTTCCGGAAGCAGCGGCTATTCCATGTCAGCAAACGGAAGCTATCTGATTTCCCAGGAGGGTTACACTTCCTCCACCCTTTACATGGTCAACGATGCGGAGCCGGTGGATCTTGCCAACAGCGCAGGCGGAGCCACAGAGATGCAGATTGAGACAAAAGAAGGCGCATCTCTGGAGGCCTATACCGGTGACGTGACCGTTGAGAATGTCGGAACCGTTCTCTCTGAGCTTTTTATTGACGGAACGGATCTGATGCTGGCTACCAATGACGACGAGAAATATGCGGTCATGGATGTGACAGACACCCAGTATTCCGAACCGAAATATTCCAGCTACACGAGCTATAACAACGGTTTTGTTCTCGTGCAGGATGCAGATACGGAGAAGACAGGAGTTATGACGGAGAAAGCACAGCTGGTCGTACCCTGTGAGTTTGACAATGTCTCTGTGCTGAATGAAAAATGGATCGTCGCCTATGTGTTAAAGGAAACCACAGAGGATGAGTATGATTTCGAGAGTTATTCGGATGATACCCATTACCAGATCGACACGGCAAGCATCTATCATGTAAGTGAATCGGAGGTTTCTTCCGTGAAACTGACCCGGGATCAGCTGGCAGATATCGAGGCGGACGGCGATTACCTCAATGTTCAGGACCGGACCAGCGGAAATGTAACAACCTATGATTCTTCCTTCAATGCCGTGGCATCGGCAGACAGCGTATGGAATTTTGGAGATTACTCCTATGAAAACGTTGTGCTGAAACAGATCAGCGACAAATCCGGCCATGGAGCAATAAGCGTCTTTGATGACGGTTATGTGATGGGATCTGACTGGAACAGCGATGCAGGAAAGAGCATCTACGGCGTTACCGATATGAACGGAGAGGTGATTATTCCCTTCGAGTACGACCGGATCAATTATAATTACGGCGGCAGCGGAAGATATCTGAGCACGAAAGGTTACTTCTGTGTGGAAAAAGACGACAAGGCCGGTTTTGTGACAAAAGGCGGAGAAGTCAGCTGCGAACTGAAATATGACAGTGAGAACTTTGAGTGCGACGGTCTGGCCGGTATCTACAAGAACGGCGATGGCACCTACACCATCGTTGCAGCGGACGGAACCGAATCCGGCCCTTATGCCAACCGGCCCTACGGCAAGGCAAACGGCCTGCTCTTCGTAGTCAGCAGCGTTGACGGAGCCACCTCCTTGGTTGACTGGCATGGAAATGAAATCCTGAGCGGTTATTACAATTACAGCTTTTCCGACAGCGGAAATTACTTCATAGCCAAAAAGGATTACAGCAATCCGAGTGAGCTTTTCACAGTTAATGGAGCACAGGTAATCGGCATCAACGGCAATACGGAAGCGGCAGAAGCCATTCCCATGACGGAGGCAGCCGAGCCGGAGAACCAGGCAGCAGAAGCTCCTGAGACAGAAGGCACACCGGAGCCCCAGCCCGAGACCGAAGCAGCAGTTAGCCAGCCTGCGACAGATGGGGAACCCGTAGTCACAGATACTCCGGCAGCAGAGGACGGCTCCAGGGATGAGATTCTTCCCCTCCTTCAGAGCGCTTCCTCTCTCGTTACAGCGGATGTGGCGGCAAACAAGACAGCCATCACCACTCTCCTTACCCAGGCAAAGGAAAAAGCAGACAGCGATTACCCGGCAGCCGGTTCCCTCATCGGCACCGCCATCACCCTGCTTGACACCGACAGCCCGGACGGCAGTTCTGTTGCAACACTGATTCAGTCGGCGATGGATGCGATTGGATAAAACAACAGCAAGGATATAAAATTTTATAAAAACCATGGAGAAATGAAAACTTCTGACAGAAGGTAAATTTTTCCATGGTTTTTGTTTGTCTGTTTCAAAATTTGTCCATGTCAGAAAAAGAGGGGAAACTGCTAAAATAAAGAAAAAAACGAGGGAGAGACGACATGAAAGGCAGAAAAAAACAGGCAGTACAGGTGGATGTAGTGAAGAAAAAAAGTATATGGACGAACTGGCGGTTGTATGTAATGTGCCTTCCGGCGGTTGTCTATTTACTCCTTTTCAACTACAAGCCGATGTATGGAATCATCATCGCGTTCAAAAATTACAGTATGAGAAAAGGAATTATGGGAAGCCCGTGGATCGGTTTTGCGAACTTTCAGCGTCTTTTTTCTTCCTACTGGTTTCCGATCATTCTGAAAAATACGCTGACACTGAGCCTTCTTTCACTGGTTCTTGGATTCCCGATCCCGATCATTCTGGCACTGGCCCTGAATGAAGTACAGCACAGCCGGTTCCGGAAAGGCTTTCAGACCATTTCCTATGCGCCGCACTTTATCTCGACGGTTGTCATGTGCGGAATGCTGACCCTGTATCTGAGTCCGTCCTCAGGTATCATCAACAAATTTATTGAAATTCTGGGTGGAGACAGCAAAAATTTCCTGCAGGACCCGGCCATGTTCAAGTGGGTTTATGTACTGAGCGGCATCTGGCAGGAGATGGGCTGGGGAAGTATTATTTACTTCGCTACGTTATCCGGTGTGGACCGGTCCCTGCTGGAAGCGGCAGAGATCGACGGAGCCTCCAGGTTGCAGAAAATCTGGTATGTGAATCTGCCGGTATTGATGCCGACGATTCTGATCCTGCTGGTATTAAACTGTGGTTCCCTTCTGAGCGTCGGCTATGAAAAAGTATTTCTTCTGCAGAATCCGACGAACTTAAGCGCTTCGGAGGTAATTTCCACCTTTGTGTATAAATCCGGCCTGGATGACTGGACACAGCTGGCAGATATTGAAGAGTATGCAAAACGCCTTGGAATCCGTCTGGACTGCAATTTCTATGAAACTGACTGGGAAACACAGCTGACTCTGATGGTAGCAGGCGACGAGCTTCCGGATCTTCTGACCGGCTGCTCCATGAATATCGGTGACGTAAACGAATGGGGCGGAGAAGGTTATTTCCTGGACCTCAGCCAGTATCTGGACGAGATGCCGAACCTGCAGGCATATTTTGAAAAATATCCGGAAATGAAAGCATTCTGCAGTACATCTGATGGACATATTTACGGACTTCCTAGACTGCGTGTAGATATGACAGACCGTCTGACCAGAAGCTTTGTCAACAAAGTATGACTGGAAAATCTGGGACTGGAAGTTCCGACTACGATTGATGAGTATTATGATGTTCTCACAGCTTTCAAAAATCAGGATGCCAACGGAAACGGAGATACGGATGATGAGATTCCGCTTCTGTATACCGCAGCATCCGGTGGCTATTCTGCGATTGACACAACCTTCCTGGATGCTTTTGGCATTTTCACAAGAGATGCGGACTGTGCTTTCCAGGCAGATGAAAATGGCAAAGTAGAACTTGCAAATACCAGCGATAAGTACAAAGAATTTTTGAAATTCATGCATAAACTCTATGCAGAAGGTCTGATGGAACAGGAAGCCTTTACCATCACCGGAGAAGAAGTTACGACGAAAGAGCAGGGAGATGTATATGGTTCCTTAGGCTGTGGTTCTGCACCGTTTGTTATGGCAGGCAAGGACATCAGCTATGACGCCAACTGGCTGGGACTGTCCGGTCTTACCTCCGATGTTCATTCCGAGCGGGAAACCAGTATTGCAAGCCCGGTTCAGAACGGTATTATGGTTGCGGTCAATGCCAATACCCAGTATCCGGAAGCAATGGCCCGTTTCCTGGATTATTTCTACACTGATGAGGGAATGTTCTCTGCAACAAAGGGTTATGAGGGAATCACCTTTGATATGGTACAGGATGAGCTTCTTGGAATCGAGGTTCCGGAAATGAAAGTGCCGGATGGTTATACTTCCGGAGAAGAATACCGTTACAAAGGTTCCGTCCTGAACGAAGCACTGAATCTGGTAGAGAGAAACCTCGACAGAGAAGCACTATTTAACGCCGACCAGGAGCTTCTGGAAAAACCGGAAATTGTTGAAAAATATGGTTGGGCAGCCAGAGTTCTGGACGCTTATAAAGCAGATGGAGTGACCGGTGTGGATTGTTATCCGGTTGTATCCTATACAACAGAAGAAATCGAAGAGAGAAGCCCGATTTATAAAGACCTTTCCACCTATCTGCAGCAGGCAAAGGCTCAGTTTATCACAGGCGAGCTCGATGTGGATCAGGACTGGGATACCTATGTAAACACCGTAGAACAGATGAACGCCGGCCGTCTGCTGGAAATTGAGCAGGCAGCTTACGACAGATTTGCAGCATTAAAGGGCTGATGAATTTGACTATGTTATATCGCAAAAAAGAAGCAGCAGCTCTGGGAGAAGCCATGCTTTCTTATCGAAACTTCCACATTCCCGGAATTGATATGTTATGTGACTGGCGGGAGCTGACAACAGCGAATGAGTATCGGCTGACAAGGACCGGCATTTTGGTATCTCCTCATATTGCATGGATTTCTGCCCCGTCTGATCTATAACTTGAAAAACAATCCGGATTACATTATACTTACTATAGTGATGAACTTCACAGAATGAGTTGTCAGCCTTCAAAGGAAGTCACTCATCTGTGAAGTTTTTTGTAATCAGGAAAATTTGTTTGACAGGTGCATTTGACGGAATGGCAGGAGAGCGGGGAGAGATATGAGGAGTATTGTATTGATGAAAATAAGGTCACACTTGCTTTGGAATATATGACGCCGATCAAGGGGATTGACACTTCTAGCATATGTAGAAGGATCGGAAGCGGAAGAATCACGGCACCGGAAGCGGCAGCGGATTATGACGAAGAATGCAGAAAAATGGCGCTGAAGATTGGACTTTGGGAATAAATAAAGACAGGGGGGATGGCTTTGAAATTTCAATCAAAGATGAGACTGGTTTATATTGTTCTTGGAATTATGTCATCTTTTATTCTGGGATATCTTTATTATTCAACCAGTATGGATAAAATTTACAGGCATGAAATGAGCAGTCTTACGGTCAGTGTGGAGCAGCTGAAAAATCAATATGATGAAATGATCGAGACGATGAAGGATGTCAGCTATTACCTGTTGAGTGATCCGGATATTATGCACAATTTTTGGAATTTCCCAGACGTATCTCAGCAAGCTGTTTCGAAAATACAGCACAGAAAGCTTTAACCGGCATCTGGCGACCTTGAGAATTGAGAAGGCAAAAGAAATCATGGAAGATAATCCGGATTTGTTCATCAAAGATATTGCAGCGATGGTGGGCTTTTCCGATCAGTTCTATTTCAGCCGGATTTTCCATTCCATAACAGGGATGAGCCCGGCAGAATATATGAAAAATCATAAAGGAATATCGTGTGATGCAAAGTCTTGATAGATGAAGCGGAACATGCTATAAAGAAACTATACCAAAATCAAAGAAAATGGAGGGACTTACATGGGAATCATGAGTTCAGAATGGAGCGGAAGACTGCAGCACTGGATGCGCACACTCAAAGATGATTTTTACAGACCACTGGGAACCATTTCTTGGGAGGCATTTCGTACCATGGAGCATCTGTCACCGGAAGAGGCGATGAAAGGACAGTTTGAGCCGGTGGAACCCGGCTTTACCTGGGGAAAAACCTGGGAATACTGCTGGTTCCGCGGAAAAGTGGTTCTCCCTGCTGAGGCAGAAGGAAAACGGATCGTTATGGATTTAAGGCCGGACGGAGAGTCCACCTTGTTTGTCAACGGCCAGGAATTTGGTACTTACCGTGCCTCCTGGGTAACGCAGAAGCATCATTTTATCGAGGATAATGTTCTGAGCACAGCGGCGGTAGCAGGAACGGAATACGAAATCCTGATGGAAACTTATGCAGGCCATTATTATCCGGAATCCCCGGATGGAGGCTGTGCAACTGGACCCGTACTTCCGGGTTCCTATCAGGATCCGCTGGAAGAGGGCAGGAGACGTACACTGGGAGTCTGCACGTTTGGCATCTGGAATGAGGATGCCTACCAGCTATGGATGGATGCAGATACGTTAAAACAGGTATTGGATAAACTGGATCCCAATTCCCTGCGGGCAGCCAAAATCGCAGAGGCGCTGGAAAACTTCACGCTTGCCGTTGATTTTGAGCAGGACGAAGCAGGAAGAATCGCTTCTTACCGGGCAGGCAGAGAAGCGCTTAAGCCTGCGCTGGAGGCGAAAAACGGTTCTACCACACCGGTCTTTTATGCGGTCGGCAACGCCCACATCGACCTGGCCTGGCTGTGGCCAATGGCGGAGACCCACAGAAAGACCGAGAGAACCTTTGCGGCGCAGCTGCGTCTCCTGGAGGAATATCCGGAATATAAATACATTCAGAGCCAGCCGGCTGCCTATGAGATGTGCCGGAAATATTATCCGGAACTGTTTCAGAGAATCAAAGAGGCGGTCAAGGACGGAAAATGGATCGCAGAAGGCGCCATGTGGGTGGAACCGGACACTAATATGGCTTCCGGAGAAGCGCTGATACGTCAGCTGCTCTACGGCAAAAAGTATTACAGAGAAGAATTTGGTGTGGACAGCCAGATGCTGTGGCTTCCGGACACCTTTGGTTATACGGCAGCACTTCCGCAGATCTTAAAAAGCTGTGGCGTGAAGTATCTGGTGACCCAGAAGATTTTCTGGTCCTATAATGAGGGAGAGCAGTTCCCCTACCATTATTTCTACTGGGAGGGCATGGATGGCTCAAAGATCACGTCCTTCCTGCCTACCAGCTATACCTACCGCACTGACCCGAGCGAGCTCATTGGGGTCTGGGAGAACAGAAGCCAGAAGAGAGATCTGGATGCCTTCCTCCTGCCCTTCGGCTACGGCGACGGAGGCGGCGGTCCGGCAAGAGATTATCTGGAGTATGCGAAGAGGGAAAAAGACCTGGAAGGCTGCCCGAAGGTAAAACAGGAGAGTCCGATTACGTTTTTCAAAGATATGGAAGCAGAGGGCGGACCGAAGCATACTTATACGGGTGAGCTGTATTTCAGCGCCCACCGCGGAACCTACACCTCACAGGCCATGGTGAAACAGAATAACCGGAGATGCGAGCTTTCCATGCGGGAGCTGGAGCTCTGGAGTACACTGGCTGCATTAAAAGGAAAGGCATATCCGGCGGAGGCTGTGGAACGTCTGTGGAAAGAGGTTCTGCTTCATCAGTTCCACGATATTCTGCCCGGTTCCTCGATTGCAAGAGTTTATCAGGAGGCAGAAAAGGCCTTCCATGCCATTCTCGATGAAAGCCATGAACTGACGGAGAAAGCCCTTCAGAGCCTCACAGAGGGAGAAAACGGCATCACGGTGGGCAATTCCCTCGGTTTTGCCTATGAGACGGTTCTTGAGCTTCCTGAGAGCTTTGCAGCGGGTGCGAAGACGAAAGAAGGAAAAGAAATTCCGACAGAAAAGATTGGCGATAAAGTATATGGACTGGCAGAGCTTCCTGCCTACGGTATGGTTTCTCTGGTTCCGGCAGAGGAGCAGACGAAAGCGGAGGATGAGGTGGTACTGACTCAGGTGGGCGAGACCTATGTTCTGGAAAACCGTCAGGTGAAGGCTGTCGTGGACGGCAAGGGAGAGGTTATCTCCTTTGTACTGAAGACAAGCGGCAGAGAGTTTGCAGCAGAGCCGTTGAATCGTTTCCATCTCTACAAAGATGTACCGCGTCTCTTTGATGCCTGGGATATCGATTCCAACTATAAGGAACAGGAGATCACGGCGGCAGAGGATGTGAAGGTAAGCGTTCTTCAGGCAGGCAGCCTGCGCAGCGTTCTGAAAGTGACCGGACGCATCAGCAATTCTTCCTTTGTCCAGTATATCCGTCTGGATGCCGAAAGTACACGGCTTGAGTTTGAGACTGTGATTGACTGGAAAGAACTGCACCGGCTTCTGAAGGTTGCCTTCCCGGTTCGTGTATTCGCAGAGAACGGCATCAACGAGATGCAGTTTGGCTATGTGGAACGGCCGACCAGACGGTCCAGAACCTATGATAAAGACCGTTTTGAAGTCTGCAACCATCGCTACAGCGCCCTGTGTGACGGGGCACATGGTGCGGCTGTGCTGAATGACTGCAAGTACGGCATCAGCATGAATGAAAATGCGCTGGAACTGACCCTGCTCCGTGCAGCAGCAGCCCCGGAGATGCATGCAGACAACAGAGAGCATCATTTTACCTATGCATTTACCGCATGGGAGGGTAGCTTTGCAGACAGTGACGTTGTCCGCCAGGGCTATGAGCTGAATGTAAAACCGGTTGTGACAAACGGTACGGCTGATGCCTTCTCCCTGTTTGACGTGGGGAAAAACAATGTCATTCTTGAGTCTGTGAAGCTTGCAGAAGACGGAAGCGGCGATCTGATCCTGCGTCTCTACGAGTCCAGGAAAGCGGCGGTTCAGACAGCTTTGTCCACATCCCTGCCGGTAGCGAAAGCCTGGAGCTGCACGATGCTGGAGGAAAAAGAAGAGGAGCTTATGGTGGAAAATCACAGCATTTCCCTTGATTTCCGGGCATTTGAGATCAAAACCCTGCGCCTGAAATTAGCATAGCGTAAAGAAAAAACCATGGAAAAACAAGAACTTCTGACAGAAGGCAAATTTTTCCATGGTTTTTTTTATCCGAAAAATCTCACTGATTGTTGTTGTTGCTAGAAAAGATATCCGCGACTTCACTGATCGTAATATAAGCGAGCGGATCAATGTTGTGTATGATGTCTTTCATCCGGATGTTCTGTGATGATAATGGCACATTTGGAGCGGTCGATACCTTCCACAATGAAATCGACGGTTTTCAAAGCGGCAGCATAGGTAACGATGGAATATAAAGGCAGGATCCAGCTTTTGAGTACAAAGCCGCAAATGATATATAGAAGGATATTATAGATCATGACAAAGGTTCCGACTGTAATACCGAGGCGTTTGGAGAAAATCACTGCCATGACTTCAATGCCGTCCATCGCACCGCCGAAACGGATCGCAAGACCACTGCCAATACCGGATATCACGCCGCCAAACAGCGCGCAGAGCAGCAGATCCGTGCCGGCAAGAGGAGAGGCAATACTGACATCAATAGGAAAGACATCCGTGATCAGCCATGCGAAAAGAGAGTAGACCGCCACCGTATAGATCGCATAGGCAGTAAAAAGCCTGCCCAGTTTTTTCAGACCGACAGAAACAGAGGGATATTCAATAATAAAAGAAAAAAAGACAGAGACAGATACGGTGGAGTGATCTGTTCCAGCAACATGGAGGTTCCTGAAATACCGCTGTCATACAATTTGACCGGGGTCAGGAAAATCGTGATCCCAAAGGCGTTTACGATTCCTGCAACGGTAAGCATCAGTAGATTTACAACACGAAAATTCTTGGGGTGTTTCATTTTCTTGCACTCCTTTATTCAGGTGAGGGCAGCGTGCCGGTATGACGGCTGCTGCAAGGTAGAGTTGGTTACGGGCAGGTAGCGAAGCGGATTGAGAAGATCCGTTTGCAGCAAAGTATAACATATGGACAGAGGGAAGATACCCCCTATGTAAAGTTTCTGTGTCAAAAACAGGCAGAAATCTTATATAGATTTAACTTTGGACAAATGGAGATTTTACAGAGCCCCCCTATAATAGGCATCGTCAAGAAAAGAAGTGAAAGAGATTCATTTTGCATTTACAACGAGTTGTGTAAAGGAGATTATTATGAAAGCAAAAAAAGTCGGTGCATTATTATTGGCAACAGCAATGGCAGTCTGTACAGTACCTGTTCATGGAATGGCAGCAGAAGAAGGAACAAAGACTCCGAAATATATTTTCCTGTTCATCGGTGATGGAATGAGTTATCCGCAGGTGCAGACAACCAACTATTATCTGAATGCGATCGCAGATGACGGAGATGAGATCCTCAACAGCGAAAGCAAGCTGAATATGATGAAATTCCCGGTAGCCGGATCTGCACAGACCTATGACAGCACATCCTTCTGTCCGGATTCTGCTTCCACAGCAACTTCCATTTCCACAGGTCATAAGACCTACAGCGGAACCATCAATATGGATGAGAAGATGGAGACTTCCTATGAGACCATCGCAGAAAAACTGAAAAGACAGCTTGGTTACAAAGTGGGAATCCTTTCCTCTGTAAACTTAAACCATGCAACACCGGCAGCTTTCTATGCACATCAGGCATCCAGAAATAATTATTATGAAATCGGTCAGGAGCTGATCGCAAGTGATTTCGATTACTTTGCAGGCGGCGGTCTGAAGAAGACTACCGGACCTGACAAGGATAAAACCGATCTGTACCAGCTGGCTGAGGAAGCAGGATATAAAGTGATCAAAACCCAGGCAGAGGCAGAGAGCCTGACCGCAGAAGATGGAAAAGCAATCGTTATCGATGAAACGCTTGCAGACGACGATGCAATGAGCTATGACATGGACCGCGAGGAAGGCGAATGGGGACTTTCCGACTATGTTGAAAAAGGAATTGAGGTACTGGACAATGATACCGGCTTCTTCATGATGGTTGAGGGCGGAAAGATCGACTGGGCCTGCCATGCAAATGATGCCGCAGCAACGATCACAGATACCGTGGCCATGGATGATGCAGTTGGAAAAGCAGTGGAGTTTTACAAGGAACATCCGGATGAGACCCTGATCCTTGTAACGGGAGACCATGAGACCGGTGGTCTTACCATTGGCTTCGCAGGAACGGATTATGACACCTTCCTTACCAACATCAGCAACCAGAAAATCTCCTATGCGAAATTTGATTCCGATTATGTGGCAGCATACAAGGAGAACAAGACAGATTTTGACACCGTAATGGCTGACATTACAGAGCTGTTCGGACTTCAGGCGCCGGATGGAGCCACAGAAAGCTCCAACCAGGCAGACAGCAAGGATGTGCATCCGGAAGGAACGGACGATAAAGGAAGCCTTGTGATGACCGATTATGAGTATCAGAAGCTTCAGGCTGCGTATGAAGAAACCATGAGCAGAACCGGCGAAGAAGAGGAATTTGGCCAGGAAGAATATCTGCTGTATGGAAGCTACGAACCGCTGACCGTAACGATCACACATATCCTGAACAATAAGTCCGGTATCAACTTCTCCTCCTATGCACATACAGGACTTCCGGTAGAAGTATTTGCCATGGGAGTAGGGCAGGATGAGTTTGTCGGTTACTACGATAACACAGATATTTATAACAAGATGGCGGCACTTACAGGAGTAGAATAAATGACAAGAGACAGGATTAGAAAAGGTTCTGTTTCCCTCATAGCGATTTTATTGATTGTTATCCTCATGGCCCTCCCCACGGGCTATGAGGATGCTGCTATTTATAAGGGAACAGACAGAGTGAGAGCAAAGGTTCTTTCCACAGATGAGAGTTCTGTGATCAATAATGGTCTGATCCAGTCCGGAGAGCAGTACTGCAAGGTGAAAATCCTCGGAGGAAAGTTTAAAGGAGAGGAAACAAAAGCCGTAAATATGCTGAGCGGTTCACTGGAAGCGGATAAAATTTTCCAGGAAGGAGACATTGCACAGGTAGTGATCAGTTATAGCAACGGAGAAATTCTTTCCGTTATGATGAGTGATCACTATCGCCTGGACAAAGAACTTCTGCTTGCAGGAATTTTTGTTTTACTTCTGATCGGCTTTGCCGGAAGAACCGGTTTGCGGGCAGTGTATTCTTTTATGATTACCATTCTGGCAATCTGGAAGATCCTGACACCTGCCTACCTGAAAGGTGCCAATCCGATCTGGTGGGGAATCGTGCTGACCGCATTTCTGACACTTCTGATCATTTTTCTGGTCTATGGATTTGACAGAAAAACACTTGCAGCATCATCCGGTGCACTTCTTGGAGTACTGGTAAGCTGTGTTATGGGCTGCATTTTCACGGATGCATTTAAAATCCATGGTGCCGTTATGGCATACTCGGAAAGCCTTCTCTATGCCGGATATCAGAGTCTGAATCTTTCGCAGATTTATATGAGCGGAATCTTTATCGGAGCCTCAGGCGCCATGATGGATCTCTCGGTAGACATTACTTCTGCAGTAAATGAAGTGATCGGAAAGAAACCGGACATTGGATGGAAGGAAGCGGCACAATCCGGGATGAACGTCGGAAGGGCAGCGATGGGAACGATGACAACGACGCTCCTGCTGGCTTATTCTGGAGGTTATATAGCGCTTTTGATGACATTCATGGCACAGGGAACACCGATAGACAATATCCTGAACTACAAATATGTAGCAGCAGAATTACTGGACACGATCGTTGGAAGCTTTGGTCTTGTGACGGTTGCACCGTTTACTGCACTCACCAGTGCGTTGCTGCTCACAAAAAAGAAAAAACGTAACAATACCGCATCTTTGCAGTCCTGATGACTGATGTTTCACGTGAAACATCAGCAAGGCGAACGGGATGCCGGAAATACTACAAAAGAAAGAAGGAACAAAAGCAGAGTCCGCCAGAAGGAAATGGCAGCGTTTGATATCCATGACCGGGTCAACTATGCAGTTACCGAATCAAAATTAAAAATAGAAAAAGACCGTTCCATGATCGCATTAAATCTTCAGATCGATGAAAGTATCTGCTCCATGTATGATTATTTTGAGATTTTTCTTGGCCGTATGATGCTTTGCAGAAAATCAGCAGAGATTCTTGGGACGACAGTAAAGCGGGCATTCGCAATCCGCTTCGCTACTTGCTCATGAACGCAGTCGCTTCGCGATCTGCGTTCAAGCTGACAGTAAATGGAAGAAAAGTTCTGTAAAAAGCGGACAGAGCGCAGACAACAATGGTTTATGCGGTAAAAAATGAAAGAGGAAGATTGCACTGCCTTAAAAAATCTGTTATTCTTTTCCTATAAAATAAGATGATTGTCCGGAAACATTTTTCAAAATGTATGACCCGGAACATACAAGATAAGGAGGAAACAGAATATGGAAAAATCAATGGTTTACTTTACCGATTTCCGTTGTCCGGTGGGTACGAGCCAGCTGGACAAACTGAAAAAACTTTGTGTTGCAGCAGGCATTAAGGATATCGATATGGATGGAAAGTTCGTTGCGATAAAGATGCATTTTGGTGAGCTTGGCAACCTGGCATTTCTTCGTCCGAACTATGCAAAAGCAGTGGCAGATCTTTGTAAAGAGCAGGGCGGAATGCCGTTCCTGACGGACTGCAACACGCTGTATCCGGGAAGTAGAAAGAATGCACTGGAGCATCTGGACTGTGCAAATATCAACGGTTTCAACACCATTTCCACAGGCTGTCAGATCATCATTGGCGATGGCTTAAGAGGGACCGATGAAGTAGAAGTTCCGGTCGTAAACGGAGAGTACTGCAAGACAGCATATATCGGTCATGCCATTATGGATGCGGATATTTTTATCAGTCTGACCCATTTTAAAGGCCATGAGACCACCGGATTCGGCGGTGCCCTTAAGAACATTGGTATGGGATGCGGAAGCCGTGCAGGAAAGATGCAGCAGCATGCCAGCGGGAAACCGGCCATCCATACAGAACTCTGCCGTGGCTGCCGTCGTTGTGCAAAAGAATGCGGAAGCGATGCGATCACTTATGTGGATAAAAAAGCAGTCATTGATTATGATAAATGTAAAGGCTGCGGCCGTTGTATCGG
>OLPT01000540.1_pt1 | contig 28105 bp, 27 predicted proteins | sample 1673051 | NCBI WGS metagenome assembly OLPT01 (sample SAMEA3136750, study PRJEB25190) | human gut metagenome | biome: human gut; feature: human-associated habitat; material: faeces | place: Austria | collected 2013
ATAATCCGTATTTTTTACAAGTTCAACATCATTACAACTAACAGTAATATTAGGAACAATAAGTGAACCTGTATATGTTTGATCTGCAACATCACTAATAACTACGGTATTATCCGTTGTATTTTTGAAATCTCTTGCTTTCCAATAGATAGTACCTGTTGTTCCCCAATTTGAATAACAAGGAATTGAACCTTTATATTTATCTATATAAATGTCACAAGTCGAATATTTTTCTTCGTTATAATATTTACAAGCTGTATTTGCAACACTTGTTATACTTGAAGGTAAATTTACTCTCGTTAAACTATCATTATCAGCAAAAGCATATTTTTCGATTGTTGTTACACCATTTTCAACATTAATAGTTTTTAAATCTTTTATGTTATCAAATGAACGTGACGTTATTGTTGTAACACCTTTAGGAACAGTTAATTCATTGTTTTTAAATCTTGGACCGGCAGAAAATGCTGTCTCATCAATTCGTGTTAATGTACTTGGAAGTGTCAAATCTGTTAAACTTGAACAACCATAAAACGCTCTATCACCTATATATGTTAGCCCTTCCGGTAATTTTATATTATTTAACTTACTACACTTGTTAAATGTATACCCATAAATCGAAGTGATACCATCTGGAATATTAATTGTTTCAAGATTTGAACAACTCGCAAATGCTTTTTCGGGTAAAAGTGTCAATGTGCTTGGTAATTTTACATTAACAACATTTCTAAATGGTTTTAAAACAGGTTCATATATTTTAGTTATTCCATCTTCAAATATAATATCTGTAACCGTACCCGGTGAAAATTTTACATTAGAAGAATTTGTCCAATTAGTGCTTGACGGCATATTAGACGGAAAAGCACCTGAACCATATATATATAATGTTCCTTCATCATATGTATATGAAAAATCCATTGCATAAGGAATATTTCCTGAATCATATGTTTCTTTCCCTGAAAATAATGAAATTCCAAAATCATCATCTGAAACATACTCATTCAATGGATTATTATTGTTTAAATCTTCAAAAGGTGCTTTATTATCATTTTGTGTTAATGTTGATTCTGAATTATCATCCGTTGGGATTACTGTAGGCTTGATTGTAGGACTTACTGTAGGTTCGATTGTTGGACTTACTGTTGGCTCAATTGTAGGGCTTGCTGTAGGTTCATTTACAGCTTCCGGTGTTGTAGTTACCTCAGTTATATTCGTATCATTTACATCAGTATTTGATGTTTCCTTATCAAAATCAGCCAAAGCTGACACAGATGTAACACCAATAGCTGTTGTCAATACAACTGCTGTTACTTTCTTTTTTACTTCATTCATAATAGTACGAGAAGAACCATACACAAATGGTTCTCCTCTACCTCCCTTCTTTAATTAACGTTATGATTAATTACTGCTTCAAGAATCTGATTATAAGCCCAATGCTTATCTGAAACATCATTAAACGGATTTTCTGTATTACTCATATCTGTTCTTTCAAGAACTGAATTTATAATCTTTACTGCCTCTGCTCTTGTAATAGGGCTATCCGGTTTGAATGTTCCGTCCTCATATCCATCAATATATCCTGCTTTATATGCCGAGTAAATATAATCGGCACTCCACAATGATTTATCAACATCAGAAAACGGTACACTTTCAAATTTGGATACTGTCTTTAATTGCATAATTATTGTTACAAATTCTGCACGAGTAATTTCGTTATCCGGTCTGAATGTTCCGTCAGTATAACCGTTAATTACACCGGCTTTACTCATTTCTTCAATCGGTTCAATATACCAAGCACCGTTTACAAGGTCCGAGAAAGTCAGCTTCTCGTTATCTGATTCAGTATCTAATACTCTGTAAAGCATTGATGCCGTTTCAGCTCTTGTTATATTACCGTCCGGTTTAAAATTACCGTTATCATAACCTGAAATATATGCCTTATGCTCATATTCAGGTTCAGGTGTCATTGTCGGAATCGGACTTGTTTCCGGTGTTGGAGATGGTATTGTTTGCGGTATTACAAGTTTACCGTTTTCATCTGTCACACCTTCTGCCTTATTTCCTTTCTTGTCAACTACCTCTACCTTTTTGTTTGGTATTGGCTTTTTATCTTTATCGGTTATGATAATTGTGTAACTGTCATCTTTCGATATAGTCTTATTTGACGGCAATGTGATAACTTTGGTATCACCGTTATCCTTTACATTGACTGTTATCTTATTATTGTTTTTATCTTCAACTGAAACATTTTCTGTGTTTTTTAAAGGACCATGTGATCCTCCTGAAGAAGATTTTTTCTTGATTTCAAATGTAGCATCTTTAGAGCCTGAATAATTTCCGATGAAATTGATTATAACTGTTGCTGTACCTGCATTAACATTGTCTTTATACGTCAATGTATAATCAACATCTTTTGTCAATACTTTACCTTCAACAACAATTTCTATATCTTTATTATCTTGAACTTCCTGAGTATTGATATTGGGATTGGTTGTTTCCTCGGCATTTACCATTACAGCAGCACTTGAAGCCAACATTGCAGCAATCAATATTGAAGAAATTAACTTTTTCATGAACATATACAGGGAAATCAATTTTCATTAACTTCCCTGTTTCCTCCCTTCTTATCTTGTTGTGTCTGTAATTACCGGCTCAGGTTCAATTTCTTTACCGGTGTACGTTTGGTCAGCTATTGGACTTACAACGATTGTGGTATCATCATCAGTGATTACTCTTGAAATAATTTCAAAAGCAGTAGAAGCATCACCTGAATAATTACCTATGAATGTAACTTTAACTGTTGCATGTCCAACGTTGACATTATTTTCATATGAAAGCGTGTAATCTTTATCTTTTTCAAGAGTCACGCTATTATATGTAATGGTTGGTTCAGGTTTAATTTCTTTGCCTGTATAGGTCTTATTTTCGATAGTTGAGAAATTAACCTTTTCTTGTGAAAGTACATCAGGTACGACTTCAAATGTTGTTGCTGCATTACCGCCGTAGTTACCCTTAAATGTAATTGCTATATCGGCTGTACCAACATTAATATTGTTCTTATATGTAAGCTCATAATCCTTGTCTTTTACAAGAACAACACTGCCGTACTTAACTTCCGGTTCAGGTGTTATTTCACTGCCTGTAAATGTCTTATTGTCGATATTGGCAATCTTTACTTTATCCTGTGTCAAAATATCCGGTATAATCTCAAAATCGGTTTCTGCCGTACCGGTATAGTTTCCGGTGAATGTTACTTTTACCTTACCTGTTCCTACATCTGTATTATCTTCATATGACAAAGTATAATCTTTGTCTTTTTCCAATACAGTTTCGCCGAACTTAATTGTCGGTTCAGGTGTCAACGGACTACCGGTATAAGTCAAATCATCAATCGTTGTAAAGGTTACATCATCTGTTGATAACGTTTTTGCAATGATATTAAAATTGATTTTTCGTATTCCCGAATAGTTTCCTTTAAACGTTGCAGTAATAGTCGCTGTACCTACATTGACATTATCTTCATATGTCAAATCATAGTCAGTTCCTTTTACAAGTTGTACCCCACTGTCCATTACAGAAATGTCCGGTGTAATTGAATCACCGTTATAAACTGTTGTGTTACTTTTCGGTGCTGATGTTGATTCTGCATCATTACTTTTTTCTGCAAAACAATTAATTGCAGAAAAAGCCAAAGTCAATGATAGTGCACCTGCTATCATATTTTTGATAGACTTTTTCACTTTCATCATTCCTTTCAAAATAGTTTTTAGAACTCCAAACCTAAAATTAGCTAATTCTTTTGGGGGGAATAGAATTGCAGTCTTTTTTTGAGAGAGAATTATATTTTTTTTAGCTTTTGCTAACGGAGAGAAGAGTTCTAAAACCTCTCTCATTAATATAGTCCCTATTTTATTTCATTTTTCTACCTTTTCATAAGCAAATGGCGGTAAAATAAAATTTTTCTAAAAAAGCCCTGAATTATTAGATTCAGAGCTTAGATTTTTATAAATTAATTTGCCGTAAAACCACATACCTTTATGGTGTGTGGTAGTTCACACTTTATGCTGCACTTACCTCCTCGATTTTTTCAAGCATTCTTGTCAATATTTTCTCCATAGACGGACAGCCTTTTTCTTTTATCAGCTCAATTTTTAATTCAACATTCTCTTTTTTGCTGTAAAAATCATCTTTTTTGATTTCTTCATCTTTCGGATATTCTGTTTTTGATTCCGAATTTACATTTTGAACTTCTGTAGGCTTTTTCTTGATTGGATTCTTTTCGTTATCTGCTTTTATTGGTTCAATCTCAACATCTTCAACCTTTTCTGCTTGAAATTCATCTAAAATTTCAATATCCGAAGTTTCGATAATCTCATTTTCTTCAAAATCAAGTATTGTTTCTTTGTAATCGTTATTGGTCAATTCAATATCGCCTTTAGGCTTAATATTTTTCTTATGGACCTTTTTAGATTCTGCACTATTGGTTTTTTTCTTAATATGATTTAAGATTGAATCTTTATGAACAGCCTTTGCGGTATTCGTTTTTTTCTTCTTGTCAAGATTATTATAGTAATCTTCTACAGATTTTTTGGCTCGTTCTTCAAAAACTTTTCTTCCTTCTACATCTGTAATATCAGGTCTGTCTTGAATTCTTATATCACTGAAATACTTTGCTTCCGGGTGTTGCGAAAAATCATATTTATATGCTTTCATAACATTTTTGCCTCGTAGAATAATAAGTTCTTCATTTCCCGGTACTCTCATAACTTCATCTTCTGTCATAATTTTACGCTTACCATCACCACTGCTGTGTTTTCTTCCTATTTGGAAAAAGGACTCTATTTTTTCATGTTGTTCCGTCTTTACCTTTATAGTAGCATCTCCGGTTCTGCCTGATATGAATTTAGCTGTTTCCGGTTCATTACAACCCAAGAATAGGTGTGTATCACAGTTTCCCAAAATACCTACCCATTTACCTTCGGGATAACGTGCTTGTAATTGAGTAATACCCTGAAAGATAATGGATATATTAAGTCGTCTTGAACGTACTGTAGCTATCTTTTTATCAAAATCAGGAATAGAGCCGATGTTTGGGAACTCATCAAGCAAGAAGTTTACAGGAACAGGGCATACACCACCGTTCATATCAGCATATTCTACCAAGTCTATAAACAATGATGTAAAGAAAGATGACGATAAAAAGTTTAAAGCACTATGTTGGTCTGACATAATACAAAAATATGCACAAGGTTGCTTTGCAGGCAAAACCAAGTCAATATCATCTTTAGCTGTAATTTCTCGTATAACCTCATTTTGAAATACTTGTAATCTCGTTGCTAACCCTGTAATGATGTTACCTCGCATATTATCCGAACCTTGTTTAAAGGTCATATACGGTCCAAAACAACATTTTTCATCTCTTGTTAATGAATTAACATCAAATACCGTATCTAAATACGATTCGCCTGCCGGATTCTGAATTAGGTTATATGCCTCGCCTATGCTTTGTCTGTTATTTTTCGCAAAGTCGTGTCCTCTTTCTACTCTTAACATAAGTGCTTTTAATAGTGATTCTGCCGAATTATCCCAAACACTGTCACCGCCACCGGTATTGTTTATAATTACATTTGCAAGTATTTGTGCTCTCAGTTCATCACCACGAATTTCTTTTAGCATATTCCATCCGTCAGATTTTGCAGGGTGAACCAAGTCAAATATTTTAACAATATATCCGTTGTCTTGCAGATATTTAGCAGTAGATTCATATAATTCACCTTTTGGATCTGTTACAATTATACTTTCACGTCTTTTAACTGCATTTATAATAAAAGGACGTGCATAACAACGTGATTTACCTGTACCTGAAGCTCCGAATATAGCAACGTGTTTATTCATTCTGCTGTGCATATCTGTATTCACTATTCTGTTACCGGTTTCATCTAATTGTCCGAGAATAACACCTTCTGCTTCTTTGGCATTATTTACTTTACAATATCCTTTTAATTCAGATTCTGTAAGCAATCCTGCTGTTCCATACACACCTGAATCAGAATATTTGAAATTTCTTTCATCTTCTTCAAAATTATCTTTTTTTGATTGATAAATTAAAAATCTTATTACAAGTAATAGTATTCCTAAGATAATTAAACTTTCTTTAAAAGGGAATCCTAAGCCCCCTATATCTTTCAATAGAGGTCCTAAGCTCCACTTTAATTCATTGGCACTTTTAAAATGCTGATACACAAGAGCAAAATATACTGAAAATATGTACATTGGAATACAAAGAATTGCAAATTTCTTTAGTTTTCTTTTTATTTTTTCAAACATAATTAATTTCCTCCTTTGTTTTCCTCTGTCTTATTATCTGTTGTACCTTTTTCCTTGTTTTGCTTCATCAGTTCATCATCACCTTTATATTTCGCATATGCTGCATCATTATATCCGCAAATATCACCCGATGGGAAAAATCCGTAGAATTTATATTTAGAACCATATTTATTTAATACGGTCTCGCCAAATAGATATGCTTCTTTTGATTTTGCGTTTGATATATCCATTGGGAATGTATCAAATTCAATTACATAACGTGGTAAATAACGATAACCTTGATTGAATACTTCTTTAACAGCTTGAATAGCAGCATCACTACAACCTCGTGTCCAAGATGCAGCGGCATACCAACCATACGTTGTTGTACCAAACGGTGCTACAACTTTTCTTACAAAGCTCTCACTTCTGTCACTGAATTCTTCAATATGATTTGCAGCATGAGAGGCATATATTCTACACGAATTCAAGTCATTACCGCCGCCTTCACCTGTCATACATGTAGCAACCCATTTGATTGTATCGTCAGATAAGTTATATGTTTGACAACCTGTGAGATAACCGTCAGCTCCCTGTGCGGATGAAGCCGGATAAGCCGGTCTGCAATAACCGTCCCAACCTAAGCCTAACATAGAATCAACAGAATATTTCTTTTCCCATACACCTTGACCTGAGTTCGTACCATATCCGTTATCGTTCATATTAGATGATGTATTGCCTTCAACAGTATACACATAGTTATCCTCTACTTTTTCAACAATACCGATGTGAGCACCGTGTCGTCCGTGTGATCCTCCACCTTTTAAGATAATATCACCCGGCTGCATTTCAGTAAATTGAGATGCAGAAGTGACATTAACAGCTTGTCCTTTTTGTTCAAACCAACTATATGTAGCCGAACATAGTGCTGATTTTGGAATGATACTATCAATCAGTCCACATTCATTCGCACACCATGAAACAAAGATATTACACCAAAATTCGCCGTTCATACCAAACCATTGACCGTATTTTGTATAATTACCACCACCGGGATTAGCAGTTTTATCTTCCAATTGTGAATTAGAGGCTTTTTCCAAATAACCAACTTCATTTAAAGCTACTTGAACTAATTGAGTACCACTGCCTCCGCCACCTGATAAACCTCCACTACCGTATATTCCGAAATATTCGCAAGTATTTTTAACCATATCATCAAATACCTCACTATGATAATTATTTGGATTAATCGGATTCTCGTCATCTTTAGTTTCATCAAAATTTACAAAATCAGATTTGATTTCATCTGACGATTTTACTTTAATTGTATATGTATAATTCATATATGAGCTTACCACATTGCCGTTTTCATCTTTGACTTCAATTTTTTCTTCTTTTATATCCGGTTCTAATGAACACAGCTGTTGTAATGCTGATGTTGCTTTATCACCGTATTTATCTTCAAATGTATTTTTAAATTCTTGTTTATCAAAATTATATTTCTTTTTCTCGGCATTAATTTCATCCATTTCTTTTTGCGGTAACATTGTACCGTCCCAATATGTAGGTTTTACATTCCAATTAGATTTTTTCCATTTATCTTGTTCTTCGGCAGGACCGCCTTTATCAACTGTTGTTCTCCTAAACCAACCTTTATCGGCAGTTCCTAACCAATCAAGATAATCATTAAAATCAACATTAATAACATTGCTGTCATTCTGAGTCGAATATAGGCAAAGCAGATTTACCGCTTCCTTATCACTTGTCGTAGCCCCTGATGTTACAGCATCATTTACCGTTTTCACTGAGCCGTTCGGTCTTGTAGCAAAGTCAGCTTCAATTTCTTTTATCAGTTCTTCATGTCTTTTGTTAAAACGTTCTTTTGTTTCTTTCAACATATTATTCATTGTATTTTTAGCTGACTCGGAAGCATTTTCGGCATCTGTTGTTGTATTATCAGCTAATACTTGTATAGAATCCGAATCAATCATTGATTTTTCAGTATCCGTATCTTTATTTCCGAATATGCTTTTAAGAAAATCACCGATAGAATCAACCGGTTGTTTCAGCACTTCCAAAAAAGAATGTTCACCTGAAAAAGCATCTTCAGACGGTGTAAATAAAACGCTTGGTACAACAGATGTCATCATTACAATCATTGCCATAAAAAATCCTACAATACCACCTATAATTTTCTGTACATTACCATCTTTGGCTATATCTTTTACACCACCTATTACATCACCGGCAGCCATACGTCCTGCACCTTTAGCAACATTAACAGCCGTTTTAGCAGCATCGGCAGCTTGCTTTGAACCACTTTTTTTATTTTCATTTTCTGCCATTATAATTCACTTCCCTTCTATAAGAAAAACGTACCACTCCAAACGCTTAACGTCTGAATTTGTGGTACGTTTGAATACATTTTATTTTGTTGGCTTATTAGACTTTGGATTACGTTTCGGATTAGTTCTTCGTTGTGGATTTGACATAGATGATTGTGTGTTGTTTGGTGTTGCACCAACATCCACATTTGATATTTCTGCTGTTGTAGATTTCGCATAATATCTTCTGTTATCACTGCCGGTAAATGCAGCATATTCAGCTTTTTGATCATTCGTTAATCTTTCGTATGATTCTGCTGTTCTTATACTGTATTCTTGCGGTAATGATACTTCATCATCTGTTGTTGTAGGTGTATATGTACCGGATATTTCTCCGTCATTCATATTCATTTCAAAATTTTCTACTCCAAAGCCGTCTGATGATTGCTGTACTTGTTCACTTAGTCCCGGCAATACATTTTCAACACCACCGTCACTCGGTGTATCGCCGTCAAACAGTTTTTGATATGTTGCTGTTTTAACCGCTTCATCTTGAATACCACCGTTTACGTTTGCATTCATTATTCTGTTTGCAGTATCAGGTGTATTGTGCATAATAGTATTTGCTTTTATTTCCGAAGCATTACCCATTTGTGCACCGCTATTCATAGCTTCTTTAGTTGATGAATGAACAATTGCATTTGCAAGGTTTTGTGAATTCGTACCTGTTAATATAGGTTTATTATTAATATCTTTACCTAATTGATTACCCTTAACTTGACCGTTTTCATCAAATACATTTTGATACTTTTTAGCTTGTTCTTTTAGATCGGTAACCGATGTCGGTGCTGTTGTCGTTGCTGTATTTTCATCTTCATCATTTCTGATTGGGTTTCCATTGTCATCATAAGTTAATGTAGGTTCATCCGAAGATGTTGTTTGTGTCGAATTATTTGTATTTTTTAGATCAGTACCGTCTTTTTTAGGTAAACCATTGCCATTTTTAATTGCACTATTTCCTGCAAATTTACCAAGACCATAGCCAAGAGTACCTGCCATACCGTGTTTAGCAACCATTTGTCCCAATTCTTTATTACCTGCACCTGTTATAATTCCACCTGCTGTTGATTTTAATGTTCCTCCAAGTGCCAATAAATCATCTGCAAGCGAACCACCGGTATGAGCTGCATTTATACCCATTGATTGTAGATATGTATCAAATTTTTGTGCTACTCTACAAAATGCAATAGCCAATATAAATCGTAAAAATACATCCGATTGTCCATTTGCAAGAATAGACATTAGCATTTTTACTGACCATACATTTAATAGCATCAGCAAACATTGACCTAAAAACATACTAAACCATTTTGAGAATATTTGATGTGTTGAACGTGATGAAACAGTAGACCAAGCAAGAGGTGAAGTAAATGTTAATACACCTACCATCAAATATCGTTCTACAACTTCAAGTAACAGTTTTATTGTATTCCAACCTATAACGATTATTATAATTAAAGCAAGTAATACTCCAAATCCACCACCATTTGCTCGTGGATCATACATTGCAATAATTTTTGCTGCATTTGTCATGACATCTTCTTCACCGCCAGCTATTTTTGTGGCATCAATTTCCATCATTTTAGCGTATGGATACGAGAATAAATTAACAATAAACTCTAATATGTAGTTTCCTAAAAATATCAGCAGAATTGCAATAATACTTCTTACTAATATTTCCAAAGGTGAGCTTGTAGTTGCTTTATCTGATAACGGACCGGAAAAAAACATATATAGTTGGAAAATTGCTATGGCTATAACCAATGCTATTCCAACTCCCTGTAATATTCCGTATAAGGTTAATACAACCGGAAAATTATTGGTAAAAAAGCTGATATTAAAACCTAACATCTTAATGATCCAATTTATCGCAAAATCTAATCCTGATGCCATCCAATTAACCAATGTACTTACCAAATTATTAAACATAAACTTTTTCTCCTTTCTCTATGATTAGTCTTTCGGATTAGGAGAAGAATCTACATCAACGTCCTTTGACGGTCCGTCACTCATATCAGCAACTTGACCATCTTTAATGGCAGAATCTAAGATAACACTTCTATTTTCAAAGCTATCTTCTTTCCATTCGGTATTACCCACATGATTAACCGCAAAAGAGATTATTGTCGGAATCAGCATAATTCCTGCTATTGCAATACCGATATTTTTCAAGTTTGCTTTTAGTTTTTCTCTGCCTTTATCACTGCTTATAAAAAACGAAAAACCACATATGGCTAAACCAAGAGCAGCAGTTGGCAACGAAATTTTAACCATAAAATTGAAAAACTTTCCCATTGGACTACCTAAACCGGCTTGACCAAGAACAGATGCAGCAGTATTATCCGCCGCAAATGCCGTACATGCAACACACATTATGCTGAATATAGTGACAACACCTATAATTAGCTTTTTATATTTTTTGCATCTACCGAATTTATGGCAGATGTTATCTGCTTTTAGCATTCTATACCTCCTCCTTTTTAGATATGGCATTCACAACTGAGTGTGAATGCCTTTTGTTATTTGAGTTATGCTGAAAAGACTCCGGCATCTCCGCTATCACTAAACCAACCACTAACCTGTTTAATTGCAACAGGGGCAAGATAAACAATAGCCAATCCAATACCTACATAAGTCAGAGTTTTTCTTGCTTTTTCAGCACCTTTTTCACCACCAAAGAAAAAGTTATAACCTGAAAATATTGCTGCTATAACCGCTATTGGAACTGCAATAGTGGTTATTACTTTGTAAACATCACCCAAACCGGAAGCAATTCTGCCTTCAATTGAGCCTCCATCTGCAAATACACAAGTAAGTAACATAGCCATACAAGCCATTGCTGTAATAGCAATTCTCGCAAATTTGCTTGTCTTATCTTGTTTCATCTTTGAAGCCTCGTTCATTGCCGTACACTGAGCTTTAATCATTACATTATCAAATGCACTCATTACTTTAGTCATTACGACCAACTCCTTTCTTCTTTCGTCAAAAAACAAATATCAGGAATTTATGTATCCCATCATACTTTCTAACATTGTCGGATCAACTTTAGGACTCTCATCTTCATCATCAATTAATTCCATTTTAAGTCCGTCTACTTGTTCAACATTATCAGCTGTATCATTTGTTTTTTTGACTCCTTGATTATTTTGTATATGTGAATGGCGTTGAGGTATTTCTTCGGTTTTCTCTAAAACAGTTGACTGCTCAGTCAAAGTAGATTGAGTTTCTTCCGGTTTAGATTGAACCTTTGGTGGTCTACCTCTTTTCCTTTTCACCGAATTATCTGTGTTACTTTTTTTTGTAACTTTTTTTATATTACTTTCGTAATATTCTATTGCTAACGCAATATATCTCGCTACGGAGCGTGATGGCAAGTCATTAAGCACTTCTATTGCTAATAAATGTGACGGTTCAATCTCATTAAACTGAATTGTAAATCGCCTTTTATTTTTCTTAGCTTGCATTTATATCACCCACTCTTTTTTTGGTTTTGAATGGCATTTAAACACGCTTCATAGCCTTTTGCATTAGCATGTATACTATCAATGTAATATGGCTTGTATATCTCTTGATTTTGGTCAATCCATTTCTTTAATCGAATAGAACCGCCTCCGATAAAGATTCCTTTGGCAAATGTTAAAATTATTCCTTTTTCTTTCAATAGACTGACTAAATCTTCAACATACCTTGTTGTTATTTGATTTATAATATCAACCATTGGATATTTAGGATTAATTTCAATACCTGTTGCCATTATGTGATCTATTTGATTTTCGTCCGGTGCAATACCATATTTATTTTCAAGTTCATCTTTTATCTTGTTATAAAGAATAATCATTCCGGCATTTATTGACTGACAAACATTTGTGTCAATCTTACCGTTATTCAGTTGAATGACATCAGTTGTATATCCACCAATATCGACTATATATGATTTATCAAATGTGCTTATCTGCTGAAAATCGTCAAATATAGCCGCATATCCTTGTGAGAAAACAATTACATTTTGAATTTGAATCTTATATGATTCACCTTCATAATTGAATTTTATAAATGCTCGTTCAAAATACTTTTTGAACTTATCTTTATACAATCCCAGATGTGAAGGTGGTAAGCCGACTCCAAGCAAAATCGGAATAGCTTCATTTGACGGTTTTATTCCTCTGAATTTCAATTCCTTAGCAATTCCGAACAAAGTCAAAGCAAAATATTCATCATTTTCAGTTTTGTCTTGTAAATAATTTACACGTTTCTTTGTTAAGGTGTAGTATTCATCATTATATTTAAGCACTTCTTTGCTTTGTATAGGCTTTGCTTTTTGCTTATTAATACCTGATACAAACACATTATGTACAGTTTTAATACAACGATTTCCTGTATCAACACCAATTATTATTGGTTTCATACGTTAATCACCTTCCTTAATTCATGCAGGTTATATCTAATGTCACATTTGTAACTTTGTCGTTTAAGTATTTCTTCAGAATTTCATTAATCTCGCTTTTTAATTCTTGTATTTTTTCTTCTGATAACAGAAAAGTTGAATTTTTTGATTTTGGATCTGAATTAGTATGAATTTCTATCTCTGTTTCTTTACATTCATCATCCGATCCGTCATATTCAAACTGAGATAAATCACCTTTGCTTTCCCAAAATTCTTTATCTTCATAGCATTTTATTTGTTCAAAATATATATTGATAAATGCTTCGGTAGCTTTTCTGTCAAATATCTGATATATACTTGTTTTAGCCGTTTGACTATTATGTAATTCATCTCTTAAATACTGGAATGCAGTAAACATAGCTTGTTTCTCACCGGCAATTTCAATTACCTTTCGATAACAAGCTGCCATATTTAAACGATACATAACTCTTTCTACGAATGGTAATCCTCTGAATACATTAACTTCTTTTAATGTCATAAACACTCGACTGTATGTTGTATTCGCAATCAGAGAACACATCTTTTCATAATCAAATAGTAAGACTATTTTATTTTTTGCATCTTCTATGTCGTATCTTTTCTTTTTAGTTTCAAATATCATAGATTTGACCTCCCATTTTATAAATTAGTCGAATATTTTTAAAGGGGAACTTTTGTATGTTTTTTCAAGAGACTTAATATTCGACTTTTGCCTCTCATTAATATAGTCCCTATTTTAAGCGTTATTTCTACCTTTTCATAAGTAAATGGCGGTAAAATAATTTTTGATAACAAAAAAGCCCTGAATCTATGGATTCAGAGCTTAATAATTAAAATTTATATATTTTGAATCTACCTTTATATCGGCTGTATTTATATTTTATCGTATACTTACCGCCTCGATATAAATTTATTAATAGGTTTTTGTCGTTATTATAACTTTCTTTTGCAAAAGTATTTGAGTAAATAGTTTGTCCATTTTCATTAACTATTTTCAGTTCCAATGTTCCGTTTAAACTGTGTACTCTAAGCATATGAAAGCCAATATTATCAGCTGTAATATTTATAATACTTTCTTCCCAATTTTCTACTGATTTCGTATCTATGGTTTTGTCGAACAATATTCGTTTATCATACGAATCACAAAATTTTGGGTTATTAATATCATAGATAGTATCTTTATATATGTTTTTTGCATAGCTTATGTCATACATAAAGCATACTTTTGTAGCTATTAGTCCTATTAGTAAAAATAGAATTATTCTTTTTCCTATATTTTTTCGCATTTTTTCACATCCTAATCTGTCAATTTTCTAAGCAAATGACAGATTAGTTGTGTCTGTCTTATATTTGCTTTACTTATCCTGCATTTATGTTATTCTGTACTTCTCTTTTAAAAGGCATTGTAATTGTTCCTTTCGTATTCGTATCTGACTTTATAATATTTTTAACACACATCGGATAATACGTCATACTTCCCTCAATCGTAATTTTAGGACTTTGACCGGAATTACCCTTATCAAATGTTATCTTATCGACATTAATGTCATATTGCCATACACCTTCATCATTCGTTTTTTGCCATTTTTTAACCATATCACCTGATACTACTTTGGCTTTACAACCCATATCTTGAATGAAATAATTATTAATATTTTCATTAATTTTATTCTCATCAATTTCAAAATCACCTGACATAATCGTAGAATCCTTCACCGATGAATTAAGTGTAAGATTAAGATTTCTATCCAATTCAGTATTGATAAAGTCCTGATGCGAATATATATTATAATATTCAAGAGATATAAACAGAACTACACCAAAAATTAGTATAAACATTATAAACGGAAGGTTTATGACACCTCGTTTTGTCTTTTTTAAATGTTTCATTTTCTGTCACCTACTTCCAATAAACTTGTGATATGCCGGTTAAACTTTTTTTAATATCTATTGTATTTGTATGATCTTTACTTAAAGTAGGTAAATATACTGGAACTTCAACAGGATAATCAAACGAAATTGTAAAACTTGATCTCATTTTAAGTTTTTTATCCGAACTTCGATGATTTCCACATGTGTGTATTGCATTTGCCGGATATTCAATTTTTAAATTTTGCACATTATTCTTATCCAATCCATTTTTTTCAATCAACTTATTTACTGTATCTCGAACATCATTATCTTTAACAGAACCACTTACTTCAATTGCACGAACTATCTCTTTAGAACAAAATGTTAGTTTCATATTCGTTATAAACGGTGGGAACAGTACAATAAATGATGCTATTAAGGTAAATATGATAGCCATTTCAAACAGAGTTTCTATCATTGCAGTACCTCTTTTTGTCTTTTTTAAAATTTTCAATTTTATCACCTCTATACGATTTAATCACTCACTATTTATAATAGTTACCACAGCACCCATTGAATTGGGTGCTAAAACACGAATCTTTTTTATTCCGTCACTTTTGTATTAAAAATATCTTGAATTTTATTAGTAATACTGTCTAAAATACCCGGCATAAATTTCTTCATTACAGCAAATACAATAGCACCAAGAACAACAGCTACAACAGCATAAATTAAATACTCAAATGTTTGTGAACCTCGCTTTGTTGATAAGAACTTATTTTTTAGTTCTCCTGCCTTTAAAACAGCCTTTACTTCCATTTTTCTAATTGCATTCATAATAACAATCTCCTTTCGTATTTTACGTTTATTTTTTTCTATTTTCTTTTTTACGATGATTCATCTTATCACTAAAGTGACAAGTGTTCTCACCATATATATAAAATGTTTTAAAACATTTTATTTCGTGAATCACTCGACAACAAATTATCGAGTTCCTTTTTCTTCCACAATGGTCATTATCACATCCATATAAATGGCAGTTTTTCCATCATGTCCATAGGCTTTTAATTTAGGTTTATTCCAAACCAACATTTTTTTTATGATATTTCTCAATTCAAAAATACACCCATACTTCCGACTAATTGCATTATAATAGGATATAATAATGTCGCAAATATACTAAAAACTACAATCATAGTCATTGGTTTTACTTTTTCAGGTCGCTTATCAATTTCACGTTTGACATTTTCAATAGCTAACACATTCATATCATGATTTAATTGTTGAAAATATACTGATTGGTCACTACCCTTATTGCTCGCTATAACAGCATTTGCAAACTGCGTTAAGTGTGAAATATTAATTCTGTTTGCAAATCGTGTCAAAGCCGATTCTTCGTCCATTGTTTTTAAATCGGTGATTAACACATCCAAATCATAATAAAAATTTGGTTTAGCTATTTGTCGATAGTTAATTGCAAATTTTAGAAAATCTTTGCTTTGCCGTAATGCATTATTATAGGTACGAATAAATGTAGGCAGTTCTTTCATAATCTGCTCATTTCGTTCTTTTAACTTATCGTTTAATTTATCAATGCTTTCTAAATAAACGATTATTGATACTGCTATCGTCAATACACCAATCAGTGTAGAATTTAATAAAATCAAGCAAACACCTATAAAAACACAATATGCAGCTTTAACTATTGCACAACCATAGAATTCTTCTGGATTTTCTTTATATCCTGCTCTCTCTAAATCCCTGCTCAACTTCTGTCTTTTATACATATCAATATTGACAAATCTTGCTATAAATTTTGCCGGTGTACTGATAAATAGCTTCTTTAAATCGTCTAATACACCTTCTGTACCTTGCATATTTTGAATATTTTTATCAATTTCTCGTGAAGGTACTGTTATAAATCCTGTAATTATCTTATACAAGCCATATGAAATAAGGATTATAGTAATTAATGCTAATAAAAAAACCTTCATTGTATAATACCTCCCCCTACATTTCAACCGGTTTATTTATTTTAATAACTCTTATTGAACAAATTATGATTACAAGAAAAACAATTGCTACTACACATTTGCCACCAAACGTAGTAGTTAATATATCATACCAATCTCTGTTTAAAATTTTCAATCCCGGTATAACAGCTATTGCCATTCCGGCAATAATACAGAATTCCCTATAAATCTTATACATCACGGTATTTGCCGCCTCCTGAATGGATTTCAAATCACCCATTTGCTGAACAATAGCCGGCAATGTGTATTTTTGGTCCTTATTGTCTTGACATAAAATCAAAATATCAACCCATTCTTTTGCTTGCCGATTATTCAGCTTTGATTTCAATTTGTACAAATTCTTTACAATATTTACTTCTACAAACGAATTCAATGTTACAAATTCGCTAAAAATATTATAAAGAGGTTGCTCTATACCGTTTAGATTATCTTTTACCGCTTTCACAATATCATCACATTGCAAGTATGAGTTTGTTATTACACCCAATGTACTTTGCAACTGTTCATTTTCATATTGTTTATAACTTGTCAACTTAATTCGCATTACCTCTAACGGTAATAGCAAGAAAGCTACACCTAATATGATCGAAAGCAATGGATTGTGAAATAAAAATCCAATGGCAATACCTACAACTGATGATGCCGCAGTCAAATAAAGAAAATGTGTATACGTAAGTTTTGAATTGCTTAATTTCAACACTTCTTCTGCCTGTATTTTAAATTTCGTATAAAAATTTTGCTTTTTACCTGTAAGATTTTCGATACGTTCATCAGCTTTTTTCTTTTCAATGCTTTTCCAACTTTTGATTTTCGCATTCTTTTCCTGAGTCATTATCCTTAATCCTATAAAAGTCAATAAGAAAATAATAACTCCGGCAATTACACTTCTTAGCACATTAAACCACCTCCAACTTTTCAGGATTGAAGTTAGGTGAGTATTTTTGAATATCGCTTAATTCAGCACCATTCTCAAGCATTCTCATTGCCAATTTATCTGACAAATCACCTACTCTTTTATGTTCACCTTTTACTTTTACCTTACCGGTTTCGTCTTTTTCCCAACCTTTAATGACAAATTGGTAAATTGTATGATATTTTAAATCACCGTCTTTATATGAAGTCGGCTCAATAATCTTCATACAACGTCTTGTACCGTCTTTTAGCTTTTTAATGAACACAACCAACGGAAATGCATCCATAATCATTCTCATAATCAAATCTTCGGATAAGTTTGTGCCTTTTTCTTGACAAAGCGTTAAGATACGAGTGTATGTTTCTTCCGGTGAGTTAGTATGTAGTGATGTTGCAATAGTGTGTCCTGTACGACCTGCTTCTTGTGCATCCCATGCTTCCTCACCTCTCATTTCTGCCGGAACAATAATATCCGGATCTTGTCTTAAAGATTGTTTAAGAAGTTCTGTCTGCGTAGTATTTGAACCTTCATTTGTCTTTGTATGAATAACACGATTTATTATTTTACCGTCAGTATCATACTTTATCAGATTTAACTCTCTGCTATCTTCAATAGTATAAATACGCTTTGAATCCTCAATATCAGTAAGTAAACAACCTAAAAATGTTGTTTTACCACTGCCTGTAGCTCCACCTATTGCAAGTGAGATACCGTTATTTAAAGACATACTCAGAAATTCAAGTTCTTCTTTAATAACAGAACCGCCATTAATGAGCATTTCCGGTGTTATAGCATCTTTCTTCTGTCGTCTTATAGATGCAACCGTACCTATTTCTTCATCAATTACCGGTGGTATCATTGCTGAAATACGAGTACCCTTAAAGATATATGAATCTCGTACCGGTGTAGAGGCATCAATAGTCACATCACCCGAAGCACACATCTTTTTTACCATTGAAACAGCTTCTTCAGGTGAGTTGAAACTTTCATCAATCTTTCTGTAACCGTTTGAAGTTACAATTTCTATATCATTCCATGCGTTGATATTGATTTCTTCAACGGTATCATTAAAGATATAGCTTGTAAGAATACCAAAGCCTGCCATATCATCAAAAATCTTTTCTGTAAGTTCGTTTTGGTCCGATATTTCTGTACAGCTGAGGTTATTTTGATTTATGTACTTTGAAATGAGATTTTTTAGTATTCTTTCACCGTCATTTGCCAAATCCAAATTAGCCAAATCACTTGCATGGTTATTTGATATACTTGAACGTACTATATTCAAACATTCATAATATGGTTTTGCCTCTGACTTCTTGTTTCCGTCTTTCTTTTCAATATATGTGCCGGCATTTTGTTTATCTGCAAAGTATATTGCATTAAATACGTTACCATTAGCCATTTGTCTCACCACCTGTATTTGTATTATCAATGAGAAGTGAATTCTTGCTGTTTACACTCGTTATTTCTTTCATCAGTTTTTTGACAAAATCGTTAAAATGTTTTGGATAATTTTTGAAAATTGAGCCTTTGTACCCTTCAATTACAGGAATACCGGCATTTTCGCAATCCTTACATTCTTTATCATACGGTAATTCCGCAAAGAACTTGATTCCTGTTTCTCGTTCAAATCTTGATGTTCCGAAATAGTTTTCATCTGCATTGGCAACATACATTACCGGTGTATTTGCCTTTCTGTTAACCATTTTATTGATAAATGGTTCAAATGCTCTGAAATAATTCATTCCCTGTACTGTCGGTTTTATCATTTCAACAACTGCCGAAGAATAAAACAGTGACAGTGTACTTAATAAATTATTTACGTCATTATCACAATCAACAATGATATAATCAAAATTTGAAAGTCTTAAATTCATCCAAAATTTATGTACTGATTGTATATCATCCATAACGTGTTTATCTGCAAACGTTAAACAATCAATATAATTAGAAACTGATAATACAAACAATTTCTTATTCTTTGGATATTGCTGAAATTGCTGTTCAATATCATATTTACCTGTTGTATCAAACAAAATATTTTTTATGTTAGGCTTATTTTCTTCTATTCGCATACCCAAAAAGCCTTGAATTGACGGATATGCAAGTTCGGTTTGTATTAAACCAACAACACTTCCTGTTTGTGTAAGAGCCGTTGCAAGATTAACAGCCATTGTTGTTTTGCCACTGCCATTAGCCCCACATACCGAAATTATTTTTGTTGCCATTCTATACTCACTTCCTTACTTTTGTATGTAATTTGCTGCTTTCTCGCCTCTTGCTACGAATGTAACATGAATATTACCTTCATACTCCATTTTAGTAAGAGCTTCAGCTTGTTCTCGGCTTACTTTCAAAGTTAACGTAGTCGGAATGTTATCATCTTGATTTTCGTCCATTGCTGCTGTTGAAACATCAACACCTGATGAATTTGAAGTAGCTAAAACCTCAACATATTTTAGCAATGGGTTTTCGATAACTTTCTTTTCGGTAGTATCATAATAATAAATTGATACTACATCACCTTCTATAAGTTTTCCGGTTACACAAGATGCCAAGTCTTTAACAGTAATTGAGATAGCTTCTTCACCGTTATTTAAAGCATAAAGATTTGAATTTGTTGGACTATCACTTAGCTTTCCATCAACAATGAAGTCGTCTTTATAAATTTGTGTTGTTGTATATTTGCCAACAACTTTTTCTTTTTCGGTAATTGCACCTGAAACATTTGCATCTTCAGGAATTGTTACCTTACGGACCATATTATCCGTAATTTGCGTATTTGCATCTACTGTATTATTCAGCTTGATTACATCAACTGTTTTACCTGTATTTTTTGGCATAACCATAACCACTACAACCAAAGCTAATATCAAGCAAAATATACCTATAACAAATTTGTTTTTAAAAAATTTCATAATTTTTAACCTCCTGCATTTTAAATTTCAGAAACTTTTGTCTTTTGTTTTTTCATAATTTTTTTCTTTACTTTAGCTCGTATCTTTTCGATTATTATATCCTCATCTAAATCAGTCATTAATCTGTACCAACTTGATTTAAAGAAGCGTTCAACTTCTGCACTACGGACTTGGTAAGAACGCTGATATGCTTCAGCAATTAATGCCATTTCATAGTCTTTTGCAGCTTGAACTATAATAGCATTCGCTAAACAATGATACCTATCTGAATGTTGTGATTCCTGCACACTTATGTACATTTAACTCTCCTCCGTCATTTAAACAAATAATGTGTAAGTTTTTCATATATGTGGTCATTGTTATGACCGTTAAACAAGTCCGGCTCATATTCAGCAAAATTTATACTCAGCATATCGTAAGCATTCTGAATATCAACTTGTTCTTTAGGATTGATGAAATTCATTATGACTTCAACACCGTTATACATATTATTAGCTATATTTCCGTGCATAGACTCTATATCCCACGGTCTGCTACCTGATACGGCAATAACTAAATCTTTATCCTTTAGTTCTTGCTCAGATACATAATCATCAATACCATAATCCATAATAACGAATTGATATTTTTTCTTTGAAAATTCAGAAATATCTGTTGAATGTGGATACATAGGTATTTTTTTGTCATAAACAAAATTGGTATTGTTCTGAACCATTCTTCCGTCACACGTTATTAGAGCATTTAAAACATTTGACTGCCGAGCTTCATAATAACACGCCTTATACCCCGAATCTATCAAATACTTGGTTAATGCAATAGCATGATGTGTACAGCCCGAACCGGATTTTGAAGAAAACAAAGCAATAGTTTGTAAAGGTTTCTTTGTTGGTTTCTTTTTGCGAATTGAGAACAATCCTCTATTTTTGGGTTTTTCATTACTTTGATAATTGATTTCAGATGAATTGTTTTCATCTTCATATTCGATTGGTTCAGGTTCAACGTCACCTACATCTTCCCAATCATCATTATCTGAAATACTATCTTCTTCAGCTTCATAATCTTCGTCTGACTCATCATACTCTGTATCATCATCTACGCTGTCTGATTCCTCATAGTATTCTTCATCATCTTCATATTCGGTTGTTTCTTCATAATCATCTGTTGCTTCTTCAGTCGTATCTGTTTCATCTTCATATTCTTCTGTTTCATTTTCATTATTATCATAATCGCTCTCATATTCTTGATCATCATATGTATCTTCGTCATTATAATCATCTTCATCATATGTAGATTCTTCAGCCGTTTCATATTCGGTGTCATCATATTCTGTATTATCGGCATCTTCTTCATATTCGTCATCATTTGTTTCTTCATCAGTTTCATCTTGAACAGATTCAGTATTTTGTGACGGCGGCAAAGGTTTAGATAGTCTTGCTTTTTGACCTGTAAGAATTTTATCTTCAGTAGCAAAATGAAAAAGCAAATTCTTCTCATCATAATAACCTTGATATATATTACCATTAACAGAGATAACTCTATATGGCAACTCATATATTGGATTATCATTTACCGGTGACAATTCAATTTCAGGAACAACTTGTTTCTGCTTCTTATTTGGATATTCATTTGTACTTTGTTTTTTATGATGTATATTCTTTGATGTATTATTTTGATTTACGGAATCAACCTTTTTACTCTTTGGTTGATGTGTTTTATTAATCGGCTTTTGATTACTGACTTGTTTTGCCGAATTTTGAGTGTTTTGCTTTTTAGGTATTTGCGGGTTACTGATTTTTTTTGGCTTAACATTTCTGTTAACCGAATTATCTTGTTCGGATTTATTTATCCTTTTCTTCTTCGGTAATTCTTGATTAATCATATTTAATTAGCACCTCTTTCTTTATTTTTTGTATGTATTGGCACAATGACTTTACCTTTGATTTTGTTAATTGGTATCATACCGATTTTTTTGCTCCGACTGTCATTGCTATTATTACGGTTATCACCTAAAACGAATATCATATCTTCAGGAACTGTCTGAGGAAATTCAATTTCCGCTTTTTTCTTAATAGGTTCATAAATATAATCTTCGTTTTGTTCTTCACCGTTAATAATTATTTTTCCGTCAGCATAATCAATATCGACTGTATCGCCTGCAACTCCTATTACTCTTTTGATATAATATTTGTTGTTCAATTTAAAAGTAATAATATCGTTCTTTTTCGGATTTTTATAAAACAATGAATTGACAAGAACCACATCACCGCTTTTATATGTCGGATACATTGAATTCCCATTGACAACAGATATATTGAATATTACTCCAAATAACAAAATAATTATTAATGCTGTTGGAATTATTTCGGCAATTATAATATGTATTATATTTTTCACAAAGTTGTCAGCCTCCTTTAATGAACTCTTATCCGAATGTGATAACCGTTAATGTCTCATCACATTTTTTAACTTGCGGATACATAGGACAAAATTATGAAACACATATCTATTATCCATTGTTACAATACTTATAAGGTGAATGATATTATGCTAATCAGTAAAGAACATGATAAAACGAAAAACGTTATGAAATTGGTGTTTTTATCAAATGGTATATCAATAAGTGATTAGTATAATTGTTGAGAGAAGTTCTTTTTCGGATAAGAGTTCTTAAAACGTCTCTCATTAATATAGTCCCTATTTTAATGAAGATTTCTACCTTTTCATAAGCAAATGGCGGTAAATTTATATTTGACAGATTTTATCAAATATGATACAATAAAAATTGTAAATTAATAGGCTTAAAAGGTGGATATATGAACAATGATTCTATATCCATCTTTTTGTTTATTTTAACCATTTAGAGAAAGAAGTGTATTTTATGAAAATAATAGCTTGTTTAGATGATAATAATGGTTTACTATTTAATAATAGACGGCAAAGCAGAGATCGAGTAGTTATTGAAGATATATTAAAAGATTGTCATAATTCTAAATTATGGATTAACAATTTCAGTAAATCCTTATTTGATAGTCCTCATGTAAATATTTCAGAAGAATTTTTAAATGAGGCTTGTGAATCTGAATATTGTTTTATTGAAAATGTAAATCTTAAACCATATGAAAAATATATAGATGAGATAATACTTTATAAATGGAATAGAGTCTATCCAACTGATTTTTATTTTGATATAAACTTATCTACTTGGAATTTAACACAAGTAACAGAGTTTAAAGGCAATTCACATGAGAGAATTACTAAGGAGGTATATAAGAAATGATTATTAACAAATTATTATCCGGTTTAATTGCTATTACTTTATCATTTTCTTTAACAGGCTGTGGTAATGATGCACAAGAGAATAAGACCGATAACATAATTGAAACTACACCACTTGTTACAGTTGAATCAACCATAGTACCGACACCGATAGTTAATCAATTAACAGAACAAGTTAATACTGTTTTTGATATTAGTTCTATTCCACCATATTCCGGTACACCTTATGTGGATGTAAATAATAATATCCCCTATTTTACATCATCTGATTTAACAACTACTGCTTTTGAAAATTATAGTTCACTTGACAATTTAGGTCGTTGTGGGGTTGCATATGCTAACATATGTAAAGAAATTATGCCAACTGAAGAACGAGGTAAAATCGGTCAAGTAAAACCTACGGGATGGCATACTGTAAAATATGATAATGTTGACGGTAAATATTTATATAATAGGTGTCATTTAATTGGGTATCAATTATCCGGTGAAAATGCTAACGAAAAGAATCTAATAACAGGTACTCGTTATATGAATGTTGATGGTATGCTGCCTTTTGAAAATATGGTTGCTGACTATGTTAAAGAAACAAATAACCACGTTTTATATAGAGTAACTCCGATTTTTGAAGGTTCTAATTTGTTAGCAAACGGAGTCCTGATGGAAGCTAAATCAGTTGAAGATAATGGTGACGGAATATTATTCAATGTATTTTGTTATAATGTTCAACCGGGTATAACTATTAACTATGCTACCGGTGATAGTTCAGGAAATCAAGCTATAAACGAATCGGGAAATGATTCAGAATCAGTTCCTGTAGTTAATTCATCAACTGATAGCAATAGAACTACAGATATTTCAAATAATGTACAAACATACGTGTTGAATACTAACACAAAGAAATTCCACTATCCAACCTGTAGTTCTGTAAGTCGTATGTCTGAAAAAAATAAACAGACAGTATCCGAAAGCAGAGATGATATTATTTCACAAGGATATTCTCCATGTGGAAATTGCAATCCGTAAAAATAGTCTTGACAAAACATCAAATTTGTGGTATAATATATATAGTTAAAGAGATAAAATATTAAATATAGATGTGGAATATAAAAATTCTGCATCTATATTTTTTTATATTCAATATATTTTACTTGGAGGGTTAAACCATGAAAACTTATAAAGAAATACTAAATAACAAATCTACACAACAAATCAGATTGATTACAATTCACAACATATTAAATGATGTTGATATGAATTTATTAATCGAAAAAGCAAAGCAAATTTTTATTAAACAAAACATTCAAATTTCTGATGAACAGTTGTCAGAATATATTAACTATTGTGCTCAACAATGGTTAAACGCTATTAGACTCACTACTATTCCCCAAGCCTATGATAATGCTATTTCAATTTTAGAAAAGCATCAAACATTCTTCAATTATGCTTTATTCACAATAGAAAATGTACTTATCAAGCAAGAAATTGAATCGCAAGCAAAAAGAACAACTATATTACAGCTTCTTATAAAGCATAAAAATGTTATTGACACTATTATCAAAAATTTTATCGCAACGCATAATACTTCTACTGATAGTAAAGTTGATTATAATACCGTTCGTGATATAATTATTGATCAGTTGTCAATTCTTCCTGAATTACCTGCATTTAATACAGTTGATGAAATCAAAAATACTATTAATACTATCTTAGAGTAAAATTATATGAACACATTCAAAAAGGTCAGTACACATAATGTACCGACCTTTTTCTTATTCTGTTTCAACAAATGAAATATTACCGTTTTTGTACACGAACAATGGTTCGTTATTATTACGATAAACTTCTTTGTCCGGAGCTTTGACTACGACAGTTTTAACATATACAATGTTTATAATAGTCGTACCAAAGGTTTTGTAGCTATTTTGGCAGAAATAGCCGTGTTTTTCTCCGTTTGGACGTTCATCAATTATGCAAAATTCAGGATATTCCATCATATCCCACATAGCATCTTCTGATGTGCTTAGGAATTCAACGATTTTTGAAAGAATATATTCTTTTCTATATCCGTATTCTGATAATCCCATTCTTTGTCCTGCTCGTTGTGCTATGTGATTATTACACACCATAGCAAAATTCAGTCCGTTGACTGTTTCAAATTTTGCATAATATCCCGACATAGCTGTAAATTCTGATACTGCCTTATAGGCAGCGTTTAGTGTTGTTTGATCCATCTTCATGATCTTTCCTCCTTAAAAAACAAAAAGAGCAACTATAAAAAGTTGCTCTCCATAAAAATAATTTACAAAATTGCTTCCTTTTCGGTATATAGTAGGTATATACCTCTTTTTATTTCCGGTAATATTTCTGTAAATTCACATTCTGTAATTGCATATGCATTTACTTTAGAATTATAACCGGTAGCATATTCAAATAGGTATTTAATCACACCATTTGTTATTACTTCACTTTCAACTGTTTCACTCTCCTTTTCATTTAATTTTGGTAGCAAAATTTCATCCCACCTGATTATCCTGTCTTTATAAATAATCAATGCAAGTCCGGCACTTGTTTTTAACAATCTGCCAACTACTTCAATTTCATTCTGATAATTCGTATTAACTATCAGAAAGTTTTCAGGATTGATTTTTAACAATCTGCCAATATCTTTTCTATTAAGTTTCTTCATTATAAATTCCTCCTTAAAAATATATCTAATCAGCTATTTGCTGTTATAAAGAAAATAAAAAAAGAACAGACTTATAACCATTAATGGTTTTCTAAATCTGTTCTAAACTATTAATAACAGGAGAACATGGCATAACCATGTCCCATAAACTTCATATTTATTAATTATATTGTATCACACTCGTAAAAAAAGTCAATATAATTTTTTCAATTTTCTATCGGTAACTTTTTTATCGGAGGTGATAATATAGGATAATGGTCCGAATAATCAATGGAATTAATTATACTACCTTTAGCATATTCCTCTATCGAATTATCCGGCTTATGAATTAACATATGATCAATATTTGTACTTCTTCTCTTACCTTTAAATGTAACTCCTTCAATTAATTCTATTTCGTTTAAAAATAATTGATTAAGACTTTCTTTAAATGTACTAACAGATGATTCATAATGTTCGGCATTCATATCACCCACCAACATAAGTGAAATATCAGATTTTATCTTGAAATGTGATTTTTTGTAGTTAATTATTTCATTCCAAAATTGTTTAATATATTTTTCATCTTTTATATTGCAAGGAATATGTAACCCCAACAACTGCAAATTATATTCCTCATTATACACTTCAATAAATCTATTAAGATAATCATTTGATTCTCTTGTATTATAAAAGTCATGTTTTTCTACCCACTTTGATTTATTATTTGCAATTGCTACAGTTATAAAATTTGCATAGCTTACATTGTAAGAGCATATAAATTTATAGTCTTTAAATTTTTCTATAATTTTCTTATAACAAATAGCATTATCTTTTAATGGAACTTCTTGTAGAATAACTAAATTATCTTCGTCTGCAAGCAAAAAGCCTTTTATAAATGCTTCAATCTTATCAAAATTCTCACGCATATTTATCAACGAATCTTTATTGCCTTTAAAGCCATTAACGTTGTACGACATAACTCTCATAAATTAACACTCCTAAAAATGAAATAAGGCATCTAACTTAGTAGATGCCAAAATATAAGTAATTACGAAATGAATTACAAGTGGGTATTTTTATTATATCACATTTTACACTGATTGCAAGTATTTTTTCATATCTGCTATTTGCTTTCCTACTGTGGTTCGGTTAACTCCGGTAATCTTTACAATGTCAGAGCCATTATAACCTTTACAATATAATTTCAAAACTTTTCTATTTTGTTCTTTTTTCAATTTGTTTATATACGATTCAATAAGCATTTTTAATTCTACCGTATCTTCAAAATGTTTATTATCGCTAAGATAAGACCATTTTTCTTCACCATAAC
>OLPT01000547.1_pt1 | contig 27883 bp, 30 predicted proteins | sample 1673051 | NCBI WGS metagenome assembly OLPT01 (sample SAMEA3136750, study PRJEB25190) | human gut metagenome | biome: human gut; feature: human-associated habitat; material: faeces | place: Austria | collected 2013
AATACTTGAAAGTATAGTGTTTATGCGGATAATCGAAAATTAGATATAAAATTTCTTTTAATATTTGTCAATCTGCGAATAGAAAAAATAATATAAAGATACTATAATCATAAAAACTAAAGAGGAGGTATTACCATGCGAGGAAGTGAAGTAAATATTAATTTATCAGAAATGAAAGAATGGACATCAGCTTTAAAAAGTTCTGATACTATGAAAATTATAGCATTGGAAAATGGGGATATAGCGATGGGTGCAGAATTGAGAAAAAGTATGTCAGAGAAAATGGCAGATGCATGGAAAATAAAACTCTATGCGACAGATGATATGAAAATATTAGCAGTACATCCAGATATAAATAGCGATTTCAGATATCCTAAAAATGGAAGAAGAAAATTTAAATCTTATGTGGAAAGCTTAAAGAATAAAGGTTATAAAATCCCGGCAACCTATAATGTTGAGTGGAATGAGAAAATACAGTCATGGGTAGGAATTTTACAGGAAGTAGCAGAAAGTCCGCGATTGACAAATGGAAGGAGAAAAAATGCGAAATAAAATTTCTCGTTACGAAGAAAATCAGGTTGACAGATTTTTATATGATTTGTATTTACTGTGGGGCGGAAACCTTGATGAAGATATGTGTATAGGAGAAGGATGGATTGTATATTTGGAAGGAAGAGAAAAATATCAATATGATATTGGTGATGCAGAATATTGGGAATATGTACGCACGAATGTAAAAAAATTATTTCTGGATTTAAGAAAAATAAGAAATAACAGGATTCGTATAGAAAGCCGGCTTTCATTAAATCAGAGATTTGGAGAGGAAAAAGAAGAAATAGGGGCAATCTTTCCGGGAAAAACAGGTGATTTTGCAAATTATGTTGCACTGTGGGACTATGCTGAAAGATTAGGATCTATAAAATATGAAATTCTTAATTTGATGAATGCACGGGAAGAAGATTATGACATTATGAGAATTTTACATTTGGATAAAGAAGATTATTATGGCTTAAAGAAAGAATTAAGAGAAGATTTTCTTTATTACTTGGAATGTGCATAAGTTATAAAAGGAGAAAAAACTATGGAAGAGGGGTATATGAATCCGTTTGTTGAAATGGGAGCTTCATTGGCGGAGTTAGTAATAAAAGGGACCGCATCTGCAGTAAATAAAAAAATCAGAGCTGCTAAAGAGATAAAGGATTCTGAAAAATTAAGAATTATGTATGATGAACTGATCAATGAAGTTCTTCAGGAAAGAGAAGAAGCGGTTCGAATCGCTCTGGTATATAAAGCTGAATTGGATAGAATTGAAATCAGTGATAAAGATATCGAGCATTTACATAATACAGTTTCAAGAGTTCTGGAAATAATAAAAGCGATTCAGCTAGCAGGAACGCTTGGAAAACCGGAAAGTGAAAGAGAAAAAATAGAGATACAGGTTCAAGGATATGAGCAAATAAAAGAATTAATTAGTGTAGATACACTAAAATCAATGCAGCTATTAGGATTTAATTATAAAGCAGCGATTGGAGAACCACTGACACAATTATGTGCTAATGCGATAACTGGTTGGGGAAATAAGAATAATTACCATAAAAAAAGATAAATTATAAAAAGTGAGAGAAAATGAAGCGGATATGAGCAATCCGCTTCAGAATATATCAGAAAGCAGAAATAATACATGGAAAAAGGCTATATCTGGCAGGGTGAGTACGGAAAAAGATCACATTTAAAACCACTATTTAAAGAATTATTGAAAGAACAGGATACCTCTTCTTTGGAGATGATGGCAATTTTTGTAAATAATAATCCATATAATTTTGAATTTTATATTGCTATGATATAGGATATCCCAAGAGAAAATCATGTAGAAAAGATGATGGAATTATTTGAAAATGCAGGGTTGATTTCCAGAAATGATCTTACTTTTTCCATGCTTATGAAGTCAATGGGAGATAGAAGATTTAATTCCTGTACATTTTTGAGTGAAAAAGAAGTTGATTTACAGTTTGAATCTATGTTTATTTTTTCGGAAATTAAAGTACTGGAAGAATGCGGATATTATATGCGGCCGTTTGGAAAGGAAAAACAGGTTTTTATCAGTCATTCATCAATGGATAAAAAGGAGGTGGAAATGATAATTCCATATTTGAATAGACAGGATTTGCCAGTCTGGTTTGACAAATACAGTATTCCGGTTGGTACATCAATTACAGAATAGGTGCAAAAAGGAATTGAAGAATCAGATATGGTGATTTTCTGGGTGACAGATAATTTCTTGAAATCAAATTGGTGCAAAATGGAAATGAAAGCATATATAGGCAGAATGATAGAAGAAAATATACGTATGTTTATTGTAATGGATGATGAAATAGAAATTAAAAAACACCCATTATTTTTAAGGGATATTAAGCATCTTCGAAGAGAACATCGATCAGTAATAGAAATAGCGGAAGAGATTGCAGGAATTATTAAGCAAATGTAATAAAAGACAAGAGAGGTGTTTAAATGTTCTGTTAACTGCAACAAAGCCAGTTCATTTGTTTAACGCGGAGGATGTCGAACTTTGATTAAAATTTGATAAAATGGTTGCAAAAACATATCATTGATGATATAATCGTAAAATAAAAATTCGAAAGAGAAAGAAAGTATAATATAAAAATGCAGAAAAATGTAGAAGAATACATGACAGAAAAAGAAAGCCGGGAAAAAAGGCTGATGATATATACAGAGGAAATTCAGAAAAAGGTCCTGCAGAATTCAGAACAGGTCATTCAGAAGCTGGTAGAGGAGAGGCATCGTCAGCATATGACACAGCAGGAAATTGCGGATATTACAGGAATATGCCCCTCGAATCTTGCGAGATTTGAGGGTGGAACAAGAATTCCAACATTGCTGGTGCTTGAAAAATATGCCAATGCTTTAGGAAAACGTGTGGTAATAGAAATATGTGACGAGTAAAATAGGATAGAGATAGAACACTGTTAATTTAAACATTATTAAATAACTATTATTAATGATAGTATCATGAAAGGGATGATGATATAGCCAGAAAATTAAGAAGCTGGTTTCCGGGTGCTACCTATCATTTAATGCATCGCGGAATACGCAGAAAAAGTATTTTTGAAGAAATAATAGATTATCAGGTCTTTCTGGAACTGTTAAAGAGGGCTCTGGAACATTACGGATGTAAAATTCATGCATATTGTCTTATGACAAACCATATTCATTTGCTGCTTGAAACAGGAGAGCAGGAAGTATGGAAATTTATGAAATATTTATCCGGATGTTATGCAATATACTACAATCATAAATATTTATACAGCGGACATTTATTTGAGGGCCGTTACAAGTCTTGTCTGGTAAAAGATGATACATATTTTCTGCAAACCAGCCGGTATATTCATTTGAATCCGGTAAAAGCCAGAATAGTAGAACATCCTGAAGAATATCCGTGGAGCAGTTATGTAACTATGATTGGTTTGGGCGATGATAAAATAACACAATGCAGAGAGACACTGGCATACTTTCCGGGAAATAACATGTATCGTTACAGAGAATTTGTAGAGGATTTCAGCCACAAATATATTGTGCAGGAGCAGGAAATCAGAAAGAGTATAGGTGAGGATGAATTATGGCTACCGTGGTAAAGAGCTTTGCAATACAGGGGATTGATGGATATCCGGTGGATATTGAAACCAAGATGCTTGATGGACAGCCAATGATTTCAATTATCGGTCTTGGAGATCAGGCAGTAAAAGAAGCTGCAGAGAGAATACAGGCAGCTATAGATGAAAGCGGTTATGTTTTTCCAAAAAAACGTGTAATTATAAGTCTTGCTCCCAGTGATAAAAAGAAAAGCGGGTCACATTTTGATCTAGCAATGGCAATAGGCGTATTACAGCAAAATGGAGATATTGGTGCGAAAAATATAGAGGATTATGGGTTTATAGGAGAATTATCATTAAATGGGCAGCTGCGAGCGTGCAGAGGAATTCTTCCGATGATCATAGCAGGGCAGAAAAAAGGAATTCATAAAATCATAGTACCAGAACAGAATTTAAGAGAAGCAATGCTTGTACAGGGTGTGGAAATTTTGGGATTTTCCTGTCTGAGGGATGTAATCGCATATTTGGAAGGAAAAATATCAAAAAGAACAGAATGCTCAAAAGACAATACAGATTCGGGAATTCTCGGATATACATTGGATTTTTCAGAAGTAAAGGGACAGGAAGATCTTATTGAAGCGGTTGTACTGGCAGCTGCTGGCGGTCATAATATGTTGATGATTGGGGAACCAGGATGTGGTAAGACGATGATTGCACAGAGAATTCCAACGATTCTTCCTGAAATGACAGAAGAAGAGTGTCTGGAAGTAACCAAAATTTATAGTATATCGGGAATGCTGCCTAATGGACATGCATTAATAAAGTTCCGTCCGTTTCGGGCACCACATCATAATGCATCTTTGAACGCTTTGATTGGTGGAGGGGTAAATGCAATGCCTGGCGAAGTTTCATTGGCGCATAATGGAGTTCTATTTCTTGATGAACTGGCGGAGTTTTCAAGACGTACGCTGGATGCCCTGCGTCAGCCGGTTGAGGACAAAAAAGTATGTATTTCTAGAGTGAATGGTACCCATACATTTCCATCTAATTTTATGTTTGTCACAGCAATGAATCCATGCCCTTGCGGATATTATCCTGGAACAAAATGCAGATGTACAGACTATGAAGTATTGAAATACAGGGGAAAAATTTCCGGCCCCATTATGGACAGAATTGATATTCAGAAGGAAGTTCATCCAGTGAATTTTTTTGAAATAACAGGTGAAACGACGGGATATTCTTCCGAATTATTAAGAAAAAAAGTTGAAATAGCCAGAAAAATACAGCAGGAAAGATATTCGGATCAGGCAGGAGTTAACTGCAACGCACAGATGACAACAGCATTGATTCAAAAATACTGCGAATTAGACCAGGAATCTTTGAAATTGTTAAGAAAAACCAGTGAAGAATACGGTTATAGTGCAAGAGTGATACATAAACTGTTACGCCTGGCACGAACCAGTGCAGATATTGATAAAGAAGAGAAAATACGTTTGCAGGATATCCGGAAAGTGTTGGATTGCAGAGATCTGGATAAGAGCAACAGTAAAATGGTGGTGGTAAAATAATGCTTTTTGATATATGGCTGACTCTTCTTCCTTATATAGGCCCCGTGAAAGCACGGTATTTACTGAAACAGTTTGGAAATGCAAAAACGGTATATAATGTGGAACCGGCTGAAATAGAAGAAATGAGGGGATTATCTTTAAGGCAGAAAAAAAGTCTGATAGAAAACAAATCTTTGAATAAGGCAGAGCAGATTCTTCAAAAATGCAGAAAATACAATATATCTGTTCTGACAATAGAGAATCCATTATATCCTGACCGAGCAAAAATGATTAAAGATGCACCAACCGTTATTTATTATAAAGGAACTATCAAAAAGATGGAAAAAACAGTGGGGATCGTAGGAGCGAGAAGATGTAGCCAGCAGGATAAACGGAAAGCTGTGAAAATAGCAGAATATTATACAGAGAAGCAGAATGCAATAATAAGTGGTATGGCTAAAGGGATAGACAGTTATGTTCAGACCGCCTGCCTGAAACTTGGGGGATATACTGTTGCTGTTCTGGGGAATGGGCTGGATATCTGTTATCCGGAAGAACATAGGCTGTTAATGAAAAGAATTGAAGAAAAAGGACTTTTGATTTCTGAGTATCCGCCAGGGACACTGCCTGCAAAATATAATTTTCCACGTCGAAACCGTCTGATAAGTGCCTGGTCGGATGAACTTGTTGTAATTTCTCCCGGAAAAGGAAGTGGTTCACTGATAACTGCAAAATATTCCGAAAATTATGGCAGAAAAGTGAAAATAATTGTCCAGTCAGAAGTTGCCCGAGACTTCACAACATGAATAAAATGTGGTAGAATCCATAATATATGTTTTCAGATGAGCAATTACCAAAGGAGAAATACGAATGAATAACCTTACATCATTATTTTTGTCACAGTCTTACCAGGATACCTGGGAAGATTATAACCGTTCGCTTTCATCGGAAAATTTTCCCAAATGGGATTACATTATTTTGACTGCTTCTAACGAAAATCAGGCAGCCGGTTATCGTAGTCAGATTGAATCCAGAAAAGATTTTTTACCGACGGAAACGCATTTTGCAGTAATTCCGGATGAAGGAAATGTTAGGGTGGGATCTGGTGGAGCAACGCTTTCTGTCCTTCGCTATATTTATCAAAGAGAAGAGAAATTGAAAGGAATGGGATCATTTGCAGGATTGCGTATTCTTGTTATTCATTCGGGTGGTGACAGCAAGAGAGTCCCCACTTATTCTGCATTGGGCAAACTTTTTAGTCCGGTACCACATAAATTACCAAATGGAAAATCTTCCACACTGTTTGATGAGTTCCTTATTGCAATGTCTTCAGTTCCATCCAGAATTCGTGAGGGAATGTTACTTCTTTCCGGGGATGTTTTACTGTTGTTTAATCCGCTTCAGATTGATTTTCCAGGAAAGGGAGCAGCAGCCATTTCTTTTAAAGAAAATGTCGAAACCGGTAAAAACCACGGTGTTTTTCTTAACAGTGAAGATGGAAACGTAAAAAAATTCCTTCACAAACAGACGGTAGAAACACTTCGGGAAATGAGAGCGGTCAATTCGAATGATTGTGTAGATATTGATACAGGAGCAGTGATTTTTTCAACAGATATGTTGGCCTCTCTTTATTCGTTGATTTCTACAACGGAAGACTATCACAAATATGTAAATGATACAGTCCGGCTTTCTTTATATGGCGATTTTCTTTATCCGCTTGCCGAGGATTCCACATTGGAACAGTTTTATGATGAAAAACCAGAAGGAGAATTCTGTGCAGAACTTCATGAAGCAAGAACAGAAGTGTGGAAAATATTAAGACCTTACAGAATGAAACTTCTACGACTTGCTCCGGCCAAATTTATACATTTCGGTACAACAAGAGAGATTCTTGCTCTGATGAGTGGTGGAGTGGATGATTATAAGGCTCTTAGCTGGAGTGAGAAAGTAAACAGCAGTATCAGTGGAAATACTGCAGGTTATAACAGTGTACTGTCAGGAAAGGCTTCTATTGGTGAAAACTGTTATCTGGAAGTTTCTTTTGTACACAGTAAAGCTGTTGTGGGAAAAAATGTAGTTCTTTCATATATTGATATCCATGATGAGCAGATTCCTGATAATGTAGTGCTCCATGGACTGAAACAGAAAAACGGAAAATTTGTCTGCCGTATTTACGGAGTTGAGGATAATCCTAAAGAGAACAGGCTGTTTGGGATGAATTTGGAAGAAGCATTGGAAAAGGTAGGAATTCATGGAGAAGAGGTATGGGATCAGGATGAACATCTTCTGTGGTTTGCAAAAATTTATCCAGAATGTGATAGTATTAGAGAAGCAGTAGAAGCTGCACTTAATTTATTTAGTCTCTTACACGGTGATGGAAATATAAGTTCCTGGAAGAATACACAGAGAAAGTCACTCTGTTCTGGATTTAATGATGCAGACGCTTCTGCAATCATTGCATGGAACAAAAGAATGGGTGAACTTGTAAGAATGGATGAGATTGCCAAAGACATCCGTTATGGAAAACCGGCCAAAGAAACAGAAGCCCTGGCTCCCCTGACTAAGCTTCAGGAGAACTGGCTGAAAAAAAGACTGGGCAGAGCTGATTTTTCCGAGGCAGTTCGTTTGAATTATTATATTGGAACAGCACTTGGAAACAGACAGGGTGATAAGTATATTGCGGAAAGCTTTAAAACAATTTCCGGACAGATTTTGGAGGCTACGCTTCACAATCTGGAATATAATGATACCTGCAAGATTGTAAGTGAAAAACATACAGTAAAACTTCCACTTCGTGTGAACTGGGGTGGAGGCTGGAGTGATACCCCGCCAATCTGCTGTGAGATGGGTGGAACAGTATTAAATGCCGCGATCAGTCTGAATGGTGAACTGCCGGTGGAAGTAACTCTGATAAAAATTCCGGAAAAGAAAATTATATTTGACAGCCGTGATATGGATGTACATGGAGAATTTGATTCTATTGAAGAACTTCAGAGAACGGGAGATCCATATGATCCATTTGCGCTGCAGAAGGCATGCCTTCTTGCCTGCGGAATTATTCCGGCAGAAGGTGGAAGGCTGGATGAAATTCTTACGCGTCTGGGCGGTGGATTTGAAATGCATTCGGAAGTAACCAATGTACCGAAGGGAAGTGGGCTTGGAACCTCCTCCATTCTTTCAGCAGCCTGTGTAAAAGCTGTATTTGAGTTTATGGGGATTACCTATAAGGAAGAAGAACTTTATGCACACGTTCTGGTTATGGAACAAATCATGTCTACCGGTGGAGGATGGCAGGATCAGGTTGGTGGAGTAACCAACGGGATTAAATATATTACCAGTAAGCCGGGGTTGGATCAGCAGCTTAAAGTAGAACATATTGAACTTCAGCCGGAAACAAAAAAAGAGCTTAATGAACGATTCTGTTTGATTTATACAGGACAGAGACGACTTGCCCGTAATCTGCTTCGTGATGTTGTTGGGCGTTATGTTGGAAATGAACCGGACAGCCTATATGCACTGAATGAAATTCAGAAAGTTGCAGCACTGATGCGATTTGAACTGGAGCGAGGTAAGATTGATGAATTTGCCTCTCTGTTGAATTATCATTGGGAACTTAGCCGTAAGGTAGACGCAGGCAGCACAAATACTTTAATTGATCAGATATTCCTCTCCATAGAAGATTTGATTGATGCAAAAATGGTGTGTGGTGCCGGTGGCGGTGGCTTCCTCCAGGTGATTTTGAAAAAAGGTGTTCAGAAAACAGATGTACATAAACGACTGAAAGATGTATTTCAGGAAAATCCTGTAGATGTCTGGAACTGTGAAATTATGTGAGAACAAGTGCCTTTTTATAAAATTTGAGGATTAAATATGCAGTATACAGATCTGGAACAACAAAGGAAATATGTAGTTGAAAAACTTCAGGAACAGCCGGATCCGGAACATTTGTGGGAATGTATTCTTGCGTTTCAAGGATATGAATTCAGAACGATATCAGGTCTTCCGTTTACTTATCAGCTAAAAAAAGGAAAAAATGGTAATCTGACAAAAGAATTATGGATCGATAGACGAAAGAACAGTAAGAGTCTTGCATGGAGTTCGGTATTGAAAGCATTTGAAAAAACGGAGGGCAGACCTGTAGTTGTCAGGCCCAAAGCGCTTGGGGATATTCGGGGAGTATCGTATCTTTATGGTATATTTTATCGCTTTGGTCTAATCGAAATGCCGGAAAAATCAGAACGATGCAATTGACTTTTGTACTATCCTACGGTAGAATATATTCGGCTTATTAAAAGATGTTACAGGAAATGGAAATACTGGTAACATAAGACTACATTATTAAAGAAAGAAAAGGAAATAGCAATGGTGAACAATTTAGACAGTAAATTAGAGAACAGCACGATATCTGCAGTATCTGCGCCTGACATTAATGATGACGAAGTAGAGATTGATTTAAGAGAAATTTTTTATGCTTTGAAGAAAAAAATCTTGCTGATTCTGATGGTTGCTCTGATTGGTGGATGTGGTGCAGGTGCCTATACACAGTTTATGATGACTCCGATCTATAGCTCAACATCCAGTATTCTGGTACTTTCGAAAGAGACTACTCTTACGTCACTGACGGATCTGCAGTTGGGTGCCAGCCTGACCAGTGATTATACGGTACTGATTAAAAGCACGCCGGTTCTGGAACAGGTCATTGAGAATCTTAAACTGGATATGACAGCAGATCAGCTGAGAAATTCGATCACAATCGATAATCCGACGGATACACGTATTCTGGAAATTACAGTGAATAATGCAGATTCAGCCCTTGCAAAAGAGATTGTGGATGAAGTTGCCAATGTTTCCTCTTCTTATATTGGAGATAAGATGGAAGTTGTTCCGCCTAAAATTATTGAGGTTGGTAAGATTGCTACAGTCAGAACTTCACCAAGTGTAAAGAAGAATACAGAGCTTGGCTTCCTGCTTGGACTCGTAGCATGTGCAGCGATTGTTGTAATTCTTGCAGTGATGGATGATACCATCAAGACAGAAGAGGATATTGAAAAATATCTGGGAATTTCTGTTCTTGCAAAGGTTCCGGACAGAAAAGATTTTGCAAATAAGAAGAGCAATAAAAGAAATCGTCGCTGAATCAATGGAGGAATCTGATCAATGAAAAAAATCACATTAACAGATAAACGTAAATCAAATTATTATTATAATGAAGCTATTAAAACTCTGAGAACCAATATTCAGCTGTCTGGTCAGAGTATCAAAACAATTCTGGTTACAAGTTGTTATCCGAATGAAGGAAAAAGTGATGTAATTCTCAGCCTGGCACAGGAGCTTGGCAGTATTGGAAAAAAGGTGCTTCTTCTGGATGCGGATATCCGAAAAACAGCATATGTAGGACGTCTTGGTGTTGAGGAAGAAGTAAAAGGCCTTTCCGAGTTTTTGAGCGGTCAGGCTAATGTCAATGACATTATTTATGAGACCAATTTCCCGAATATGGATATTATATTTGGAGGTCCTACGGCTCCGAATCCGTCAGGCCTGCTTAGCGAAAATGTATTTCAGGTATTTCTGAAAAAAGTCAGGGAATATTACAGTTACATACTGATTGATACACCGCCGATTGGAACTGTTATTGATGCAGCAGTAATTGGAAGATGCTGTGATGGAGCAATTTTCCTGATTGAGCCGGGAAGCGTACGGTACAAGGATGCACAGAAAGCTATGTCACAGTTAGAGAGAAGTGGATGCCAGATACTTGGAGCTGTTATGAATAAAATTGACAGTAAATCAGATAAATATTATTCTTCTTATTATAAACATTATGGAGAATATTATCGGAAAGCAGATGAAGAAAATAAATAATAGAAAGCTGGGAAAAAGTGAACGGAAATAGAAGAAACAGCAAATGGATAAACATATTGTTGGCATTTATCTGCATTGTGTTAATTGGAGTTCTGGGAGCAATTTTTGTTACTAGCAAGAAATCTGAAAGAGAAGAAGCACAGAGACTGGAAAAACTTGCAAGTGATCAACAAAAAGGGATCGAAGATTATGAATCTGTAAAAGAACATGCTGCAGAGCTAGAAAAGGAAGATGGGTCAGAGACAGATTCATCTGTAGCTTCAGAACCGGACGATTCGACAGATAGTGCTGATGAAGCGGACAGTACGGAAAGTTCTGAAAAAGAAAATATTTCCGCGGCGGATGAGACAGAAGATAATACTGACAGTACAGATTCAACTGCAGATGCAGAAAGAACAGTTTCAGGTGTAGTATGCTGGGGAGATGATCTGATTAATGGCACTGATTCAGATACATATTCCTATATGGCAGTACTTCAGAAACTTTTGGCAGAAAATGGATACAGTAATCTTACTGTGATCAATAAAACGCTGCAGGGAGGGGGAACTCTCTCCATGATGAAAATGGCAGGGGTAAGTGATTCAGTTCTCCAGAGCTATATTACGAAACATCAGCAGGCAGCTAACGGTGCACAGTTGAATGTGACAGAGACAGGAATTCGTGATCTGACAGAAGAACAGACCACAAGAAATGATATGGATTGTATTCCGGTTATTTTTATGGGATATTATGGGGGCTGGAATCATGATCCGCAGGAACTTACTGAGCAGCAGGAGAATATCTTAAATACATTCCAGAATAAAGATGAATTTATTGTGGTTGGAACTAGGCCAATGGATGGTACAGTAACATCAGAGGCTCTGGACGAGGTGCTCAGTCAGAAGTGGGGAGAACATTATATCAGCCTTGCATCTGTAACATCTCAGCCGGCTTCGACCAAAGAAGCACAGCAGACAATGGCGGAGGCAATTCTGCAGAAACTGGAAGAACTGGGATATATCAGTAAAAATTAAATTTGCCTAAAGGAACAGAAATGAAAAATTCAGAAAAAAATAAGGTACATCAACGAAAGCGCAATTTAATAATACTGGTTATTCTGATTATATTAGTTACGATCCTGGGAGGCGGATACTATTTCTGGAATCAGAATGCTTCAGAAACAGGAAACGGTATTTCAGAAGAAGGCGCCGAAGGTCAGGCAGTAACGGATGAAAATACGGTCCAGTATCAGGGAAATACATATAAATATAACGATCATCTCAGTAATTATCTGTTTATGGGAATAGATACCAGAGATAATGTAGACAGTTATGAGTCTCAAGCAGATGCAGGACAGGCAGATGCTATTTTTCTGGTTTCCATGGACAGAGCTACAGAACAGTTGAAAGTTTTATTTATTCCCCGTGATTCCATGACAAAAATAGAAGTACTTAATCCGTCTGGAAAGAGTTTTGGCATGACAACGGATCATATTAATATTCAGTATGCGTACGGGGATGGAAAACAGAAAAGTTGTGAGCTGATGAAAACAGCCGTATCCAATATGTTAAATGGGCTTCCTATTCAGGGGTATTGTTCCATGAACATGGACGGAATTTCGACAATTACAGATTTTGTTGGTGGTGTGGAAATTACAGTACCGGATAACAGTCTGGAAGAAGTAAATCCTGATTTTAAGGAGGGGGCATCTGTAACGCTGACCGGTGAAAACGCCGAGCAGTTTGTGCGATATCGTGATACAGAAAAAAGCCAAAGTGCACTTGTGCGTCAGGAGCGTCAGAAAACATATCTTCAGGCTCTTTTGAAAAAGGTACAGGAGCAGGCTTCGGAAGATGCCGGTTTTGTAACAGATCTGTATGACAGTATCCGTGATTACACAGTTACCAATATGGGAAATGATATTTTTGCAAAACTTCTCGTTGCATCCAGAAATGGAATTGCAGATACACAGACAGTTCCAGGTAAGGGAACAGAAGGTGAAAATTTTGATGAGTATCAGATTGATGAAAATAAGCTGTCAGAAATGATTATTTCCATGTTTTATGAAAAAATGGATTGATATTATGATCTATTTGTTTTACTATGTATACATATGGGGTAAATGAGATGTTTGCCTTATTATATACAGTTATGTTACATAAGAGATGGATGGTACGAAAGTACTGTTATCTAAATAATTTTTTACTCAAAAGGAGAGGTGCATTATGAAAATGGCAAAGAAATTCATGGCACTTGCGTTAGCTGTTGTCCTCAGTGTAGGATGTGCATTTTGCGTTAGCGCAGATGGAAGTCGTACCAAGAACATTACAGTAAGTCAGGAGCAGTCCAAGATCTATGAAGTCCTTCAGAAGATTGAGGAGACTGACGGGTTTAAAGAGCTCAAAGAAGAATACCCGGAAATTGCGGAAGTATTACAGAAAGTTGGAGAAGGCAAGATGGATATGAAGGAATTTATTGATTTCCTGAAAACTCTTGCTACAGAAGAAAAAGATGAAACCCGTAAGGCTAAACTTGAAGATGTAATTGAAAAACTTGAGAAAAAAGAGTTTGTTACAGGGTTTGTTCAGTTTAAAGTACTTGACTTTGATAAAGCTGTAAAAAGTGCAGAGGATGAAGATAAGTATGAGGTAGATCTTTCTGTTCCAAGCATCACAGATGAGATGGAGAATATTCAGCTGTTATGTTACAATAAAGAAAAGAATGAATGGAGCATTGCTGAACCAATCAGTGTTGACAAGAAAAATAAGACAATTAAAGTTGCTCTGGAAGATCTCTGCTATTTTGCTATTATCGCAGATGCGAAAGAGGAAAACACTACAAAATAATTTGTTTTAACTGAATAATTTCAGTACAAAAAAACAGCTTTATGATATCAGAACGGGATATCATGAAGCCGTTTTTTGTTTTATATACAAGGAAAAATGATATGAAAGTTTCTAGCACACTTAAGGAAGTTAATGCACTTGAAGAAGATTATAAAACAAAAAGCAGAGAAATTTTTGTGCAAAACTGCTCAAAAATACTCATATTAAGGACTGACTTTTGGAAACACAAGGCCAGTCTTTAAAATTTTTTATTTTGGGTGTAAATCTTTTGTTGTAATCTGGGAATTGATGTGGCATAATAAATGGGAAAATGTTAAAAATAAGAAAAATCCGGATTAAGGAAATGTAAAATTACATTTTCGGGATAACACGGCTCCTGACAGATGCTGACAGGAAGCGAGTATGACAAAGGAGAAAATTATGGCAATTTTTTCAATGATCTTATCTTTGTTGTGTGGAGTATCATTATTTTTGTTTGGTATGTCCCTAATGGGCGATGGTCTGAAGCTGGCAGCAGGTAATAAGCTGGAAGCATTTCTTTATAAGATGACCAATACTCCGCTGAAGGGTGTCGCACTTGGTACTGGTGTTACCAGTGTGATCCAGTCGTCTTCTGCGACGACTGTTATGGTAATCGGTTTTGTAAACTCCGGTATGATGAAACTGAAACAGGCGATAGGTATCATCATGGGAGCAAATATCGGAACCAGTATTACAGGCTGGATCTTATGTCTTTCTTATATTGAAGGATCCAATGGTATTGCAAGTATTCTTTCCACAGCAACAATTTCAGCTGTTGTGGCAGTTATTGGTATTATTTTCCGTATGTTCTGTAAGCGAACCTTACATAAGAATGTAGGAAATATCATGCTTGGTTTTGCGATTCTGATGACAGGTATGCAGATGATGAGTGGAGCGGTATCTCCTCTTCGTGAAAGTCCGGTATTCATTAAGATGCTGACCATGTTTTCCAATCCGATCGCAGGTATCCTTGTTGGTATTGCATTTACCGCAGTACTGCAGAGTGCATCTGCAACAGTCGGTGTACTTCAGGCGCTGTCTGTAACCGGAATCTTGACATTTGCGAGTGCGTTTCCGATCGTTCTTGGTATTGGTGTCGGTGCTGCATGTCCGGTCCTTATTTCTGCGATTGGAGCCAATAAGAATGGTAAGAGAACTGCTCTTGTGTATCTGATCAATGACCTTTTTGGTTTGATCCTCTGGTCAGTGATCTTCTATACAGTAAATGCATTTGTACATTTTACATTTATGGATATGACGATGACACCGGTAGCGATCGCCCTTCTGAACACAGTCTTCCGTCTGGCGACAGTTATTGTGCTGTTCCCGTTTATTCCAAAGATCGAGAAGCTGGTATGCTGGCTTGTGAAGGATAACAAGGAAGATTTGGAAGATGAGGCAGACTTTGATCTTCTGGAGGAGCGTCTTTTGAATTATCCGGCTCTTGCTATTGCACAGTGTCACCGTGTAATGAACGGAATGTCCAAGAAACTTCGTAAAAACGTCAACAGAGCCATGAACCTTCTGAATGATTATCAGCAGGATAAATATGATAAGGTTCAGCGAAAAGAGGATCTGATCGACAAGTATGAAAGTCGTCTAGGAGAGTATCTGATCCAGCTGACAAAGAGAGAGATGAATTCTGCACAGACAAGACAGACTTCACTGTATCTGCATACGATCAATGACTTTGAGCGTATTGGTGATCATGCTTCTTATATTGCACATATGTCCAGTGAGATGCATGATAATCACACGAATTTTTCTCAGGAAGCCTGGGATGAACTGAATGTTGTTATGGAAGCAGTTCGTGAGGATATCAATATAACCTGCAATGCTTTTATGAAAGATGATAAGGAAATGGCACAGAGAGTAGCACCTCTGGGAGCTGTGATCACAGGACTCTGTGATGTGCTGAAGATGCGCCATGCAGAACGTCTGAGCCAGGGCAAATGCGGACTGGAGGAAGGAACAGTATTCAGTGATATCCTGAACAGTTTCTGCCGTATTGCAACTCACTGTGCAAGTGCCATGGTTGCGCTGATGAAGAGTGGAGAGACCGGTTCAGATCTTCATATCCATGATTCCAAGATCTATCCTACAAACAGTGTGGAGTATTATCAGTATTTTAAGGAATACGGACAGAAATATGATATTGTAAACCAGGAAGGTCATATGCTTAGTATGGAGCCGGAAGAGGTAGAATAAAAAATTCAGGCAGCGGAGTAAAAAATAATCTCCGCTGCTTTTTTTCTACCACGGATATTTACCCTTTTTAGCATAAGGAAGAAGTTTACCATCGAATTTAATGATAACACGGTGATTTCCCTCTGCATCTTCGGTCACATCTACATCCAGTCCGAAATCTATAGCGCTCATGATGGCGTTTCCACCCTGTTCGTGAATAATGTCTTTGATGGCAGGACCGTAAGTATCAATAACTTCATGAAGTCGGTAAAGAATCGGATCAGTATTTCCCTTATAAGGATGGCTGTTGAGAAATGCAGTAGCGGATGGACTGATTTTAAGCGCTTCTGCAAGTTTCAGTGTGTATTCTTCCGGAACATACTGCTGTCCTTCAAACACAGAAGCGAGCCATACTTTATTGACTCCTATGAGTTCAGCTAATTGTTCGTAAGTCAGCCCGGAAGCTCTTTTTGCTGCTTTTAAAGATTCCAGTTCGTCAGCATGTTCCAGTCGGGTAAGATAATCAGCGTTATTCATTGGTGTCATAATAGATTCCTCCTTAAGTAATAATCTTAAATAAATAATTGTATAAAAAAAACGAGATGCCTTAAAAAGGTACCTCGCTGTACAAAAACAATTATAGTTCAGAGAACAGAATGTGTCAATGCTTTATTTATTACTATTTACTATAAAAAAGTATATAATTGCTGATAATTAGTATCAGGGGTTATCAAAATACAGATTTCATGGTATGATAAATCTATATCAGACAGCGTAAGACATATAATGGGGATATGCATCTTACAGCAGGAAAAAGGGAGGTTTTTACTATGGGTGAAAGTATGATCACATCGTTTGACGGAACGAAACTGTATTTAAAAAAGGAAACGGCAGCAGATAATAAGGCTGTGATCGTGATCGTTCACGGTCTCTGTGAGCATCAGGGCAGGTATGATTATTTTGCAGAGAAGCTTCATGAGGCGGGAATTGGTACCTACCGTTTTGACCACAGAGGACATGGACGCTCTGAAGGAGAGGAGACTTTTTATTCGGATTTCAATGAACTTCTGGATGACACCAATGTAGTGGTGGATATGGCTATTGAAGAAAATCCGGATATCCCGGTATTTCTTCTCGGACACAGCATGGGAGGATTTACCGTTTCTCTGTACGGGGCCAAATATCCGGCCAAAAAGCTCCGGGGAATCATTACCAGCGGTGCGCTGACTGCAGATAACGGAAAGCTGATCCGTGGAGTGCCGGGAGGAATGGATGTACATACACGTCTTACCAATCAGCTGGGTTCCGGTGTATGCTCTGTGCAGGAAGTGGTAGACTGGTACGGAAAAGATCCATATAATAAACAGTCTTTTACAGCAGGTTTATGTTATGCGATCTGTGACGGACTTGACTGGTTCAGGGAGAAAAAAGCAGAATTTTATTATCCGGTTCTTATGACTCACGGTGAGAAAGATGGATTGGTAAGCGTACAGGATACCTACGATTTCTTTAAAGAAGCAGGATCAGAAGATAAACAGATGAAGATCTACGGCGGACTTTTCCATGAGATTTTGAATGAATACTGTAAAGACGAAGTAATCGGGGATATGATCCGGTGGATGGAAGTACGGATCTGATTGGATACTTTTTGCTCCAGATTTGAAATTCGGTAAAGTTTCAGATCTGGAGTAATTTGCGTTTAAATCATGTAATTATCAGGGAGAAAATAGTCAGATTTTGTCGTATATAATAGGACGGTACAAAAATTATACGACAGAAGAAACAGCATGACGGATAAGTTATGTTATATCATAGCAGAGGGATTGGATAGTATGAGGAAATATTCAAAAGAATTGTATAGTAAAGATGTTTTGATGAAAGCAGCATATGCATTTACAGATGATGTATATGTTCACCTTGATTGTGATAATGAAAATTATATGGTTTCTGTAACTTCAAAATTGGATGAGTCAGAAGAAAATATTTTTAATAAATTTGAAAATGAACTGATAGCGCAGGAAACAAGAAAAATTATTGCGGGACAGACAAAAAATATTCGGGAAATGATTGTAGCAAGAGCTTTATCATCCACAATGGTTCATCTGAATGAAGAAAATGTAAAGGATGAAGAAAGTTTTGATGCAAAAGAAATTTCAAAAAGCTGGTTTGATAAAAATGAATGATTTAAAATTAAATAAAGAATTATATAAATACGAAGATATTATTTTAGTTACGAAAGTATTTTCTCATCTGGCATTGATTGAAGTTGAAGAAGACAATAATTATTGGAAATGCAGATTTAAAAACTGCAGATATAATACAGAACAGACAGAGTTGGAATTTGAAAATTATCTTATTGATTATATAAACAGCAAAGGGAGAAAAAATGATCATCTGTGAATCCGCTTTGATTGGAATTATTTTTATGTTGGGCATTTATACTTCTGTCACGGATATCAGATATGGAATTGTCAGTAATAAAAGTATAATTTTGGCATTGGCGGCCGGAACACTGGTTAATATTTTTTATTATCTGCGATATGAAGAAACATTTGTGAAATTATATTTTGTCAATCTTACAGGTATGATAATATTATCTGTTTTGTTATATGGATTTCATTTCTGGGCAGCAGGTGATTCGAAGTTACTTATATGTATGACAGCGTTGATTCCGGCAAGATTATATGAAACAGGAAACATGGTACTTGTTCCGGGAATCTATCTTTTTGTTATGATCTTTCTTCTGGCATATATTTATGTTCTGTCAGAATCAGTCATATATCTGTTCGGACAAAAAAAACGCTACCAGGGTAATAAGCTTACCAGACAAAAAGTGAAAAGTTTTGTTGTACAATATCTGATCAGCATGCTTTATCTGACAGCGCTTGGCAGTGTATGGAGAGTTTTTTTCGAAAGACTGTATGATGAGAATATTATTTTGTTTACAACAGGTAATATATTTGCTGTGATATTGATAAATAAAATTCAATTTCTTAGATCAAAGATATGTATACTGATTATTACACTTATTGATTTATATGTGATTGTATTTCAGCATGGAGTCCGGTTTCAGCTGATCAGTCTTTTGATCCTGCTGATAATATATTTACTCAGACATTTTATGAATGAATATAATTATGAGGAAATACCGACAGAAGCGGTTAAAAAAGGGATGGTTTTATCCTATATGGTGATCATGCAGTTTACCAGATCAAGAGTAAAGGGATTGCCGGAAGAAACAAGTGAAGATATGAAGAGCAGAATTACCGAAGAACAGGCAGAAGCAATTCGCAGATGGAAAGACAGCAAATATGGTAAAGAAACAATTATTATTGTAAGAAAGATTCCATTTGCAATATTCATTTTTCTTGGAACAGTGGTATTTCTGACAGTAAGGACAATAGGATGATAATTGGAAAAGTAATAAACTGGGGATTTTCAGAGGTATTGGCAAGGTATGTGGGGAGAGAGAACGATATATCACAAGAAATAACCCCGATGGTATCTTTGCTGGATAAAGATATTTATAATATATGGATAAATAAAAAAGCATATACTATAAAAATTTGGCTGAATGAAGGAGAACAGCTGGAAGATAACGATATTTTAAATATCAGAGAAAACGGAAACATAGAAAAAGTGTTTTCAGGTTGTGAAAGAGAGGCAGACATTTTTGTAACAAATCAGTGTAATTCCAACTGCATCATGTGTCCAGTGGCTGCTGCTGTACGAAAAAAAGAAAACAGGGAAAAAACGGAGTGGATATTAAATTATATAGAGGCGCTTCCGGATAATATTGAATATATTAATATTACAGGCGGTGAACCTACACTGGCAGGAGAAGACTTATTTAAGATTCTTGAATCTCTGAAAAATAAATTTCAGTATGCGGGATATCAGCTGCTTACAAATGGCAGAATATTTAGTGATATAAATTATACCGAAAATATATTAAACTATATACCTTATGGACTGAGATTTGCAATACCGGTTCATTCGGCAAATGTTGAAATTCATGACAAGATCACACAGGCTCCGAAAAGTTTTATTCAGACAGATCATGGAATTCGGAATTTGTTGAAATATAGACAAAAAATAGAAATTCGGGTTGTGGTATCGAAGCGGAATGTGAATACTGCTCTTGATACCGCAAAATATATTGTAAAAAACTATAAGGGTGTGTTTTGCGTCAATTTTATTGGAATGGAAATGATGGGAAATGCAGCTGTAAACAGAAAAGATTTGTGGATAGATTATAAAGATGCTTTTATCAAAATAAAAAGAGCAATCGATTATCTCATTTTAAATGGAATTGATGTTCAGTTATATAATTTTCCGCTGTGTGCGGTAGAGCCCGGGTATAGACCTATCGCAGTGAAGAGTATTACAGATTACAAGATACGTTTTAAAAAAGAATGTACACAATGTGCAGTAAGAAAGATATGCGGTGGTTTTTTCTGGTCTACACGGAACTTAATGGATCCTGATGTATATCCTATAGGAGAACAGTAGATGAAGTCAAATTATTACAATTTTAAAAAATATAAAGATAAGTATTTGCTGACAAATGAAGAGGGTAAATACATATTTTTATCGGAAGAAGAGTTTCATCATTTGGTTTACAGAGAGTATAATAAGCTGGAAGAGGGTATATTTGTCAGATTAAAACAAAATTATTTTATATATGATGAAAATGATGAGGTTTTTATAGAAAAAGTGAAAGAACAATATCGAGGTATGAAATCTTATCTGTTTTCAGCAACTTGTCTTCATATTTTTGTACTGACAAATGCATGCAATTTAAATTGTGTTTATTGTCAGGCACAGGATTCAGAGCAGAATAATAAAGGGAGCATGTCTGTGGAGACCGCAAAAAGAGCTGTTGATATTGCTTTGCAGTCTCCGGAGAAGCATCTTACTTTTGAATTTCAGGGCGGTGAACCACTGCTTTGTTTTGATGTAATTCGATTTATAATAGAATACAGCCAGAAAAATTGCAATGATAAAGAAATTGAATACTCTCTTGTAACGAATACGTTATTACTTACTGACGAAATGATAAGATTTTTTAAAACACATGCTGTGAAGATTTCCACATCACTGGATGGTCCGCAATGGATTCATGATGGCAATCGTTCAGATAAAAGTGGAAGAGGATCGTTTTCAGCAGTTCATGATAATATTGGAAGATTAAAACAATATAAAGTTCCGGTTGGGGCTATTCAGACAACAACAAGGAAAAGTTTGGAAAATCCAAAAGGAATTATCGATGCGTATTTGGAAGAAAGACTGCCATATGTTTTTATAAGACCGCTTACCCCTTTGGGGTATGCCAGTGAACACTGGGATGAAATAGGCTATACAGTTGATGAATTTATAAGTTTTTACAGAGAAATACTGGAATATATGCTCCGACTGAATCAGAAAGGGGTTCGCATAATAGAAGGACATGCCAGAATCTTTCTCAGGAAAATATTGGGCGGTTTTTCCGAAAATTATATGGAGTTGCGCAGCCCCTGCGGAGCAGCGGTGGGACAGATTGCATATTATTACGATGGAAATATATATACCTGCGATGAAGGAAGAATGCTGGCAGAAATGGGAAGTGATTCTTTTCGGCTTGGAAATGTCTACGATACATTAGAATATGATGAACTGATGAATTGCGGAGTGTGTAAGGTTACATGTCAGGCATCTGTATTGGAGGCGTTGCCGGATTGCTGCGAATGTGTTTATCATCCATACTGTGGTGTTTGTCCGGTCATAAATCTGGCGTTGGAAAAAAATATATATTCCAGACAGGCAAATTCTTATCGTTGCAGAATATATAAAGGGATGTTGGATACCATATTTGGTCTGATATACAACAATGAGAAAGCATTAGAGATTTTTGAAACATGGATATGAAAAAAGGAAAAAAGAATAAAAAAATCAAGGGTATTGCACTTGTTATAGCCGGAGTGCTGGCAGCTACAGCGTATGGTGGAGTTCAGTATCATGAAAAGCCAAAAAGTACAGAGGTTTCAGTCCAGGTACAGGAAAGTCAGCATGCGGCTGAGGCAATTAAAGTTAAAAATATATCAAAAAAAGCATTAAATGTAAAAGGCAAAACCAGACAATCCAAAAATACAGAGAAAAACAGTAACGTTGTGAAATATACTGTACTCGATGATTCTGAAACAGTAAAGATCACTTATAAGGACGGATCTGTATATGAAGGGAATGTTGATAAAAACAAAAAGCGTTCCGGGCAGGGGACATTATGGGTTACGGATGGAACTACATATACAGGAGAATGGAAAAAAGACGCTATAAACGGAAAAGGAGAATGCAGAACTTCTGATGGCAGCGTCCTTTCCGGGAAATTTAAAAAATATTCTTTGAAAAATGGAACTTATACATATACAGATGGAAAGCAGAGCATTACCAGATATATTAAAAAGGGAAAGCTGACCTCACAGGTACATATAACGGTGGAGGGAAATAATTATGATGGTAGCATCAGAGATGGTGAATTGGAAGGAAAGAGTTACATTGTATATGCAAATGGTGATATTTATGATGGAACATTGAGTGGAGGGCTGAAAAGTGGCACTGGTACTTATACATGGACATCTGGAGATCATTATGTTGGTGAGTGGAATGGCGATGTGATGTCTGGCAGTGGAAAGTATTATTTTTCAGCTGGAGAGGCTCCGGTTCTGGAAGGAGATTTTGCCAATAATAAACCGGATGGAAATTGCACATATTATCGAGATGATGGGAAAATATATGATACGCAATGGGCGAATGGTGTTTGTATCCGTATACAATAGGAGGAAAATAAAATGAAAAATGATTTTTTTCCAAAATTGGAAAGATCGTTGGAAGATTTTTTATATGAGGAAGAGGGCAATATTACAAGAAACAAAATGGTTATGGTTGGTTCGCTGGTATTAGTGCTGAGCTTATTAATGTATGATGAAGTGTTTGCGGGACACCGTTCTCATAGTTCTCATAGTTCACATCGTTCACACAGCTCGGGCAGTGGTGGTGGACATGGAAGCCACAGCAGTCATGAAAGCCATACGAGTCATGTCTCGGGAGAGACATATGGAACTCACAGTAACGTGGCAACTCATGGAAGTCACAGCAACCATGCGAATCATGCATCTCACAGCAGTGAAAGCCATTATAATAATGCAGATGCATCTACCGGTCTGCATTCAAATACTTCGGTTATTACACCGGATGAATCAATCAGTGTGGCAGATGTATCCGGAATATTAACACCTCAGAACAATTACATTGCACCAGTTGAAGGAACATTAAATACGGCAGTCAGTATTCCGGATGAGGTAAAGAACTGAAAATACATACGATATACATGGAACAGGAGAGAAAACAACAATGTCAAACATCATAGAAATCACAGATTTTAACGCACCGGAGCTGGATGTATATGCCAGGATTTCTGAGATTCAGCTTCTGAACCGGGCAGAACCGGAGAAGGGAATCTTTATTGCGGAGAGCCCGAAAGTTATTGAGAGAGCATTGGATTCCGGGTGCCGGCCGATTTCTTTTCTGGTGGAACATAAGCATATCGAGGGAGAAGCAAAGGAGCTGATCCGTCGCTGTGGAGAAATTCCGGTTTATACAGCAGAATTTGATGTGTTGACACAGCTGACCGGTTTCAAGCTGACAAGGGGAATGCTCTGTGCCATGCATCGGCCGACACTTCCGGGTGTTGCAAAGATCTGCAAAAATGCCCACAGGGTCGCGGTTCTGGAAAATGTAGTAAATCCTACCAATATTGGCGCGATTTTTCGTTCTGCGGCGGCTCTTGGAATGGATGCGGTGCTGTTAACGCCAGGATGCAGCAATCCCCTGTACCGCCGTGCGATCCGTGTCAGCATGGGAACTGTATTTCAGATCCCATGGACGTTTTTTGATGAAAAGACAGAGTGGAAGACCGAAGGCATCCGGCTGCTGAAGGCAATGGGATTTAAGACCGCGGCCATGGCATTGAAGGAGGATTCTTTTGATATTGACGATCCCCATCTGATAGCGGAAGAAAAACTGGCGGTTGTTCTTGGGACGGAAGGAGATGGACTTGCCTCAGAGACCATTGCGGACTGTGACTATACGGTATGCATTCCCATGGCCCATGGCGTAGATTCATTGAATGTGGCTGCAGCCAGTGCAGTGGCATTCTGGCAATTGGGGAAACATTAAAAAATCTGTGCCGGACAGGAAGAACGTATTCTTTTATAAGATGTAAGATTTTGTCTGGAATATCTATGGAAATTAAGAAATGCCGGTGTTATAATTTTCCTGAAAAACAGCGAAAATCCAAAACGGAACCAAAGTGTCATAGGATTTTCGAAAAAAGAGGGAGGAATCACAAATGAAAAAGTTTCTGGAGGAATTCAAAGCCTTTGCATTGCGGGGCAATGTCATGGACATGGCTATTGGTGTGATTATCGGAGGTGCTTTCTCAGGTATCGTAACATCACTGACCGATAACTTTATCAATCCGATCCTGAATGTGCTTACAGGAGGAGCAACGTATACACTGAAGGATGTATCCGGATTTGCTTCATCCTTTGTCTCCTCAGTGATCAATTTTGTGATCATGGCATTTATCCTGTTCTGCCTTCTGAAGACAGTTAACAAGATCACTTCCATCGGAGCAAAAAAAGAGGAAGAGCCTGCACCAACTACGAAGGTATGTCCGTTCTGCAGAAGTGAGATCGACATCGAGGCTACAAGATGCCCACACTGTACTTCAATTCTGAACGAAGCAGAAAAGGAAGAATTATAAAAGAGAATATCCGCTTTACATAGAAAAAACGGGAAATCAGGAAGCATATTATGGTATGCATGAGATTTCCCGTTTTTTTATGCGTTTGTGTTCTGATTTTCTTCTTCCATGTCCATCAGATGAAAAGAAAGCAGCAGATACAGGATTTCATCTCTGTCTGTGAGATCCGAATCCAGAAATGCTTTGATCTTATCCAGACGGTAAAGAAGAGTGGTTCTGTGGATAAATAAAGCGCTGGCAGTATGGGCAATGTTCTGGTTGTGTTCCAGAAAACAACGCAGTGTGTCATAGAGATGAGATTGTTTTGCCTCATCTTTGTATTTCAGTGACAGAAGCTTTTCGTGGCAGATCATGTAAGCTGGAAGTTTTCTGGTAGCCTGTTCCAGGATATAGGGCAGAGCGATGGAGTTAAAATAGTGGATACTTTCTGCAGGATTTTTGCGTTTGCCAACCTGTAAAGAGACAGAAGCTTGTGTGTATTGCCGGTGGAAATTAAAATGTCCAAGCATCTTCCGGCTGTATCCGGCACTTAACATGCTGTTTTTGATAAAACCCTCGATCTTATCAGAAATTTCATGGACAGTCATGGTACATAGGTCCAGATTGATAAAAAGCACAGCATTGCCTTTGTATTCGGTAGCACAACTGGCCGGGATCGTATTTTCCAGATAATTGCAGATGGCATTGAGGGTCAGATTTTTCTGGTCGATCAGTCCGGTCTGGATCAGGATGCATTGATACATATGGGAAGAAAGCCATCCTACATTTGTCAGCTGCTGGCTGACTTTTACGTAATCAGCTCCTGGATCAGTCAGGATAGATACAAAAATCTGGTGCAAAGGAAACGCTTTATCCCGGTTGTGCATGATACCGGTGGAAAGGGCATGAGATATCATCTGGGAAAGGTACTCCAGGATAAAACCAAATGTATCATCCAGAGGAACTTCGCCTCCGGAAAACATCAGTCGGTATACAGCCTTATCATTATTGGAAATGTTTACGCAGAGAGAAGGAACCGTAAGGCCATTTCCGGGATAATAAAAGTATCCGGTTTTATAAAAAGCTTCCTCATAATGGGGATCCTGTTTCAGACTGTCAACAACAGCCCAGGAATTTTCGTTGGAACCCAGAACGGAATTGGAAAGATCGCCCAGATCCCAGCCTCTGGAGGCAATGATAGTAAAATCCATACCGATCAGCATCATTGGGTTGGGAATAATGGAAGCGGTAAGATCCAGAAGTTCCTGAATAGAAGCGTTCCGAAGACGGGAATCCATCAGAGACTGATTCCATCGGTCATAAAGGATAAAAATTTCCTGAAGTTTGTTAAAAATGGTATTGGCAGGAAAATCTTCAGGAATGACGCACATGTTTGGCTGAGTTAATTCGTAATTCCGGTAAGTTTTTCCGATCATCAGGAACAGGATATTTTTGGGATGATGAAAAGTCGGTTGAAAATCAGGATCTGTAATAAGATAAACACGTCCTTCCTGAAGCGGTGTGTTTTTTTCGTAACAGGCAGGACATAGCAATGTGGGCTCTGTATCCAGCCTGGAGGTATCCATAGGAAATGATTTCTGCAAATGATAGCAGATAAGTTTTGCGCTGAGTTTCAAAGAAAATCCTCCTTCCTATATTTTATAGGAAAAAATAGGAATAATCACCATATTATGTGGAATTGTGATTCTTCTGATTTTCAGTATAATAGAATCATAAAGAAAAAACAAGTGCAGAAATAAGCCTTTTATATTGGGGTGTAGCAAAACAAGTGCGGAAAAAAGGCTTTCCTGCATAATAACGTAGCGGAGGTGTTTTTATGTTAACAAAAAGACAGAATATGATGGAAGTAATCCGTGGAGGAAATCCGGATCGTTTTGTAAAACAGTATGAGGGACTGACCTTTGTTCTGAATACTCCCTATCAGCAGCAGTATCCGATGATGCCGGAAGGACCTGGTGCACCAACAGTAAAATGTGGCTGGGGATATTATAATTCCTGGCCGGCAGGAACGCCAGGAGCGTTTCCACTTCATGATCCCGAACATCTGGTATGCCCGGATATCACAGAATGGAAAAAATATGTAAAAGCACCGGATATCAATTACACAGCAGAAGACTGGAAAGCATGCCAGGAGACCATTGCCGGAATTGATAGGAATGAAACAATGGTTGCCACACTGATCGCACCGGGAGTTTTTGAGATGTGCCATTATCTCTGTGAAATTCAGAATACTATGATGAATTTTTACGAAGAACCGGAAGCCATGCATGAACTGATCGAATATATTACAGAGTGGGAACTGAAATGGGCAGAGCAGATCTGTACCTATATGAAACCGGATGTTGTATTCCATCATGATGACTGGGGAACGCAGAAGTCTACATTTATCAGTGTGGATATGTTCCGCGAATTCTTTATGGATTCCTACAAACGTATTTATGGCTACTACCATGACCATGGTGTGGAACTGATCATTCATCATAATGACAGCTACAGCGCAACACTGGTTCCAACAATGATCGAAATGGGAATTGATGTATGGCAGGGATGTATGTCTGTCAATGATCTTCCGAAACTGATCAAAGAATATGGAAAAGATATCACATTTATGGGTGGCATTGACAATGGCAAAGTGGATCGTTTTGACTGGAATCAGGAAATGATTGAAGAAGCAACCGATCAGCTTTGCAGAGACTGTGGTAAACTTCATTTTATTCCATGTACCACCCATGGCCTGAATTTTTCCTGCATCCCAGGTGTTTATGAGGCAGTAGATCAGGAAATCGATAAAATGACGAAAGAAATGTTCTGATCGAATTCCGATTGGCGCATATAGCATATAATAGGAAGAAAATAAAATAAACAAAGGTCGGAAAAGCCTGCGAAACCCAGCAGAAAAGCGCTTTTCCGGCCTTTTCTCTGTAAAATTTTAGAAAAAATAAATTTGTAAAGCAAAAAGCCTTGACAGACATGGCGGAATCGTGTATGATAGCCAAGGTGATTACAGATGGAGAAATTTGTAGAGCAGAC
>OLPT01000555.1_pt1 | contig 27598 bp, 5 predicted proteins | sample 1673051 | NCBI WGS metagenome assembly OLPT01 (sample SAMEA3136750, study PRJEB25190) | human gut metagenome | biome: human gut; feature: human-associated habitat; material: faeces | place: Austria | collected 2013
TAATAGTATGAAATATAATATTATAGAAAATAATTGAAAATCATTTGATTTGGCAAACTATTTTATAAAGATATATAAACTATTTACTTTTAATATATAATTGATATAATAGCTTATAAATACTGTTTATTCGTAAATACAGACTATTTATTCAGTATTGTCCAAGCATAAATAAACATTACTATAAACAAAAAGAGAGTTAATAACAGTATTAAAAACTGTATTAACTCTCTTTTTTTTAACAATTAGGTCCCACTAATCTTCAATCCAATTAGCAACATTAGTAGCAATATCCATAGGAAGATTATTATCGCTTAAACGATAGAATTGATTATTTTTATCAAGATTTTGAAGTCTTCTAATAACACGTAATAAAGGAATATTTCTTTCAAGTAAAATAGTAAATTTATTTTGTCCTTTATAAAGACCTCTATCATAAACTGGATTAAATTCAGGATCTATCATAGCATCAATAATAAGACTCATAGCTTTAAATAAATCTTTAGGTCCAGATAATGCAGCAATTGGACTACTATAAAGAGTTTTGGCTTCAGCAACAAATCCCCAAGGAGTATAAGCTCTACTTTCAGTAGCCCATCTATCAGCTTGATATAATATTAAATTATACCACGTACTATTAATAACTTCTTCATCGTCGTCATCAGTAGCTAAATGAAGAACAATAGCCATTAATATTGCAGAAGCAATAGCAACACTATCTCCTAAAATTCTACGAAGATTATGCTGTTGCCAATCTGGAAGCATTTTATAATTAAATCTAAAATTAATAAAAGTATCAATAAAAGATTTAAATATATTTTGAATACTATGAAGAACTATATCAGTAGTAGTGCCTCCTTTAGCTTTAGCATTTTTAATATCATCTTTAAATTCATGAGCAAGAAAACTAATAAGATCAATATAAGAGCCTCTTTCAATACTTTCACGCATTTCATTATAATAGCCTCTAACTCTCCAGCGTTTAAGAATACCAGGATATAAATGTTTCTTATATTGCATTAACAATCCTCCATACCATTCAGCTTCTATTTTTGCAGCACCAATTTTATCATAAATACCGTGAATTTTATTATTAACATTAATAACTTTATCTCTAAATCTACCAAACATGTCTTTAGTAATAACACTATCCGGTTTAATTCTTGCTATACCATCAACTAATTCAAATTGACTTGCAAGAGTATCAAACTTTTCAAATTCTTTTTTAGCAAATTTAAGATTAGCATCACGATTTTTTATATATTCATTAGCAAAAGCTTTACTGCAATGAGCTTTAATAAATTCAGCATTTATGTCTTTACTAAATTCAGCATAACTTTTTGCTTCATTAGCATCAGAACGAATATTATCAATAAATAATCTATAAGAAGCAAGCAATTCAGGATCGTCTTTAACAAGATCGCACATAGTTTGAATTTCTAAATCACGAGTAAAATTAGCAAAACTACCAATATACCAATTTCCATTATTATCTTTAATAACTCTGTGACTTTCAAGCATAGCAAGCATTACAGTATTTTGCATATAATGTTCGCCAGAGCTTTGTAATCCATAAAGACTATCACGAATTTTTCTAATTCTATCAGTAGCACTTTCAATACCTTTAAGTTCAAGCATATTATCAATATCAACAACTCTTAATAATTTAATAATACCATCAGTAAGATTTAATGCTTTAGGAGAATATAAATTAGCAATAATAGCGGGCAAAGCTCCAAAATATCTTGCTTGAGCTTTATTCCAAGTACTATTATCAAAAAATTCTTTAGCAAATACTTCTCCAGCAATATTAGTCCATCCAGTTAATACGTTACCAATACCTCCTGTAACATTAAATATCATATACTTCGCAGAAGTAATATTTTGCATTAAATTAGCATATCTATCTAATTTACTACCTTTCTTAAATTCTCCAAGAACAACACGATTATAAAAATTATTAATTAATTCAATAGTACGTGTTTGTTTTTCAGTTTGATATTTAGTTTCAATATCAGTAGAATTAGCATTATCTCTTTTTAGTTTACCACTAAAATAAGAAGTTTTATAAGCATCATTAGATTTAAGCTCATCTAATAATAAATAAATATAATATTTAGCTCTTTGACGAGCATTATAATCAATAGCTTTAGTAATATATTCTTGAAATACTTCTTTCCAATTATCATCTAATATAGCATTATCTAATTTTTCATTATTTTCATCAATTTCTTTATTTTGTTTTTTAATATCTGCAAGATATTCATTATAACCTTCTTGACTTTCAGTAGATAATTTAGTACGAGGAATAATACGTTTTTTATAGCCTTTAGCTTTTAATAATTGAAGCATAGGAAAATCTACTTCTCTATCATGAGCATAATCAACATCATCTTCATATCTTCTTTCAGATGGAGTATTAATAGTATATCCAGTTAAACCAATAAGATCTTTAGCAAGACTCTGAGTAGTTATATCATCTTTTCTTCTACGGGGAAGATACCCTCTATCAATAAATCTTTTCATAGGATTAGTAGTAGCATATTCATTTAAAGTAGACTGAAGTAATTCAATCATAGCTACTTTTTTAGAAGAAAGATTTACTTTATTATTATATTTTTCAGAACCATTATAATTAATACTATAAGGTTTATAATCTTTATTTTTATATTCTTCTTTTACATATCTTGTTCTATTAGAACCTATAGCATCATAATAATTAGGATCATATTTATCAATATTATTTTTGATATCTAAAGTAGTCCAAATACGAAGAGGTTCATATTTTCGAGTATAAGGATTAAATACATGATTTTCTTCAAACCATTCTTCAAAATTATTATTAGCTATAGCTTCATTTCTACTTCTTTCATAATATTCAGTAGTAATATAATCTACATTATCAGATATAATCTTTTTAGCAAGAGTTTTATTATGATCTATATAGTCTTGACTTTTAGGCTCATAATATCCAAATAAATCGCTATTAGGAACAATTTTCTTATTTTTAATAATAACTTCTCCATTTTTACCAATAGCACAAAATATACGTTCCCATAAATCATAATTAGCAGTACCTTTAAGATTAAGTAAAGCATATGAAAGTTCTCTATTAAAGGCTTTTCTATTTACTCTAAAATTTACTCTATCTTTAAATCTTTCGGCAAGAGAATCATCATCAGGTCTATTTTTTCTAATATCTCGAAGAACATCATATAAATTAGCTAATTCTTCTATACGTTCTTTAGGAAGATTAAATAATAATTTAGTACTTATTTCTCCGTTTCTATCAACAGCATGCTGTAAAATATCATTTATCTTACGAATAGTTTCAATTCTTTCAGGACTACGTTTTCCTTCATCATTACTTCTAATTTCAGTATAAAATCTTGAACTTAATATAGGAAGATTAGCTGGAATTTCTTTTATAAGAGTTTCATTACTTAAAGAAGACTCATAATCATAACCATATTTTTTAAGAGCAGCATCTTTAATAATTTGCTTTTGTTCTTTAGTAAACTTTCTACCATCAATAATTCCTAATTTATCTTTATATTCAGGATGACTATCAAGAATAGTAGCAATTTCACTTTGTCTATCAGCATTGTCTTTAAATTGTTTAAATGCCCAATCAATTTTATCTTTAAGTTCTTTATTAATAGTTTTACGAGCATTTAAATTAATCCAATTAAAGGCATTTCTATAATTTTCATCTTTAAGTTTTTCTTCAAGAACTTCATTAGGATTATTTTCATCATATTTCTTAATAATATCAAGATAATATTTTAAGTCTTCATCAAATCCAGCAATAGGAGAATATTCAAAATATTCACCATTAAGTTTTTTAATTTTATCAATATAATCTTTTAGCGCATTTGCTTTAACGATTTCTTCATCAGATTTAGGACTATAATCTTTATTTAATGAAGAAGTCATAAAATTAATTTCATTAATAAGAGCAATTTTTTCTTGTTGTTGTTCAATACTTAATTCACTATCTTCTCCAGGAGTCATTTCATAAATAGTAGTCATTATTTCTTTATATCTAACAAATAATTCTGGAGCAGTTTTTAAAATACTTTCATCTAATTTATTTTTAGTAATATAATATTCTGGAATAACTTCCATATTAACATTATCCGTATACCATTTATCTCTATTAAGACGAGCTTTATAATATTCTACACTAAATCTACCATGTTTTTCTTTAGCTTCTCTAACAGCATCTCTTAATTGATCTCTATCAGTAATAAATTTCTGAGTGTAAGAAGTAATAAATTTACCATTCTTAACAATATCGCTCCATACAAATTTACCAGGCATTTTCATTATTTCATCATACTTTCTTAAAAATTCCTGACGAGCTTTAGGTGCATCTACTAAATTAGCACCATTAATAATACCACCAATAAATTTAACAATAACTTGAACTTCACTATTACTTAATTCAGAAACAGAACTAAATAAACTATCAAAAATATCAGCATCGGAATATTGAGTACGAATACTAATTATATTATTACGAATTAAAGGATTAGTAGAAACTTCTTTTCCAAAATAATTATCCATAATAAGTTTCATTGCTGAAACAATTTTAGGGTTATTACGAATATTATTAATAGAATTTCTAATAGATTGAATTTGATCTGAAATAACTTTATCTACACTTGCAATATCAAATTCAAATAATCCACTTAAAGAAGTACCAAAAGAACGAGCGTTGAGAAGTGTTCTAACATATCTATCTAATTCTCCAGATTTATCTTTTATAATATCAATAATTTTAGGGTTATCAATTGATAACCATTCACCATTTTCATCTTGAATAAAATTATTAATTTCTTTATTAAGCATATTCGAAACTGTTTTATAAAATCCAGCAGCACGAGAATATATTTCTCTTGTATGATTTTTTATAGAAACAGCGGAATATCTATCAATATCACTTTCTTTTAATAATTCAGCAACTTTTTCTGCAACTTCATTACCATTAATACCTTGCCGATTAATGTCATTAATAATTTTAAGAGATATTTCTTCAACAGTAGTTAATTTAGAAGAATCAATAGTTTCATAACTATCGCCTATAATATCAGTAATAGCAAATGGAGCTATATCCTCGATGTTTTCCTCTACGGGGGAAAAGTATTGAGAAACTTCGTAAATATTAGGAACTATTAATGAATATTGACCAACAGTATCAGCTATATTTTTTTCTTGTTCATTAAGTTTATTATAATATTTATCTTGTTTAGTTTTAAAATATAATTTTAAATTATTACTTGGTTTAACTTTTTTAATATAATAATCTTCTCCATTAATAGTTTGTATAGTAGCACTACCAATGTTAGGTAAAGCAAAGTTAATAGTTTTATTATTATCGGCTATTAATACTTTATCTGGATTTTCTTTAAATTTATTTATAAGTTTATTAATAAATCCATTAGGATCAGTACTACTTAAGTTTTCAGTAAAATAATTTCTATTATTTAATACATCATTTATTTTAGGTTGAATAAATCTTTTAATAGTATATTTAACTTTATTTTCAGCACTCGCAGGCCCATCTTCTTGAGAAATAATTATATTTACATCAGATTCAGCAGAAGCAGCAGCAGCATCAATAATTCCAAGATAATATTCTAATCTTTTAAATTTATTATTATTAGGATTTATGCTATATTCATTAGTTTCATTACTATCTAATAAATTAAGAGGTGCTAAATATAATCCTTTATCTTTAATTATTACTTTATATAAAGTAGTAACAGACTTTTTATTAATATTACGAGTTATACGAATATAAGGAAGACTATCAGAAGAAATAAATCCTGGTTGTATATCCCCCGTAAAGGAAGACTCACCTGTAATATCTTCTTCAACCCATTTACCAATTCCTGTATATTCAATAAAACTTATTCCATCTTCAGTATAAGGAACTTGAACAATATTATCAGATTTAAAGAACTTATTAAATCTATTATCTTTTTTACTTAAAAATACATTTTTAATAATACCACTATGACTTCTAACAAATCGTTCAGTCATATTATAAATATCAGTGCCTTTAGAATCAAAATTATTAATATTAAATAAAGTAGCAAAATTATCTATTATAGTAGGAACAATATTAGTACCATTATATTGAATAGGCTTTAATAAAAATTCATTAACAACAAGTTTTGTAATAGAATTTCTTTTAAATCTAAATCCATCTACTATAAAAGCATATTTAACTATATCAAGCATTGCTAATTTAATATATGGATGTTTATTAAAAGAATCTAATTTAGATTGAATAAGAATATCTTCAATATTTTCTATATTATCGTGAAAATATAAACTTTGTCCTGTATATCCTTTTTCTCTAACATTACGTTGATTATAAGTATTTACATCAATATATTTAAATATTCCAGGATCTTCTGAAAAATGTTCTTTAATATATAAAACTTTTTGAACAGGAGTAAGTTTAGCAAAATTATTTATTTCTTCTTGAGTAGGATTATTTATATCTACTGTATCAAATTTAGTAGTTTCATAATAAGTAAAACCATTTATTCTTGCTTCTTCACTTTTCCAATAATCAATATTTTTATTGGCTAACTCTTCTCCATATTTAGTATCAGTTATAAACTTACCCATCTCATTAAGTGTAATTGGAGTAGTAAGAATTGGAGTAAGTTTATAAAGATAAGAAACCATATATTGAGTTAAATCAATATATTGTTCATCATTTAATTTAATATTTAATTTTTGTTCAATGTTATCAATTATTTGTGCAACGTCTTCACGTTCCATAGTAAATAATTGACTATTTATTTTAATAGATGGAATAGTCGCATATTGCATAAATGCAGCTAAATATGGATAAACACTATTTTCAATATTTATATTTTCATCAATAATATTAGGATATAAAGCATCAACAAAAGTTTTATCTTTTACATATAAAGTAGAACCTACTAAATCTCTATTGGAAGTATATTTTTTAGCATCTTGTAGTATACGACGAGTACTTCTAATAGTTTGTTTTGCTCCAAATTTATCTGGTTTAGTAACTTGAAGAATTTTTTCAATATTATTAGAAGTAATTTTTAATTTATTAAATTGAATAATAATATATAAATCAAATAGAAAATCATCTTTTACAGAAAATCTATTTAATAAATCTTCTTGACTTAAATTTACGTTTACATTATTTGTTAAATGTAAATAATCAATATTCAAATCGATACCAAATCTATTTTTAAATTCTTCTCCATATAATTTATCTAATTCTCCAAATATATCATTAGTAGAAGTAAAATCAGTAATTTCTTTACTATTTATTTTTATATTATACTTTTTAGCAAGTTCAGCAATAGCAATTTTTATAGGACTTTTATTTCCAATATTAGAAAATATAGAATTAGTTTTAAAATAAGCATTAACTATTTCTGTTATTGCCGGTTGTTGTAAAAACGCAATTGCAGTAGTATAATCAGAACCTATATCTAATAAAGTTTTAAATACGCCAAATGTATATTCATTCTCATTATATACAGTACCAGATTTAATAGCGTCAAGAATATGCGCAGTAGTTTGAGAACCATATGTTGTAAGTAACTGACCTACAATATTTTTATTATTAACAGTATTTCCTATACTATCATGTTCAACAATTATATATTTACCATCTTTACTTAATTTGGCATTAGGCCAGGACTTTTTAATTTCATTAAAATTATAAGTTTCATTATTTGGATATTTTATTGTAATACTGTGTTTTTTAGATAATTTAGTTTTAGCATAATTACATATACTTACAAAAGTATCTCTATTTACAGATGCGGCTTTAAGACGAGCGCCAGACATAGCATCTTCCATAGAATCTAATTGATCAAATATATTATATGTAGAACGATTAATAACAGCATTAGAACTTTCTATAAGTTCTTCATAATATTTACGAAGTTTATCAACATTATTTTTAGCCTCTACTAAAGCCCTAAAATTACTTTGAGAATAATTTTCCTCTTTAGCACTTTGAGATTTAAAAATATTAATAATAGAATCTAAAATTAAATTATTTCTTGCTTCACGAGTATTTTGATCTTCAATACTTAATTTTTTAAATTCATCTAAAGTAATTTTATTATCTTTTATAGCTTTATAAATATTATATCTATATTGAATATCAGTATCTGTATTTCCATCATTATAATTTATTTTATGCACTAAATTATCATTTGGATCAAAATACATTTCATAACAAATTCCATAAACACTATCAACATCAAAATCTGAACCTGTTTGCGGAACCCATTCATCTGGAACTACAATAGTAGAACCTTGAGAATCATCAAGAAAACCAACTACTTTAAGAACTGCAATAGATTGTTTGCCTTCAGCAGGCATACGATAACCTAAATGCAAATCAAGCCCTTCTTTGCTTATTTGGTCTAATTGTTCTTGAGTAAGATTTTTAGGAAGTAATTTACTCCAACGAGGAAGCATTACTTGAATATATGCTTCATTACCAGATCCATTTTCATTAGCAGGATGATATTCTAATTTTTTATTAAATCCAACATTAGTAATTTGTGCAGCGTGCCATCCAGGTAATTTTTGTCTTGTAATAGAATTATTAAATATAGATTGAGCAATACTTTGTAATTTAATAGAAGCATAATTCATAAAATTAGGCATACGTGGAATATGCGTAACAGGATCAGGCGTTACATAATCTAAAAAATTACTATCTAAATTTAATCGTTTAGCTTCTTCTTGTGCTCTTTTATAAAAAGAATTAAAATCAATTAAATCTCCAGAATTATTCTTATTTACAATATTTCCATTTTTATCAACTTTCAAGTCTAAATTATTAAGTAATTCATTAAAACTATCTTCAATATTTTTACAATATGCCTTGAATAAAGTATTAACATATTTAGCAGTTTCTTCAGTAGTATTATCTATAATCTTTTTAAATAATTGAACTGCAACTTTATTACTTGCATCTACCATATGTTGAGGAACATCTTGTTGTTTATATAAATATCTATAATAATATGTTCCTATTACATTGCCTTCATTAAGTTTATTTTTAAAAACTGTTAAATTATCCTCTGTTACATTACCCTCATTATCCCAAAATGTTAATACATCTTTTTTAGCAGCTTTATCAGTTTCTTTAGTATTTACTTGATCAATACCATATTCAGTCATTAATTCATATAATTGATACAAACTACTATCTTTAGGTAAAAGTTTAGGAATTAATACAAATTCGGCATTTTTAATTTGTCGAGGATAATAAGTTTCAGTAGTAGCATCATAAGCATGATCAAAATAAAAGTTTTTCTGTACTTGGATTTTAGCATTAATTCTATCCAAATCAATATCTTTTACATCTATATTTGGATCTAATAATTGAGTAATTAAATCGACATATTCATAATAAGTGCCATCAGCAACTCTACGTCTAATAAATTCTTCAAATGTTATATAAGATTGAGCATCATTAGTAATAATACCTTCTTTATATCCTCGTGCTATAAATTCAGCTCTATCTTCAATATTCTTTCTTTCTTTATCAGTTAATTCTTTATTTCCATATTCTTTTTCAAATATGTTAATAAGTTCTTTTTTAATAGCTACATATTTATTAGAGCCTCTAACAGTATTATTAATCGTAATAGCTTTAAATCCATTTCTAATAGGAATAGTAATATTATCAGTGCTTATTCCTTTACGGGGGATGGACAATTGATCTATTGTTTTTAATTCACCATTATAATCATCTAAAAGATCATATCCAGTATATGCTTTTCCTTGAGCTTGAACTTCTTTAGCTCGTTTAAGAAAATCTTGATAACTTTTATAAAATTTACTATCACCTTCAAATATGTCATCAAAAGCTATTGTGTTAATAGTATAATTTATAGCAAATTCTTTTATTTGATCTATATTATATCTATCTCCAATAGCTTCTGTATATTGACTAATTCTTTTTTCTATTTCTTTACTATAATTAATAAGCCATTCTTCAACAATATTTTCAATAGTTTGTTTAGAACCATCATCCAGATTTAAAGTATAACCATTAGCGCCATCAGGAGAATAAATAGTATTCATGAATTTTCCCCCGTAAAGGAAAGGCACTCCAGCTTTTTCATTACTTAATATTTCAGCTGGATTAAATCCATTTACAGGGAATAATCTATTAAATTGAAAAACATTACCGGTTAATTTTCCATTTTTAATAATACTTCCTCTATAATGATAATATTCAAACAAACTATCTGTATTATCTTTAGGAGTAAATATACCATTATTATCAATAGTGCCAACTTTAGTAAGTTGTTTAAAACCTTGTTCTAATTCTCCAAGAACATAATTATAAAATATTCTAAAAATAGGATGTTTTTTATTAACAGATTTTTCATTAAATAAACCAGAAATACTATGTTTAGGAGCTTTTATAATAAAATTCTTTGGAGCGTCAGATGGGGTTCTCATAAAATACCATCCTTTATTAATATCAGCAATTTTATCATCAGTAGTATAAGAAATAAGTTGGCTTATAAGATAGTCTGTTTTAGACATTGTAGAATATAATACAGACTTATCAGCTACATAATCTTTAATACCGTTAAATAATGTATAATCTAATAATTGTCTTGCATAAGAATTAACAAACGTTTCTCCTTGTTCATTAATATCAAATAACCCCCTACTAATTTTTCTACCTCGTTCATCATATTGATCAAAAAGTATAGGATTATATTTATATTGATCACTTAATGAAACAAACTCTTTTAATTTATTAAGACCAGCATTAAGATCTTCTTCAGTAGAAAAATTGATTTGTTTAAATAAATTAGTAATCCAACTATTTCCAATAAAATCTGCGCCTAAATTTCCATCAGCGTTTCTACTATTCAAATCAACTTTTACAACACTGTATTTAACTAATGAATTACTTATACTATATAATGAATTAATAAACGCATCGCCAAATATAGTGTCATCTATCTTAAAAACCGGTCGTTCTTCGTCAAAACCTATTCCAGCTTCAATAGCATATTTTTTTCTATTATAATAATCGGCTAAATTTTTATTATTTCTTAAAATTTCTTGTTCATATTTATCTTTAGATTTTTTAGCTTCATTTAAGAAACCATCAAATATACTAATAAATTTTGTATAATTATCTATTTTATTTCCATCATTAATATATTTATCTATAGCAGAAACTTCTGCATTAGGAAAATATTTAAGATAAATATTTAAAAACTTATTATGAAGATTTAATAAAATATCATTTTGAGCATTACTTCCAGTTTCTTCTTTTTTAGCTAAATTAATATAATCATATAATTCTTGAATATTTTCTAAATCTTGAGCAGGATAATTAGTACGAATAGTACCTTTTATAGCATTATAATATTGATAAAATATAGCAGTAATCGGATCAGCAGTTGCATTACTATTACTAAATTCAATACCAGATTCAGAAATACTAATAATAGTTTTATTAACTTTAGGATTAGCTAATTGCCCAAATACATAATTTCTAAATACTATATCGTTCTCCATATCTTCAGCAAGTTTAATTAAACCTGCATAATGAGAAATGTTATTAGCAACATTTCTAATTTCTTCAATTAAAGATTTAGGAGAAGTAAAAGTGCAAAAACTATATATTGCAGATATAGCTTTATTATATCCAATAGAAGTTTCTACTCCTAATTCATTATTAAGATCTAAAGTTTTAGACTCAGCACTTTCTAAATTAGGGATAGTTTCAAAATATAATTTAAGTCTTTGAGAAACAGTATTTAAATAACTACCTCTTGAAGTTAAATCTTCAATATGAGATTTCATCATTTCATCAATACCATCATTTTCTTCATCAACAAAATTAATATCTTCTTCATTATTAGCTTTTTCTGCATTAATAATATCAGATACATCCTTAAATGTTTTAGTTAAAAATGTAATACTACTATTATTAATTACTTCTTCATAAAAAGCTTCTTTATTTTCAAGTAATTTATTTACAAGATTTCCATAATTTTTAGTTTTAATATCTCCATATTTAGCTGCAATATTGCCATAAATAGTATATAATTCTTTAATAGTATTTTCAAAATTTTCTTTATCTTTAATAGCCTTATATTGATTAGCTTTTCTACGAAGATCATTAATTTTTTCAATATATTTTTTACCTGTAGAATTATTCTTAAATTCATCAGAATTAATCAAAGGATTAATATATTCTGTAACAAATTTAGAACGAATAGTAGTACTACATCTACGCAAAATATCTGCCCTATCTTTACGATTAACATCTTTATTTTTTGCTAAATCGTAATATAAAGCAGATATTATACCAGCAGTATGCCTATAAGCTATATATTTAGCATGAACAGAACTAAAACCATTTAATTCTGTACCTATACGACTACGACGAAAATTAACAACACTTGGATGTTGTTTTTTATAATATTCATTAAGTAATCGTACACAAGTATTATGAGGAGTATTTTCAATACTACCTCTCCATTTAGAATCTTTTGATGCAAATTCAATAAAATTAGCATCTTCTTTCAAATAAGCAGCTATAATAGCAGCTTTCTTGTCATTACCATTTGCTACACCTTCTACTATAGCAAGTTCTTTAGGATTTAAATTAAGTCCTTTAATTGTACACGGCATAATTTTAAGTTTATTAGTTTCACCAGAATAAACATTAAGATTTTAACCTTATATGTTCAGAAAATTATTATAGGAAACGAGCCGTTTTTAGCCCGTTTCCTATAATTAAAATTTATTTATATACAGATCATCAGCAAACTATTTTCATCCAGCCATTTTTAACAAAACGAGCCATTAACGGCTTATCTTGCTCATTATAATTATTCAAATATTCATTTACTGAGGTCGTTATATTTTCATTACTTTCAATAAGTTTATCAGTAACAGCAAAAACATCATCTTCAAATTCAGTAAAAGTATCAGTTTCAATATCTTCTAATTGATTTTTAGTTATAATATCAGCAGATTCTTCTTTAGTTTCAATAGTAGTGTCTTTTTGTTGTTCAACAGTTTGAATTTCAGCAATAGTATCATTAAATAAATTTCCAAATAAATTATATTCACGTGCTAATATAGTATTATTTTCTATATTATCAAATTTTATACCAAATATTTTTATTAAAGCATCTATAATACGCTGCCAAAGAGTTTTTGGAGTTTGTTTATCAATAATAGCTTTATCAGAAGTACTTTTAATTTCATTTAAAGCATCAATAAGAGAACGCTGAGTAAGACTTTCAACAAGAAATTCTTCTGCAAATAAAGAATCTCTTTCTTCTTTACTTCTACTATTCCAATATTCTTGAGCAGATTTATCAAGATAATTAAAATAAGTATCAGGATTTAAAATTGTATCAAAAGCTGAAATTAAATGACCATATTTATCAGGATTAGCTTTAATAGCTAATTTAGCTTCATTATAAATATCTAATATTTCATTAACATATTCTTGTTTACGATTTCCAACTTGTTCATTAAGAATTTGATGAAGTCTTTCGTGAATAAGAATACGCATAGCTTCATATTTATCTTTATTTATAGCAGTAACAAAATGTTTAAATAAAAGAATACTATCTTTATTAGTTTGTGCTTTAGCTTTAGTATTTCTTTTACTATATTTAATTTCTTTTGGAAGCAAATCTAAATCTTCTGCAATATTAATAATACTTTCATCAATTCCTACTTTTTCTGCAATAGATCTTCCAGAATAAATAGTTTTAGAACTATCTCCATCAAAAATATCATCAGAAGTAAGTAATCGATCGCGTTGTTCTTCCTTTACGGGCGTGCTCCTTTCAGCTTTAATAAAAAATCCTTTTTTATTTACTTCAAAATAATGACCAAATTTATCAACATCTTGATTAGTATTAAATGCGTTATTTTTAAGTATAAATTCAGTAAAATTATTATAAATAAATTCTTTTCCATTAAGTGTAAGAACTAATTTACCATCTCTTTTAGAAAGATATTTATTAATTTTACCATTAATAACATCTTGATTTCTTATAGCAACAAAACTTTTAAAATATTGAGTGTTACTTAATATTTCCTCAACAATAGTATCAATAATTCTTTCATTTCCCTCCACTTTAGATATAATCTGACCAGCAGAAGAACTATTTCCGTTCTTATAATATCTAATAGCAGTACTCTCCTCATTACTATCTTTTTTATATCTATAAGCAACTAATGTATAATTATCCTTTCTTCCTTTAAAAGCTAAAGCCGTAATATCTCCAATAGAAGCTACGCTATAGCCTTTAAATAAATTATTAAATCCTCTATTATTTCCTCCAAATAAAGAAGCTAATTTATCAGTAAATTCATCGAAATTGCCTCCAGATAATCTTTCTTTAATAATATTTTTAATTTCTTCTTTTAGATCATTATATATTTGATTAGATTTATCAATTTTATTTTCTTCAGTAAATAAAGCATAAGCTGGATTTCCATCATTATCTTGAATTAATAATCCCATAGTTTTTACAGTCATACCTTTTGATGGATAAGTAGTTTTAGATCCTTCAATATTAACAGTACCACTATTCATAACAGCTATTACAGGATTATTCTCATAAGTAAATTTTAAAGCAGTAGAATTAATAGGCAAAGATTGCTGAGAAGTAATAGGAACTCCTGTAACAGTATCTTTTACAGTTATTTTATAATTTAATCCATTATCTGCAATATCTTTAGTTTGTTGTAAATTAGCATACATAGAAGATAACCATCTTCTATAACTTCTAATCTTTAATTCAGGACTAATATTTATTCTATCATAATTAAGAACAGATAATATTTCATTAGCAATAGCTTTAGCAGCATCAACAACTTTATAAGTATCAACTCCTATATATCCATCATCTATTAATTTTTTAATTATAGGATGATTTACAATAATTTTAGCACCATCAATATTACTTATAGGAGTACCTTTACTATTAATAAATTCAAAAGGTTTTTTAGATTGTTCAGAAATAGAGTTATAAACATCATCTGTTTCTTGTTCAGAAAGACTTTCATTAATTATAGCGCCAACTTCAATATTAGATTCGTAAATACTTAATATATTAAGTAAATCTTGAACATCTTCAGATTGTTCTATTAATTTAGTAAATAATTCATCAAAATAAGGACTACTATAAGTAGAGCCGTTTTTAGTAATATTATATCTAAAACCTTTTTCTTTAGGCATATATACTGTATTACCATCAGAACTTATAGTAGGAATAATAGAATATCCAATTTCAACACCGTCTTTTTTAAAGAATAATAATTTACCATTACGTTCAATATCTAATTTATCTCCAGGTTTAAGACTATAGTATATTTCTCTTGCTTTACTATCAGTTCTAACTTTATTAGCAACAGCTGTTCTTAATCTTTGATTAACAATTTCATATTCTCTTTTTGCATATTGTACTTGTTGTAAAAAATAATTAGCTCTTTCTAAAGCATTAGTAAAAGATTTATTAGTAATATAATTATCTTTTACTAATCTAATATTTTTAAATATATATTTATTATATTCTTTATTAGAAGTATGATTAATTATATAATCATACATATTAATATAAATTAATTTTGCTTGTTCATAACCAATATCTTTATTATTAATTAAATAATCAAATAATTGAACAATATCTATAAGAGTGCTACCATTTTTATTTGGTTTAATATTTACAGATTTTATATATTCATCTAAAAATTTATCAATAGTATCATTAAGTTTAGATGTAGGAATAGCTGGACTAATAGCGTTTTTAGTAACATCAATGTTATCAATTATTTGAGCTGCAAGATTAGGAAGCCCTTTAGCGTGTAATCTATTATTAATATGTTTTATAGCTATTTTTAAACCTTTAATAGCTCCACTTTTAATAAGATCTTTATTATAACCTTCTAACTCAAGTTTATCTTCTATTTGAGAAAGAAGAGTTTTAGCGTTATCGTTATTAAAATTTTCTCCATCAAGTCCTTTATATAAATCTTTATTATTTCTATACATCTGAAGAGCAAACAAAGAAGCACTTGATGTAACATCAGTTTCTCCTAATTCATCATTACTTGGAGTACTTATAGCTTCTCTAATTCTAATAGCATCTTGTAAAGCTAATGCTTCAGCTGGATTTTGTTCTTCCTCAAAACCTACTACTGTTCTATCTTCAATTAAATCAGGAATAATAGGATTAGTACTTTCGGTTGGAGCTTTTACCTGTTCCCCCGTAGAGGAAGGCTCACCTGTGGCTTTTTGTACATCATTAATAATTTTAGTAGTTTCATTATTATTATCAATAATTTCTTTTTCAGTTGGAATAGGATGTTTTTCTAATATTTCTTCTCGTTCTTTATTAACAGTTTCATTATCATTATTATTATTTTTTATAGATTCTATTTTGTTAATAGCTTCATCTCTTACTTCTTTAAGTAAATAATAATATTCAAGATCGTTACTTGCTCCAAGATTTAAAAGTTCAATATCTTTTTCTAATTCAGGTACTTGCTTAGCAAGAACATCATTAAATGCTTTAGTAGGATCAGCAGCAGTTTCTATATAATGGCCTATATTAGTAAAAGCATCATTAAGAGCTTTAGAAACAGTTTGATCTACTACTCTATTAATTTGGTTATATCTTTCTTGTAACTGTTGTTTAGTAGTAGGAATAGATTTTCTAATATCATCAGTTTGATAAGATAAAACTGTTTTATTTCCTATAAATTTAGAAATAGCGTCTGGAACATTTGAAAAATCGTTATTATAATAATCATTATCTACATTATTTAATAACCAATTTTCATCAGCGTTTATAATAATATTTCCAGAGTCTTTAATTTTTAATTCTGTAACAATAGTATTTTTATTTAATCTATCAACAATATTTTGTTTCTTTTCTTTTAATTCTTTTATTAATTGATCTTTTACAATATCATCAGTATCTTTAAGTTTATATATATCATCAATGTGTTTATTAATTTCTACTAATTGTTGTATTCCAAATTGATATTCATCAATATATGAATATCTACTAAATTCACCATTAGGATCTAATTTAGCAATATCTGTATTTATTCTATCTATTGCGCTATTAATTAAATCTAAATTAAAATATTTTTTAACATTTTCTCTTGCAATATTTCTAATAATTTGATCATTATCACCATCAATAGAATGAATACCTTTATATATTTCATTTTGATATAATTCAATAGTATTGTTCATTCTATTAACTAACTCTTGAGTAAAATTAGTTTTATTTTTAGCAATACTTATATTAGCTGCATCAAAAAACTTATTAAATTCAGGATTAGTAACATATTCTTGTAATAATTCAATATTTCCTGCGTCAGCTGCATTTAATACCATATCTATTACAAATTCATTAGCTAATCTATCATATACAATATCAACTTCATCTTGAGTTATATTTTCATAATCAGAAATAGTTCCATTTTCCATAATAGGTTTAAATGGATTTTTTCCTTCATCAAGTAAAGATAATTGTTCGAGATAATCATTAATTTTAGCCCTACGACCAAGAATTTCAGCTTCTCTAATTTTTTCAAAAGTTAATTGACTACGATTATAATCTTCAGGAGACATATGTTTTTTATTAATCTTTCCCTGAATTTTATTTTGAAGATTTCCTAAACTTCTACCAGCAGCTTGAAAACCTACTCCTCCAAGATAACCCCAAACAGCTTGCTCCCATATTTTAGGATCAGATAAATAAGAACTTAAATCTCTTGGTCTATAAGTAGGATCAAATATAAGTTCTGCAACTTCTTTTCCTTTTTCAGTTTGAACACCTTGATAACCCTCTTCAAAACTTTCAGATAAATTTTCTGTAATAAAAGTAGAATTACCTTGTAATAATCTTTTAATTAAAGGTTGTTGTTCAATATCTATATTAGCTGCATCAACATTTAATTTATTAGTAGCTTGTTTATTTATATATTTTAATTTAGCTGTAGGTTTAAGTTTAAAAGCTCCTTTCCATAAACTACTAATAGCTTTAAATTGAACAACGTCCATTAATAACATAGCATAGTCATTAATAAATGTTTCTCCAGCAAAATCACTTGCAATTTTTTTAGCTATTTCTTCATCATTTAAACCTACAAATTCAGGATTATTTTTAAAAAATTCTTCTCTTTGTATATCATTAAAATTTTGTAGTCTTTCTATGGAAGTATCATAAATATCTTTATAAACTTCACGGGCTTCCATATAATTTTCCATAGTTCTACTTAATACAGCAGTTGCCCCAAGATCTAAAGCAGTATTAATACTTTTAGCAGTTCTTGCAGGATTAGAAGTTAAATGACTTTTTTCAGCAATCTTACCTATACCATAAATACCTTTATTATATAATTTTCCAATAGTTTTAGTTCCTTTGCCTATTTTTCCAAGAGCTTTAATTCCTTTTACAATACCAGTAGATGGAATAAGCATAGATAATGTAGATGCAACACTAATAGCATTATTAGCCCACCATCCAAAATCTCCAACATCAAATGATTTTCCTGGATTTTCTTGATATATAGCAAAACGTTCTCTAATAGAATCTTGAGCTTTTTCAAGTGCTGTACTTACAGCATTAGTATAATCATTATAGCCTTCATTGGCTATAAGATTATAAACACTATCATAAATATTAGAAAATGCTTCAAGACCTGAAAGAATAAATTCATTTGCAACAGCTTGTGTAACTGCACGACCTGTTTGTTCAATCCAACTTTGATTTTTAGCTCTTTGTTTTTCAGCTTCTTCTTTTGTAGTATAAGCGTTTAAATAAACATCATAATCAGTAAAATTTTCATAATCTTCTTTACTAACAGAAAATCGAGGAAGATTTTCAATTTGTTTATTAACAGCTGAAAAACCATAAGGATCTTGAAAAGGAGAAGGTTTATTATCAGTATTTCCAAAACCAGAAAAAGGAGAAGGTTTATTACCCTCTCCTTTCATTATTCTATTCATTTCTTCACGTGTAAGTTTCATAATTTTCCTATATACTCATTAGTAAACATCATAGCTGTTTCTGGATCAAAACCTTTAATTATAAGAGAATTATAATAAGCTTGACCTATTGCTTCTTTATCATTTTCTGTATATTCACCGTTACGTATTTTATTTTCTACAATACTCCATAAAGCAAGTTTTTCAACATCTTGAAGAGAAATATCTTCTTTTATAGTTCTTAAATCTTCGTCTTGCAACATAAATTTACCGGTATGTTTATCTTTAACAACAATATCTGTACCATATGGAGTATCATAAGAAAACGCTTGATAAGCATATGTAACATTATCTAATAATAATTTTGCTTGAGTGCTTATACTATTATTAACAGCATCAATAGATGGATCATTTAATCCCTCTTTTAATATATATTCTTTAACATCATTGTCATCTGTAACAGTAGTTTTAATTTTCCATCCCATAGTAGGAACATATGTTAATTGATGCTTTATATTACTATCATTATAAGTTGGAATTTTAATACGAGCATCTTCTATTTCGTCAGAAGTCATATCTCTTAATGTTCCATTTTTATCAACTACTAAATAATCGCCTGAAATCATAAGTTGAGGATTAGCTTTAAATATATTAGTATATCTTTTTACAATATCATCTCTACGATCTTTTTCAAGTTTAGCATCAGCAGGCTTACTAATAGTTTGATATAATTGATCTCTCATATAATGTTCAGGATTTGTATGAGAAGAAACTGAAGTATCAACAACAACTTCATCTCCAACTGGAAGAATATCTTCTTGTAATTTATTAGCTTGTTTTATTATATCAGTATAAAGATAATCAGCTTGAGATATAAGTAATTCTCTATTTGGATTATTAAAATGAAATTCAAGAGGAATAATATTTCCATTTTCATCCACTCGTCTAATTGAAGTATATTTTTCTCTTCTTAATCCTCCTCCAAAAACTCTACTATCTAAATTTGTAGCTTTTGCAGCTTGAACAAATTTATAAGTTCCATCTTTATAATCTGAAGAAAGAACTAATCTTATATCTCCATTTTCAGTATTATATTGTTTAATTTCATAAGTATCCCATAAATCTCCAATATTTCGTTTAAAAGTATCTAAATCTCTTTGATTTTTTAATGTTATGGCTATGCCAGCAGAATTATCTCCGAATAGTCTATCAGTAATATTAGCAAAACTTTGTTTCCATTCTTTCATAGTATCAGTATCGTCTGGTGATATATCATCAATAATTCCACTATTTACTTGTGATATAAAATTAAAAGCATCTATTTTATTTGGATCATTTACATCTCCAATAACATTATTAATAGTAGCTCTATATGGTAAAGTAGCTCTTTTAAAATTATCAAATTCTCTCATAACATCTATGGCTACTTCACCAGAAATATTATTATTTTTTGCCCAAGTACTTAAAGCATCTGGAGTAGTATATAAATTAAATTCAGGAATATTTACATTAGGATATTTTTCATTTAATCTTTCAGTATAAGTACTTCCAATATTTCTAACGCCAGTTAAAACTTCTAATCCAGGATCAACTTTAACTTGAGCTTTTGGGCCTTTTTCAACAATAGTATTAGCTAAAAAATTATTTATTTGTTGATTATTTCCACTATTATTTGCTTTAGCTGTTACTTTAGCTTTAGCTATTTCATTTATCATAGAATCATTATAAGCAGTAGAAGTATATATTCGTCTATATTGTTTAGCTCTAATAAATGGATCTATCTTATCATTTACATATTGATCAAAAGATTTAGTATATCCTTTTGGATCAATTACATCATTTGCAATATTAGGATCTTGACTATGATACCATTTATCAATTTTATAATCTTGTTCTAAACTTGCTCTAATTGCGGGGTTTGCTTTAATTGCGGCATCTACAGCAGCTCTAATTTTTTCTGGAGGAAGAATTTCATATTTTCCAGTTATAGAATTATATCTTGCCATAGTACTACCCTCCTTATATTCATTAGATATTTGTCCAGTAGTAATATCTATAAAAGTAGTATTTTCATATTTACCTTTATCATAAGACAAATATTTAAGAGCTTCATTATATATTTTATTCATATCTATACTGGATACAGGTCTTTCGTTAGGTTCCCATTTAGTACCTCCAACAATCTGTCCTTTATCATTATAAATATCTTTATAATGATATTTAGTATTTGCTCTATAATAATTTTTATGATATTCAGTTAAGTCTTGTCGTTCATTAATATTATTTAAATATACAGTATAATCTTGTTGTGCTCTAATACGACCTATTAAACCTGGATCAGAAGTAATATCACCTTGAGCTTTTACTAAATCATCATAAGCTCCAGCAGCATTTCCATAATTTAAATTATTATCAAGAGTATTCCTAATTTGTTGAATTTTATTTTGCCTCCATTCATCTTCAGCTTCATTAAGAGGAAGCTGAGCCATTGCAGTTTGAAGTTGAGAAGCAAGTTGCATACTTTTTTGATGGCCTTGTTCAAGTTCTCTATAAGTATTAGCAACAGTTTCTAAATTAACAGGAGATACTCGTTGTCTTATAATAGGATTAAAACCTTTCATAGTATTATAAATTAATTTTTCTTATTTTTAATCCTTTTACCATTTCTAATTAAATAACTAAAGTTTACACCTAAATCTCGTAATATTTCAGCAGTTACATTAGGATTTGCGGCAGCCATTGTAGATAAAGTATTATTAATATTTTTTCTTTGTTCAACTCCACCAATAATATCTTGTACTGTTGTAGTTAGGCCTCTAATTAAATCAGAAGTATTTTCAGCACGTTTTTCTAATAACATATTATCAAAATTACTTTTACCTTCTCTCCATCTATTATACATTTCAACATTATGAGCTGCAACATTTTGTTGATTCATATTATCTTGATTTAATAATTGAGTTTCAGTATTTTCTTTAGTAGCATAAAGGTTATTAGTTTGTAATAAAGCATTAGTGCGAGCTATTCCTTTACGGGCGAGAGCCACACGAGAACTTGCAGTATTTGCATCAATATCTCTATTAGTAGCTTTTAGATATTCTCTAATTTTATCTAATTGAGGATTAATATTAAATCGAGTTTTAAGTTTTTTTGCTTGAATAGGAAGAGGCGCAGAACTATATTTCATTTTATTTAAAGCGCGTTTATTACTATTATAATTAGTAATAGAACCTATAGTATTTGTAACTCCTCCTATAATATCTCCAAGAGTAATTTCATTAAAATGACCAGCGGCTTGACTAAATTTGCTATTAGAAGATTTTGGAATATTATTTAATTTTTTAAGTTTTAAAGCATCAGTAGTTCCAGCGGCATTAGTTAATTGTTTATATACATTATTAGGAGATAATCGAGGATTAGTTATGCTTGCTTCTTCTATTATACCTTTATATTTAGGAGTATTAATATAATCAACATCTTCATTAATTCCCATTAGAGCTTTTTGTCTTTCCCCCGTAAAGGAAGATGCAGGGACTAACTTCTTTTTACCTCCAACATTAAGTTCTACAAATATATTTTTTTTAGTTTGTCCACCCATTTTTTTAATATTTATAAAAGGAGAATATTTATTTAAATCCTTACTTTGTTTTATATATTTACTTGCTCCATATATACCTCTATTAAATGCAGCAGATGCAGCAGCATCTAATTGTTCATCAGATAAATTAGGAAATCTTTTTTTCATTTCATCTCTTCTATATTTTAATTCAGCAGCAGTTGCAGAAATACCAAAATTCCAATCAGGAGAATATACTGAATTAACTTTTCTATCTTTTTCATTAAAAAATTCTTCATCATAATAATTTAAATAAGGCTCTTTTAAAGTAATAATTCCTTCATTTAAATTATTACCCGTATCGTCTAATCCCCAATCTCTTCCATGAACTTCTCTTCTATCAAATTCTCCATTAGTATTATTATAATAATTGATAGCTTTATCTATTGGTCCTTCTTTAGCCATTCTACTTGCTAATAGATTAGGATTAATATTATATCTTTTAGCAATTACTTTTACGCTATCAGTAAATTCTTTATCTGTATCAAAATATTTTTGTCTTGCTTCATTAGTATTACCTCCAATATATCTTCTTTTTCCACCAACTTGATATTTTTTACTACCATCATCATTATAATTATTTCTATCTTTAAATTCTTCTTGTTCCTTAAATACTTTATTAGCATTTTCACCATTAATTATTTTTTCAGCAGGACTTTTACCATTAAGTATAGGAACTGCACTAAAAACTTTAATAGAGTTTTTAGAGGTGTGAACTACTTCACCACCTTCAACTTCAAGGCCATTCTTATCATCAGCACCTAAATCAATACCTCCTTGTTCGTGCTTTCTGCCTTGCATATAATAAAAGTTATTACCAAGAGGAATAGCTGTTCCTCCACGAACAACTTTAGGTTTTAAAATATATTTCTTCATATAATATTATAGTTAATGATTTAATTTTAGGCTGTTTAATTTAATGTATTTCTATATAGATATATTTGGTTTATTTTCAATATTAAATCAATATTACAGCCTAAAAATAGTTATTATTTACGGTTTATGCGTTTTTTGCCTCCGCATCGCAAAGTATTTGAGCGATCCACAAATTGATTATTTTGTTGTTGAGTATTAGGATTAGCAGCAGTATTAGTATTATTATTGTTAGTACTATTTACATAATCAGGAATTTTAATATTAATTTTAGGCCCAGTAGTACTAAACCCATCAGCTTTCTTTACTTGTTTAGGAGCAGAACTTGGAGCAAATAAAGAATTAGCTAATCCTCCGATTCCAGACATAGCATCTCCAATTTCTCCACCAACTCCATTTTGTCCAATTAAAGAACCCATTTCAGCTTTCTTTCGTCCACCACATTTAAATATACGATTAGATTTAGTTTTATTAGATTTAATTCTATCATTAAATTTTTTATCTCCTCCCATTTTTAAAGTAACTTTTTTATTATATTCATCTACATAATCTTGATTAGCCACACTTGCAGTAAGAGCTTGAGCTTGAGCTTTAGCATCATTTTGATTTTGTTCAATTTGTTGCTGTTTCAATTTTTCTCTTTCAGCTTTACGTCTTTTAGCTGCACCAATAGCCGAACCTGCAATACTTGCAACTCCTCCAATTAAAGCACCAAGAAAAGCTTTTTCTCTATTATCAGTTTTAATTACTTTTTTCATAACTTTCTTTGTTTAGAAACGCTACCGTTTAAATTTTCAAATTCAATACAAACTTTATCTTTATTATCAAATGTAAATTTAATAACTATATAATTTCCATAAATACGAGTAAGTTTATCAGAACCACTGCCATTATAAGTAGAAATTTTATTTCTAAAATAATTAAAATTCCAATTTCCTAATTCAAACCAAGGTTTAGAATATCTATTAAATTTATTAGTAGTATCTATATTAATATCTATTTCTCCAGTATTTGTAAATTCACTAAATATTTCTAATATATCTCCAGCATAAGGCTGCATACTTTCCTTTACGGGGGATATACTAACAAGACTATTTGATTTACTTACTTTACGAACATTATATTTAATAAATTCTAAAAATTTTATAGCATCATAATCTTCATTAAGAATGATACTTATAGAAGATGGATATGTAGTAGAAAAATTTAAACTTTCATAAGTGCCATAACTTTTAACATCGGTAAAATTATATATATCATTATATAAATCATTGCCACTTACTAAATATAATTTAGATTTAGTATTATATCCTTGAATAAAATTATAATCATGAAAACTAACAAAATTACCTAATTCATAATTATAACTTAAAGTTTTAGTAGTATTATTAGAAAGTTTTAAACTAATTAATAAACGCTTATTAAATTTATCATTACCAAATCTAACATTAGTGGGTTTATTATCTTGTAAATATAAATAAATATCTTGATCTATTAAAGATAATTGACCATTATCAAATTTATAAAATCTGGTAAAATCATTATTATAAAATATATAACCAAATTGATCTACAACAAAAGATAAATCATCTTGTAATCCTCCAAAACCTAAATCAGAAGTAAATACTTCTACATAATTAGTATCAAAAGCATCAGGTTGCAATAATTGTAAACTTTTATCTTTAGTTTGTAATGTAGCATCACCATTAAACATAAATAAACTATGTTCAGTATGAGCTAATAAATAAACACCAATACCCACTAAATTAGTAATAATACCTTTATTTTCATTAATATTTTTATAACCTTCAATAGGAAATTGCCTCCAAGCATTTACAGCACTTTCATCTTGAATAACATTACTTCTTCTAATAGTCTTATCAAATTGAGTAATATTTAATATATCATCTCTATAATTGTTATAAACAGTAGGGATAAAGTCATCTTGAGATCCTTGAGAATTACTAAATAAATCAATAGAATTTTTTGGTTCTACAATTAAACCTGGCCAATATCCTTTAGCATCAACATCTTGCTCATCAGGTTTCATTATAGAAAATATAACATTCTGAGGATTATTATTAAAATATTTACTTTCGTAATAATATGTATCTATAACAGGAAACTGAATATAATTTAAAAATGGAATATTTAAATGAAAAACTTTTTCTGAAGTTTCATCAAGTACAGACAATCCTACATTTTTATCTGAATTGTCAGGAACACTTCTACATTTACCACGAATATTATATAAATTATTATTTTCAGAATTGAACATAATTCCGTTTCCATTATATACAATTACCCCATCATAAGTATATACACCATTAAAACCATTTTCTATAATAGTACTTATAGTACCAGAAGCATAATTTATATTACCTATTCTAATAAGAGTTTTTTCTTTATTTATATATAATTTATTATGATAATTATAAAGACTTGCAATATATGTATTTACTCTATATTTATCATCAGAAATAAATAAACTTTCTATATTTTTTAATTTAATAGCTGTACTTAATCCTCCTCTATCATCTTTAACAGAATCAGCTACTACTAATTTATAATTGTCAATAGGATATATTTTATCTTGTATAGCAGTATAATTAATTAAAGATTTATTTAAATCATAAGCATAATTTATAGAACTGTTTCTGTAAAGAATATCAGATTTATTTATTTCTGCAATAAACCCATTATTCCCTTCAGTAGTAACAGTTATATTTCCACTATCGTTATATTTACAATATTTAGTACTTTTAGCTTTTATTCTTATAAAATTATAATCAGTAGATAAACTATCTTTAATATCAAATGTACTACTATATAAATACATATCAGAGCTTACTTTATTATTTTCATAATTTTTAAAAGTAGCTCCTTCCCCAATATTATATTCGATTGCACTAATTTCTCTCGCATCTTTATTAGTAAGAAAACCTGTTACTTTTTTAGTAGACTCAAATTTTTCATAACTAATAAAATAACCTATATAATCTTCTGGTATTTTAACTGTAACTCGCAATCCGTATTTATAATTTACTATTCCTTCATAAGTAGAATAATATTCTTCTTCAGGTATTTTAAATAATCTTTCATTATTTTCGTTAATATATACTCCAAAATTACCAGTACTAACTCTATTTACACTTCCGCTATTAAATATATTAGCTATTTTTATATCATCATATTTAGTAGTACTATCAGCAAATAAATCTCCATATAAAGATAATAAATAATTTTTTACATCTTTTTTATTAGCAGCACTTCCAGAACTAATTAATTTATTAGTATATTTATTAAAACTATAAATATTTAAATTTCCATATGTATTTAATAAATCTTTAAATTCTTTTAAAGTATATTTTTCATTAACAGCTATATATCCTTCAGTAAGATTTTGAACAGGTAAATGTATTTTAATTGGTATAAAATATCCATTTCCAGTATTAGTAGTAAGATATGTTTTATTATCTATTCTATATCCATTAGTAGCGTGTCCATATTTATCTATATAATGAATATAAAAACTATATACTTCTCCAGGAATTAATGTAGACTCTTTTAATCTGTCATTAAATGAACTAATAGTATCTATACATTTTTTTTGAAAACTAATTATATAATTAGTAGCATCAAATATTTTAAAATTTGTATGATTTCCATTACTATCTACATCAGTTTCAAAACAATATTCTATTGAATCATAAACATCTTTTTCTATTTTTATTTTACAATATCCAGGAAGAGTAGAATTATCACTTGGGTCTTTTATTATATTAATAGTATCTATTGCTATAACTTTATTAGTAGTAGTTTCTTCTTTAGTAATTTTTACTATTAAATCAATAGAATTATCTACATTTAATATTTTATTAAAAGGAATACTTTGATTTGTAATGTCAGAAATACTATTTATATCTAAAAAATATTGTTTAGGTGTTTTTAATTGTTCTTGACCAGATCGAACATCCTTTCGTTTTTCAGTTAAAGTAACAATTTGTTTTAATGTACTTACAGTATCTTTATTTGTAGATGAAAAAGCAAAATTAGTAGTATTT
>OLPT01000558.1_pt1 | contig 27374 bp, 35 predicted proteins | sample 1673051 | NCBI WGS metagenome assembly OLPT01 (sample SAMEA3136750, study PRJEB25190) | human gut metagenome | biome: human gut; feature: human-associated habitat; material: faeces | place: Austria | collected 2013
TGCTCCCCTTCTGGCACTTTGTGCCACCTCCCCCGTATCGGGGGAGTCTGTCCTCAAGGGGAGCCTCTAAGCAGCAACATTCATAAACGGCGAAATCTCCCGCTGATTGGGCGCAAACCCAGTCGGCGGGAGATTTTGTCTACCTTATTATAATAAGGGCGTATTCTGCACCCCTCACAGCCCCCGGCACAGGCCTACGGCTTTGCCCTCGATATGCACCTCGGCCAGCGCAGCGCCGGTGTAGGTCATCAGCGGGTAGGCGGGGTTGAGCGGCTGCAAAACCATCGTCGTGCCGTCAAAACTTACCTTCTTCAGCGTGGCTTCGTCACCAATGCGCACCACCGCGATCTCCCCGTTCTCCACCTCGGGCTGGCTGCGCACGGCTACCAGGTCGCCGTCCATGATCTGCGGGGCCATGCTGTCGCCCCGGCAGGTCAGGATGAAATCCGCGTGCCACTCCTCGGGCACGGCCACCTCGCCCTCAATGTTCTGTTCGGCCAAAATCGGCATGCCGCAGGCAATGCGCCCCACCAGCGGCAGGCGCTTCAGGCGGGGCAGCGGCTCGCACCCCGGGGGCAGGGCAGGGCCGTCCACGCCCATCAGGTAGGCGGTGGTGGTGTGCAGCGCGTTGGCAAACAGCTCCACCTTGGCCTGCGGGATGTCCGCCTTGCCATTCTCGATCTTGCTGATCGAGCTTTTGTCCTTGTAGCCCAGCTGTTGGGCCAGGTCTTCCACGGTCAGGCCCAGTTCCAGCCGCCGCGCCCTGATGCGGTCGTAAATAGTTGACATAGCTTCGCTCCTTTTCTATTAGTATAACACAGCGTGGAAAATAATTCAAGAGATTTTGCAAAAATAGTTGACTTTTATTCCACTTTGTGGTAGGATAAGGGTGTGGAATCAGGTTCTACTTTAGGCTGACGCAACTTTTGCGGATTTATTTTTTGTGGGGAAGTGGAACTACATTCAACGAGAACGGCAATATATAAAAAAGGAGAGAGAACACATGCACAACCACATTTACCCGCAGCCTACCTGCTGCAAGAAAGCGGGGTGAGCGCTTGCTGCTAAAAAAAGATTTGTCGCAGTGCAAAGACCTGCGAACCGTTGAGCATCTGGCCCAGCAGTTTGGCTGGTACGCCGCCGCCTGGACGCCGCAGGAGCCGCACCTCATCTGCTCGGACGAGCAGTTTACCGAATTTGCCAAGGCCCTGGGCAAGCTGGCGGTGACCCAGGATGGCGAAAACCTGCTGTATTTTCTGGCGCTGGCCGCAGAAACCGCGCAGGAACGTAAAAACCGCATGGACCGCATTTTGGAGCGCAAGCTGTTTTACGAGACCAGCACCGTCATCACCGAGGAGGACATCGCCCGCTGCCACAACGACCAGCTGGCCACGCCGCCCGGCGTGCGCAAGGCCGACGCGATGGAAACGCTGCACTTTCTGGCCCCGCCGGAGGAGGAAAAACAGGACGATACAGCGCCAAACGGCATCGTGTCCATCTCGGCCAAAGACTTGCAGGACAAGGAGTTCAAGCCCATCAAGTGGGTGGTGGAGGGCCTGCTGCCCCAAGGTCTGGCGCTGCTGGTGGCCCCGCCCAAGTACGGCAAAAGCTGGCTGATGTTGGACCTCTGCCTTTCGGTGGCGTCCGGACAAAAGTTTTTGGACATGCCTACGAACAAAACAGACTGCCTCTACCTGGCACTGGAGGACAACCAGCGCCGCCTGCAGGACCGCATGAACCGTGTGCTGCAGGGCGAGCGTGCGCCCGACGGCTTTGCGCTGGCCACCGGCTCTCTGGATCTGCAGGACGGCCTGCTGGACCAGCTGACCAACTACCTGAACTTCAACCCCGGCTGCGGGCTGGTGGTCATCGACACGCTGCAGCGGGTGCGCCGCACCACCGGCAAGGCAATAAACGCCTACCAGGCCGACTACAAGGATGTGGGCATCCTGCAAAATTTTGCGTCTGAACGCGAAATTTGCATTGTGCTGGTACACCACCTGCGCAAGATGAAGGACGAGACCGACCCCTTTGCCCAGATCAGCGGCACCAACGGCATCTTCGGCGCGGCGGATTCTGCCTTCGTGATGACCCGCGACCGCCGCGTGGACGACACGACCAAACTCTCGGTGACCGGCCGCGACCTGGAGGAATTTGAGCTGGCCCTGCGCCTGGACAAGACCCAATGCCGCTGGCAAAACCTGGGCGACGCCGAGGCCCGCGCCCGCGAGCAGGCCCGCAAAGAATACGAAAACAGCGCCCTGGTGCAGACCATCCGCAAGCTGGTAGAGCGCAACCACGGCAGCTGGAGCGGCACCGCCAAGGAGATACTGGAGGCCGGCAAGCTGCTGACCAGGCGGTTTATTGCGGAGAGCCCGCAGGAGGTAAGTAATAAACTAAAGAATCTTGAAAGTGAGCTGCTGGAATTTGATGGGATTGAGTATAATCGCATCAAACGGGGCAACACGGGCGCAAAACATCATTTCCAGAGAAATGCTTTGCAAAATGAATCGCAGCTGGCACAGATGCAGGTGGCCTAATATATAATAGGTATCATAGTCGTAGTAGTCGTACATGTCGTACACTTCGTACAGATTGTAACTGTAATATGTTACTTTAAATAATATAAGGATAATTACGACTATTACGAAGTGTACGACTTGTACGATGTTTACGATAGTGACGCATATTGTGCGCATACAATTTTAGCCAACTTTGGTACTGTGCATAAAAATAGATGCTGACTTTTGACAGGTGCCCCCCACGCAGGAAATAATTGCAAAATAGGACTTGACTTTATACCCCCAAATGTGCTAGAATCTTTCTTGCAGTCAAATGCGATTTGCGGAAGTGCTGGAATCGGCAGACAGGCACGTTTGAGGTGCGTGTGTCTATGACGTGTGGGTTCAAGTCCCATCTTCCGCACCAAAAGAAAGAGCGTAGAAACGTTGGTTCTTACGCTCTTTTGCTTTTCGTGAACACGCTTTTGAACACACATGAAGAATGAAGTGCCAAAATAACAGACAATCCGCCACAAGTCCACACCTCTCTACCGCCCTGCCAGCAGCAGCGTCAAGCACCGCCAGCACCTCAGCGCTGTGGTATTCAAACTGTATTTTCACGCTTCAGCTCATCTTGAATCCATGGTACATCATCGGGGAGACGGTTGAGAGCCTTTAGAGTGTCAAAACAATCCCGGGCAATCTCTTGTTCGAGATATGTATTTAGCTCTTTGTGCCCCCAATCGGGCGGGATACCTCCTATTCTAGTATCGTAAGAATGGTTTATCTTAATTTCTCGTAGCGTATCTTGCATTTCAAGAATATCAGATTCTTTCACATCATCTATTGTAAACAAAACCATATTCTTTACCTCTTAAAAAAACGCGCACTATATTTGCTTGACAGGTCAGCGCATGATTGCTATAATAAACATAGAAAAGGCGCTGCGACAAGCGGTTAGCCCTTTTGGATTATAGGTTCATCTAAGAACCGTCACCGTGCAGGGTGGCGGTTCTTGCGTTTTTTGACGATAATCGTCACCGTGAAGATGCCGACATGAATCGTAATACGCATTGGCTTCACCCCCTCTCGGGAAGTGTGGCCAACCGCCTGCCGTGTTGTGCAGCGCCTTGCCGCCGAAGCGGCATATTTACAATATCATATTTCGACACGCCGCGCAAGTCCTGCGACGTGTCTTTTTGTTTATTGGTACATTTGCGGGTTTAATCGTCTGTTTTCTTCATGACAAAAACGCTCAAAATCCGTCCATTCTTCCGGGCGGGCAAGGCGGTATTCTACGTCGTCCACAATAATGACAGCATAGCGCTTATGCAGCGGTGCAAGGTCGTTCACGATCTCCCCGTTGGGCAATTCATAACCGCCCTCGACCTGTTCAACCACAAGGACGCCATCTTTGCTTTTCAATGCCCGCTCCAGCGCATCCAGCCTTGCTTTGTTCAATACCTTCATATTACCGCCTCATTTCATCTTCAAGCGCCTGCAAGCGCTGTTCGTAGTCTACAACTTCGGTCATCCTCAAGCTGTATTCGCACAATGCACGGCACGCCGCAATCTGATACTGTGTCGGCTGCGCATCGTCCATAACAATAGAGGAAAGGCGCTCAATAGCAGGCGGCAGGGCTGCTTTTGCTTTGTTCGTGGCGTCCTCCAGCAGTGAAGAACAGCGTTTTTTGTATTCTGCCAAAAATTCCGGGTCTTTCAGATAGAGCCGCATTGTGCGGCTTCCCACGCCTGTTTCTTGTGCTGCCGCCTTTACTGTGGGGGACGTGAGAAGCGCTGCAAGGGCTTTTTCTTTTTTAGGGGTCATATAATCACCTCATACAAAAGAACGGCGCAAGCCGTAGCCCGCGCCGCTGTGGAAGTCTTTTAGGTCGTTGCCTGATAATAGATGCCCTTTTTCTTGTTGTCCAGAACAAAAGCATCATAGCAGATGCGGCCAGTCACAACCGCACCGCTGCTGTAGATCGTGTCGTTGTGGACGTTGAAGTCTTCCAGCTTGGTCGGGGCAACGGTGGCAGAGGGATGGGCAACCATAAAGCCAAACTTGGCAGGCAGACGGTTGGCAGGCACTTTCTGCACGTTCATGCCGTCAATGTTCGCAATAACGCCTTTCTGGCGCATCTCCTCGCCCACGTCACAGTTGAGAACGATGCTCTCGCTCTGCTTCATAAGCTGATAGGTGGCAGGGGTCACGATCAGCACACGGTCAGTTTCCGGAACCTCTGCATCATCCAGCGCGGCAGACGCTGCCAGAATATCGCTGTAAATGCTTTCGGCGGTAAGGGCCTTTGCGGTGGGCTTGGTGCCTGCGCCAGCACACATAACGCCGTAGGTGTAGCTGTCAACCTCCGGGATAACGACCTCACGATTCTGGCGGGCCAGTGCGGTAGCGGCTTCAACCTGCTGCTGGGTCTCGTCAGCGTCCAGCTTATCCACGTTAAAAATAAAGCTGCGGTCTTTCTTCAGGGCAAGCTCCTCGGTGCTGGCGTTCAGATCGGCAATAGAACCGTAGCGGCTGAAATTATCGCCTGTCGGGCCAGTGCGGCCATAGTCCTGCATCTCGGAGGTCTGAATCTTGTAAACCTTAATGGTATGTGCGCCCGTCCAGTCGAAATCCTGATTGGTCACAAGGCTGCGCTTGCTTTCGTTCTTGAACTGTTCATCGGTGTACGGTGCAAATTTTTCGGTAAGAGTAATCGCCATTATAAAGCGTCCTTTCGGTTATTTTTTGAGAAACGCTTTTCTGATCAGCTCGTTTTCGTCCGGTTCGCTTTTAGTGAACGGTGGGGTCGCAGTGTTTGCACCCTTGACCGTGAAGGTATCGCCCATGTGGGGGAACGCTTCCAGCAGTTTGTCCGCCTGTGCCTTGAAGCTGTCGAAGTCGGCAGTGTCCAGCACGTCCAGCAGCTTGGCAGGGTATTTCTTATCGCCTGCCACAAGCTCACGGCATTTCAGAGCCTGTTCCCGTGCGTCAAGGGCTTTTTCCCTGTCGGTGGTAGCCTGCTCTGTAGCGGCTTTGCTGCGCTCTCGTGCGAGCCGTTCGCTCACGATCTGATTGACCTGCTCTTGGGTAAAGAGCTTTTCCCCGGATTCCGTCTGGGTGGCGTTGGTGGTCTGCGTTTCGGTGTTAGTATTCATGTTGTATCCTTTCCGGCTTTACCGCTGCCGTAGCGTATTTTATACCGCTGTGGGACTGCGTCAAGATTGCAACGTGGGTCAGCCGCCACATAGGTACAGGGAAACGTTCACCGCCAGAAACAGCCTGCAAAGGAGATGCGCCGGAGGCTGCGCCCATGCACAAAAAAACAGGCCCAAAGAAACGGTAAACGTTTCCCTGAGCCTGTGTAGCTTTACCTTTCGGCGGTACTCTTATTTATAATATTATACCACAAAACGTTACTTTTTGCAAGTGGTTAAGTAGAATATATGAATGCCGCTCGGCGCGGTGCTGCTGTGCTGCCGTACATCGGGCAGGGTTTGCAGCAGTTCGGCACGGACGCGCTCAAAGGCGGCGCGTTCCTGGTCGGTGTAGGTCAGTTTAATCTTCATCGACACTCTCTCCCTGTTCAAGAATCAGCTTGACAGCGATGCCCCACAAGTGGTCTAGCTGTTCATCGGTGGCGGCGGTCAGCATGCCGTTGAGGGCCACTATATACGCGGTTCTATTAAAGTTCTTCATGGGGTCATATTCCTTTCAAAAGCGCCCGTATGGCCTGATAGCACAGCCCTGTTTGTTACTTGTACTGGGCTATGATTTCCCGCGCACCTGCCACAAACGCAGCCATTTGGTCCGGGGTAAAGGTCAGCAATATGGACACCAGTTTTTCAATGTTTTCTGATGCTTCAGCCGTCATTGCAAGCACCCCCATTCTTTGCCGCTTGACGACGGGCGTTCTCTATGTATGCCCGTAATTCGGTTTCGGTGTGGTCTTGCTTGAAGTAACCGCTTTTCACGGCTTCGATAAAAATTTCGGTGTCGATAACATCGAGCTGCATCATCAAATCAATGGCCTGCTGTACCTTTTTCTGATGTTCAGTCATATAAACCACCCTTTTCATTAAGTCCATATTTGGCGCGGATTTCCGCAAGGTTGCTTTCACTTGTGCCGAGTTCGACCAATCGGCGGTAAGCGTGTTTCGTAAGCTCGTTTAACTCCTCTTTGGTCATCTGATCGAGGGTACGTTCTATCATTTCGGTGGTAACTTCTTCCATTTTCAATACCTCGCAAGCCCGTCAAGCCGTTAGCGCAGCTATGTATTTTATTCGATTATATTAAGTGCGATTGTGCGTGCTGGCTGCTCTACGGTCTCGGTTTCGACCGTAATACAATATGACCCGCCCTGCACGGTTTTGGGTTCAACCGTAAGGTATTCAGGGCCGCGCTGTACGGTTTCGGTTGCAATGGTAAGAACATTTTTGCCGTCAGGCTTTTTGGGGTTGTAAATCATTGCTTTTTTCCTCCTGTTTTGATACAATAATATGCGGTACATTTGCTCTGCTGAAGCTGTTTACCGCCTGCCGCCTGGGGTGTTGGTCGCACCCTTGGCGGCATTTCTTGTTTGCAGTCGCAACGTTCGCCGGGGTCAAGGTTTGCTCCGCAACAAGGGCAGGTCCAGTAGATCACTGTTCGCCGCGTCCTTTGATAGCTTCGGCCAGATCGTCGAGCTTGGCAGGAATCTCGCTGAGTGGTTCATGGGAGATTGTCTGACCAATAATACTCTGGGCAATGTTGATGCCATCAACGATAAGACCACAGCGGTTGTGGCTCCAAACCGCGCAACACTCGCGCTGGCAATAGCCGCGCTGCATGATGGGACAAATTTTAGGTACAATCGTCATAATAGAATCCTTTCTACTTGTAGTTTTTACTTGAGAGGGAAAGTAAAATAAGAAGTTGATATTTTTTGATGTATGTATGTCAATTATCAATTTCTTACGCGATACGAAGTTGATTGTCGCCGAGCATTAGTAGTCGATCAACTTCGTATTCAATAAGAAGTTGATAATATACGATATATCGTTACAAACCATCAACTTATTATTTTGGTATCCCCCTCTCGGAGGGGGTCAACATAGCAGTCTGCCAAAAACGTAAACCACTGTGCAGCACCTTTTGTGGTCTTCCTCTGTATCGGCTTTTTGACAATCTGCTTGCTGTCAACAAGATCTTTGTAAGCTTTCTGGTATGTAGCCACGCTGCATCCCGTCTCATTCAGCACAGCAGTCTGAAGCTGTGTGCTTGGCAGGCTGCCCAGTTTGGAATCTTCCAGCACAGACAGGATAGCATCTTTTGCGCTGTCTCTTGTAGTAGCAGGCTTTGCGGTACGCTGAAAAACAAAGTCCGCATCGTTTCTATCTGTCCGACCTTTGTAAACTGCAACGGCTGTGCGCACACCCTCGACCGTTGTTCCTTCGATGGTGAACAGCGTGGTCATGGGCTTTCTCGCATAGCTGTCTTTCTCCACGCTGGCATATACTGCCTCATCTGTTTTTGAGTAGCCCAGCATGATAACACAGCGGGAGAGATCCCATAGGTCTGAACTGTCTGAAAGACGCTGCCGCCCTGCAACATTCGATTTTTTATTGGTGTGGCACACTGTAGCGCCAGCAGCGTTTACAGCTGCGCAAAACGATTTGAACGGGGTGACAACGCCGCGCATCTCGCTGCGATTGTTCATCTGTAGTCCGGCTGGTAAAAATGCCTGTATGGGGTCGTTAATTACAAGGTCAGGTTTCAACTGGCTGATTTTAGCCTGTAATGCCTGGCTGTCAATGGTCAGCAGTGTGCCCCTTTGGCGAAAGTAACTATCTGCTGTAATGACGTTTACCTTTGACAAGTCTGCGCCAGCTGCCAGCAATCGCGGGCGAAGCACTTTGCTGGGGTCATCCTCGCCGGATAGAATCAACACACTTCCGGGCTCTTTTGGTGCTTCCGGGAAAAAGTCGTTTCCTTTGCCAGTTGTGACGGCTGCAATAAGCTGTGAATAGTAGATACCTTTGCCGGTGCCACCATCCGCGCCGATCAGCGCCATTTCACCTCGGGCAATCAAGCCAGGAATCAGCCAATCAACTTCCGCTGTCGGAACACTTCCCAGTTGAAGCGTTTCAAACTCGCTTGGTTCTTCGTCCTCGATTGTATCCGGGCACAGTCTCCGCAGTTCATCCAGTGCGGCTTGCTTGCGCGTGCCGGGCGGTACTGCTGCCTCTTTCTCATGGTATGGCAATAGGTCTTGTTCAGATAACTGCTCATACCTGACGCGGCTTTGCAGCAGCTTGGCAAGCATCTGCTCCCGCTCGGCGCCGCTTGCAGCACAAGCCAGATAATAGAGCAGGTTGTCCATGCCGGGGTTGAGGATTGCCCGGCCCACTGCATCAAGAAAATCGGAAAAATCCTCTTTTGTGCAGCTTGGCAACGGGCCGTTTGCTGTCCACATGTTGGCCGTCCATAAAATCCGCTCGGCTGCTTGCTGGGCACGTTGGTAGCTCTTGAAGCGTCCATTGAAATCTTTTTCGCTCAACCGCTCACCCCCGCAAAGAAATACTTCCCGTAGTCAGTCGAGGCAATGTCAAGCGCCTTGGCGAGCCGTTGCATCTCCCACGCATCGAACGGATACCTGCCCGACATACGGTTGACCATTGCGCTGGGGCTGATGCCCGCAATCTTGGCGGCCTCCTCTTGGGTCATGTCGTGTTCCATGAACTTGACCCGAAGATTGAAAAATTTCTGTCGCATGGTTTACTCTCCTTTGGTTTCTAACAGGTCTGCCACGCCCACGCCCAGAGCGCGGGCAACGTGCTGCGCAGTGGTACGCCACACAGCTTGACCTTTCCGCATTTTGATAACTGCGCTGCGGCCAACACCAGCCTTTTGGGCTAGCTCCTCGCCGGTGATGTCCAAGCGGGCCATCTGGGCGATGACCTTCACGCGGTCTACGACAATTGATTTCGACACTTTACTCACCTCGGTCCTTGTTAAACCATTTGGTTTATATTTCATAGTATACATCGACCGTTTGGTTTTGTCAACAATCAAATTAAACCATTTGCTTTACTTTTCTGACTCTTTATGGTATTCTATTTTTAATAGGAGGATTAGAGATGCAAACAGGAGAATTGATTAAGCGGGCAAGAACTGTAGCAGGTCTAACGCAAGCTGAACTTGCAAAGCGCCTTGGTGTAACTCCACAAGCAATAAGTCAATACGAACGTGGAATAAAAAATCCAAAAAACGAAACATTAAAAAGGATAGCTACCGCCCTCGATATTCCTTGGTACAAACTGCTTTCAGATGATCCAAAGGAACAACTCGATATTATTCTTTCTGACCAAGATCAAAAGCTGGCAAGGCTTGACAAAATACGGGACGAACGGGATGCGTTGCTTCACGAGATGTCTGTTGATTGGTCAAAAGAGCGTTTTAATAGTAAAGATAATGCAGCTGCATTGGCCGCATACCGCTCAATCAAAGGATATCTCGATCTGCTCAATTCTGATGGTCTAACAAAAGCGGAAGAACGTGTCCACGAATTGACCGAGATTCCACGCTATAAGCGCAAGGATACGCTAGAAGAATAACCGCTATTTACCGCTTTTTCGCGCTTTCAATAAAAAATTATACGTCTGCAATGTCAAGCCTGTTATATGTGCTCTCTCGCGGGCTGACAGGCATAATAAAAGCCGTCTGCATTATCACAGACGGCGTGAAGGTGGTGTATTATGGGCAAGAGAACAAACACAGCGCAGTGGGTTGAATCAACACAGCGCTGGCGGGTCAGTGTACAGAAAGACGGTGTGCGCAAGCAGTTTTACAGCAGCAAACCGGGGCGCACAGGTCAGCGGGAAGCAAACGCAAAAGCCGATGCATGGTTAGATGACGGCATAGCTGCCCGCGCCGGACGCGTTGATGACGTTTGTAAAGCATGGCTGCATAATGTAGAGATCACTACCAGCAGCACGAACTACCGCCCATTAGAGAGCCGTTGGCGCTGCTGGGTGCTGCCTGTGCTGGGCAAGAAACGCATCAATGCTATTACAGATCAGGATTTACAGACGGTCATAAACAACGCCCATGTGGCAGGCAAGAGCAAGAAAACGCTTATGCTTCTCGCTGCTGATATGCGGTCATTCTGCAAATACTGCCGCAAGGCAAAGCTGTCTACCTATATGCCCGAAGACTTGACGATTCCGGCAGGCGCACGCTTCAAGGGCAAAAAGGTGCTGCAACCTACTGACATGGTAAAGCTGTTTAACACAGATACTACGACCTATAAAGGCGCTGTTGTCCGCGATCAGTTCATAAACGCTTACCGCTTCCAGGTTCTTACAGGCTTGCGCCCCGGTGAGCTTGTAGGGCTGCGCTGGGCTGATATACACGGCAACATGGTCTACCTTTCCCGCTCCATCAATGTAGATGATGAAGAGACACACGGCAAGAATGAGAACGCCGTCCGCTCGTTTGTCATGTCCGATGTGGCAAGGCACGTGCTGGACGATCAACGCAATCTCACAGGAGATGAAGAATCTGTATTCTGCATCAAGTCAGAGCAGTTCTATTATTACCGCTGGCGCATTTACTGCCGTGTCAATGAAATACAGGCAGTCAGCCCATACGAGCTGCGCCACACATTTGTAAGCGTGGTAAAGACCTTACCAGCAGGAGAGGTCAAGCCGCTTGTAGGCCATAGCGCCGACATGGACACGTTCGGCGTGTACGGTCATGCTTTGACAGGGGATGCGGAGAACACCGCGCAGGCCGTCAACAGTGTGTTCTTGCGGGTGCTGAAACAGGCGTAATCTGAACACATATTTGAACACACTTTTGATTTTTATAGGCAAGTTTTATATTTTATCCATGAGATTTAGTACAGCGAAAACACGGCAGTTATAGCTTTCGTGCAGGAGATTTCAACGGTAAATCGAAGCAATTTTGGTTCAAGTCCCATCTTCCGCACCAAACAAAGGTCCCCATGGCGTACCCCGCCATGGGGATTTTTGTTTGGTATTCGGAGCTGAGGACTTGCTGCAAAGGCGACCGCCGCCTGCGGCGGATACAGGGAGCCGGAGCAGGCGCGGCGGTCGAAGAAGGCAAGCGGCACAAGACGCGCAGCCTGATTCGGGCACCGCAAGTCGGAACAGGGCGACGGCACCGAAGTGCCGGAACAAACAGTCCAGTGGACTGTTGGTTAGCCCGCGGGAAAGTCCCATCTTCACGCCCGTACTATCCTTGCAAACCCTGTCGAATCATGGTATACTGGTAATGCCGCTTCGGCGGCAAGGCGCTGCACAACAACGGCAGGCGGTTGGCCACACTTCCCGAAAGGGGGTGAGGCAATGCGTTTTACATTGACTTTCCATATCGGTCACAAGACCGTTACGCTAAGCTTGGTAGTAAAAAGCAAGAACCGCCACTCGGCCAAGTGACGGTTCTTAGTATAGAATTGATCACAGCAAAAGGCTGACCGCTTGTCGCAGCGCCTTTTTCTATCCTTATTATACCCGTCCCCGCGCCTGCTGTCAAGCCTTGGCGCACGCTGACATCCGGCTTTCACCCCGCTTTTCCCGCACAAAGCCTGTCACAAACCGCACAAAAACCGCCAAACATCCCACTGCTACTTGCATTTTTCCGCCGCTTTGCTATAATGGGCTTACTACTGTAGAAGTGTGCGCTTTTGGCCCGCTTCTGTCTGACACAAAAGGAGAAAAACTATGAGAATCGTGGTTGTTGGCGCGGGCAAGGTCGGGCGCGTCCTGACGGAACAGCTCGCGGCGGAAAAGCACGATATTGTCGTTATCGACCAGGACACTGACCTGATCGAGAGCCTCGTAAACATCTACGACGTCCGCGGTGTGGTGGGCAACGGCGGCTGCTACGACGTCCAGAAGGACGCCTTTGAGGATGGCGCCGACCTGCTCATCGCCACCACCTCCAGCGACGAGACCAATATTCTGGCCTGCCTTGTGGCAAAAAAGCTCGGTACACCGCACACTATTGCGCGTATCCGTAACCCGGAGTACGAGAAGCAGCTCCACTTTATGCGCGAGGAGCTGGGCCTTTCCATGGTCGTCAACCCGGAGAAGGCCACAGCGCGGGAGATCGCCCGCGTGCTGCGTTTCCCCAGCGCCATCAAGCGCGAGCAGTTCTGCCGCCAGCGGTTTGAGCTGGTGGAGTACCGCGTCAACGAGGGCAACCCCCTGGAGGGTCTGCAGCTGAGCGACCTGTACCGCAACATCCGCGTTAAAATTTTGATCTGCGCGGTCGCCCGCGGCCAGCAGACCATCATCCCCACCGGCGCTACGGTGCTGCAAAAAGGCGACAAGATTTACTTGACCGCCAGCGCCCGCGAGCTGGAAAGATTTTTCCGCAAGCTGAACATCTTCAAGGCCCGCGCCAACAACATCATGATCGTCGGCGCCAGCCGCATCGCGTACTACCTCGTCAAAGAATTGCAGGACATCCAGAAGCGGGTGACCGTCATCGATTCCAACGCCGCCCGCTGCCAGGCCATGAGCGAAAAGTTCCCAGGCGTATTGGTCATCCACGGCGACGGTGCCGACAGCGAGCTGCTGAGCGAGGAACGCATCAGCGAAATGGACGCCTTTGTGCCCCTGACCGGCCTGGACGAAACGAACATCATCCTGGCCATGTACGCCAACCAGTTCCCGAATTGCAAGGTGGTCGCCAAGATCAACCGCCCCAGTTTTGCCGACCTGGCTAACCAGAAGGGCCTTGTGGACAGCGTGGTCTCCACCGCCGCTGTGACCAGCGAGACCATTGCCCGCTACGTGCGTGCGATGCAAAATAGTTTTGACTCTGACAACATCAAGACCCTGCACCGCCTGGTGGGCGGCCGCGTCGAAGCGTTGGAGTTCAACGTCGGCCCCGGCCTGCCTTTCATCGGTGTACCGTTAAAAGATTTGAACCTGCGCGAGGGTATGCTGGTGGCCGGCATCGTGCGGCAGAACGGTGCGCCGGTCATTCCCTCCGGTGCAGACGCCCTGCAGGAGGGCGACGACGTGGTGATCGTTACCACCGACACCACCCTGCACGCCCTGCGCGACATCGTAAAGTGAGGGCGCCGGCATGAATTATAGAATGGTTGCCTTTGTGCTGGGCCGCATCTTTGCAATCGAAGCATGTTTGATGCTTTTCCCGCTGATCTGCGCCATGCTCTACGACGAGTGGTATCTGCTGCCTGCATTTTTGTTGCCTGCCGCGCTGCTGGCGGTGCTGGGGTTCATCACCAGCCGAAAGACCCCCAAAAACACCACCATCTTTGCCCGCGACGGCCTGGCCATCGTGGCGCTGGTCTGGGTGCTGATGAGTGCCTTCGGCGCATTGCCATTTGTGATTTCCGGCGAAATACCGTCCTTTATTGACGCTTTCTTCGAGACCGTCTCCGGCTTTACCACCACCGGCTCCACCATCCTGACCGACGTGGAAGCCCTGAGCCACGGCACGCTGTTCTGGCGCAGCTTCTCCCACTGGGTGGGAGGCATGGGCGTGCTGGTGTTTGCCATGGCGGTGCTGCCCATGACCGACGGCCGCGCCATGCACCTGATGCGCGCCGAGGTCCCCGGCCCGACGGTGGGCAAGATTTCCAGCAAATTAAGCGATAGTGCGCAGATTTTGTATGCCATCTACTTCGCCATGACCCTCATTGAGGTCATCCTGCTCTGCGCAGGCGGCATGCCGCTGTTCGACTCGCTCATCCATTCCTTCGGCACGGCGGGCACCGGCGGTTTCAGCAACAAGGGGCTCAGCGTGGGGGCGTACAATAACCCGTACTTTGAAATCGTCATCGGCGTATTCATGCTGTTGTTCGGCATCAACTTTAACCTGTACTATTTCTTGTTGCTGCGTCGTTTCCGCGATACCTTCTGCTCCGAGGAAATGCTGACCTACCTTGGCATCGTGGGCTTCTCCACGGTCACCATCACCCTCAACATCCTGCACCTGTACGACAACGTCGGCACGGCGCTGCGCACGGCGTTCTTCCAGGTGTCGTCCATCATCACCACCACGGGTTATGCGTCGGCGGACTTCAACCTCTGGCCGACCTACTCCCGCGTCGTCCTCTGCATCCTCACGTTCTGCGGCGCTTGCGCGGGCTCGACGGCGGGCGGTCTTAAAATTTCGCGTGTCATCATCTTTTTGAAGGCGGCCAAGCAAGACCTGAACAAGATGCTGCACACCCACGCCGTCACCACCGTCCGTTTTGAGGGCAAGCCCCTGGACGAGAAAGTGCTGCGCGGCGTACACAACTACTTCAACATTTACATGCTGCTGCTCACCCTGTCGGTGTTGCTGCTTTCACTGGACGGATTCGACATAGTATCGACGTTTACAGCGGTGTTGACCTGCTTCAACAACGTAGGTCCGGGTCTCGAAATGGTCGGCCCCATGGGCAGCTTCGCGGACTTCTCGGCCCCGGCCAAGCTGCTGCTCAGCTTTGACATGCTGGCAGGACGACTGGAGCTGTACCCCATGCTGGCGCTGTTTTCGCCCCGGCTGTGGCGGAAGCGGATTTCTTCTTTTAAAGAAGCCAAAATTTGATTTTAATAGCAGCTTTCAAGACCTGCCACCTTGCGGCAGGTCTTTCTTTATAGGTTGCCGCAAGATGGCGGAACACCGGAAGCTGCAAGCAAAGCATAATCTCGTCCCCACCTGCATATACATCACCAAACCAAGGGAGGGGATACCATGCGCCGCAACAAAAAAGGGAAAACTGTACCGCAAGATCTGTTCGTTTTTCTGGTGCTGGTGCTGCTGGCAGCGGTGCTGGCGGCGGTGGTGCATCTTTTGTATCACACCGAGTACGCCGAGACCTCCACACCCAACGATTGCTTTGCCGCCGTCTCGGCCACCGCAACAGGGGAGACTGCCGTGCCCAAAATCGTCTGCCTTACCTTTGACGACGGCCCCAGCGCCCACACGCCGGAAATTTTGGATATACTGGAAAAAGAGCACGTACCAGCAACCTTTTTTGTATGTGCTCAGGATGCCAACGAAGCGCACCTGGATAAAATTGCCGACATCGCCGCCGCAGGCCACCAGATCGCCCTGCACAGCGCCAGCCACCAGTACAGCAAAATCTATCGCAGTACCGATGCTTTCTGGCAGGACATCAAGCAGCTGCGCCAGGCCATCAGCCCCTACGTGGATGCCGATTCCCTGACCTGGCTGCGCTTTCCGGGCGGCAGCACCAACACGGTCAGCCACAAATACGGCGGAAGCGGCATCATGAAACGGCTGAAAGCCCAGGCTGAGGAGCGCGGCCTGCACTGGATCGACTGGAACGTCTGCGCCGAGGACGCCACCGCCAGCCACCCCAACGCCGCACAAATTTTGCGCAATATCCGGCGGGACGCCGACGGCCGCGACACCTGCGTGGTGCTGCTGCACGACACCAAAGCCACCGGACAGACCGTGAAAGCCCTGCCTGACATGATCGCCTGGTTCCGGGAACAGGGTTACACATTTTGTACAGTTTCTCAAATGAATGACTTGCAAAATTAGTTCAAATCGGCTATAATTGAACACGGTAAATCCAAACGCCCAAGGAATCCCAAAGGAGAAACCGCCATGCGCAAGACCGAAAGCCAAAAAATCGCCCTCTGCGGTGTGCTGGGGGCGCTGTCGGTCGTGCTGCTGCTGGTGGGCGCGGCGCTGCAAATCGGCACCTACGCCGCGCCGATGCTGGCTGCGTTCCTGCTCATCCCCGTGCTGGACGAGTACGGCCCCAAGTACGCCCTGCTTTTGTACGCTACTGTGTCGATTTTGTCCGTACTGCTGGTGCCGGAGCTGGAGCTGGCGTTCTTTTACGTGTTCGTCATCGGCTATTATCCTGTGCTGCGCCAGCAATTGGCACGGATAAAAAGTACGCTGCTGCGTTGGGTCATTAAGTTCGCGGTGTTCAACGGGGCCACGGTGCTGGTTTACCTGCTGCTCTTTGCGCTGCTCGGCCCTGCCATCCTGGATGAGCTGCTGGCCGACGGTGTTGGTATGCTGGCCGCCCTGCTGGCCGCCGGCAACCTCTCCTTTTGGCTCTGCGACCGCGCGGTCGGTGCGCTGACCCGGTATTATAGGTTGATTTTGAAGAAGAAGTTGAAGTTTTTGCATTAAAAGCAGATTCATGCAAATTGGTTTGTAGGGGGCGGCGTCCTCGACGCCCCTACGACCGCAAGGCAAGCATCATTCCAACAAAACGAACAAAAAATAAACGATAATAGGAGACAAACATGTGGTACGATGAAGCTGTAATTTACCAGATCTATCCCCTGGGCCTGTGCGGGGCGCCGCTGCAAAATGACGGCGACCCATCCCAGGCCGACCAGCATCGCCTGCTGCGGGTGCTGGATTGGGTAGACCACATCAAGGCGCTGGGTGCGACCTGCGTGCTGTTCAACCCTCTGTTCGAGAGCGACGCCCACGGTTACGACACCCGCGACTACAACAAGGTCGATGGCCGTCTGGGCACCAACGACGACCTCAAGCAGGTCTGCGCAGCCCTGCACGCGGCGGGTATCCGCGTGCTGCTGGACGGCGTGTTCAACCACGTGGGCCGCGGCTTTTGGGCGTTCAAGGACGTGCAGGAGAAAAAGTGGGACAGCCCCTACAAAGATTGGTTCCACATCAGCTTTGACGGCAACACCAACTACAACGACGGCTTCTGGTACGAGGCCTGGGAGGGCTGCAACGAGCTGGTCAAGCTGAATTTACAGCATCCTGACGTGAAAAATTATCTGTTCGACGCTGTGCGCAACTGGGTGCGGGACTACGACATCGACGGCCTGCGCCTCGACGTGGCCTACTGCCTGGACCTGGGCTTTTTGAGCGAGCTGCGCGGCCTGGCCAACAGCATCAAGCCGGATTTCGTCCTGGTGGGCGAGACCCTGCACGGCGACTACAACCGCTGGATGAACGACCACGCCTGCCACAGCGTGACCAACTACGAGTGCTACAAGGGGCTGTATTCCAGCTTCAACACCGGCAACATGCACGAGATCAGCTACAGCCTGAACCGCCAGTTTGGCAGCGAGCAGTGGTGCCTGTACACCGGCAAGCACCTGCTGAGCTTTGTGGATAACCACGATGTAACGCGCATTGCTACGATTCTGACGGATAAAAACTGCTTAAAGCCGGTCTACGGCCTGTTGTTTGGTATGCCCGGCGTGCCCGCCGTCTACTACGGCAGCGAGTGGGGGATGGAGGGCGACAAACGCAACGGCGACCCCACCCTGCGCCCCGCCGTGGAACGCCCCGAATCCAACGACCTGACCGCCTGGATCACTGCGCTGGCCCACGCCCGCACCCAAAGCAAGGCCCTGTGCTGCGGCAGCTACCGCAACGTGCTGGTGCAGCCCAAGCAGCTGATTTTTGAGCGTTACGCCGACGGCGAGCGCGTGCTGGTGGCTATCAACGCCGACGGCAACCCCTTTACCGCCCACTTTGACGCCGGCTGTGGTATGGCGGTGGACATGATCACCGGTGCCCCGCACGATTTCGGCGGCGGCAGCGAGCTGGCACCGTACAGTGTAAGCTACTGGAAAATGGAACGGTAAGACGTAAAATATAAAATAGATATATCCCGCTGGCTGCAATGGCTGGCGGGATTTTTTAATTTGTTGCACGTTATAAGGGCTCCCCTGGAGGGGAGCTGTCACCGAAGGTGACTGAGGGGGGGCTACTTTAGCCGACCGCATTTGTGTGGATGCAATTACTCTGCACATGGGCCACCCCTCACCCGCCTTGCGCGGGACCGCTTACGCGGCCGGGCCCCTCTGTCGCTTTGCGACATCTCCCCGCACAGCGGGGAGACACCCCTCAAGGGGAGCCATTCAAGTGAGCAACAATTTTCAAACTTCCCCCTTGACAATCTTGCGTACTACGCCTATAATACACATAAACCACCAATTTCCCGGGAAAGGAGGAGACAGCTTGGTCAACCTCAGCAATCTCCGGTTTGACGACCGTGCGCCGGTGTACCAGCAAATTGCCGAGTACCTGAAACGCCAAATCCTGCTAGGCACCGTGCAGGACGGCGACCCCATGCCCAGCCGCCGCGAGCTGGCCGCCCAGACCGGCATCAACCCCAACACCGCCCAAAAAGCCTACCGCTTGATGACCGAAGAAGGCTATGTCGTCACCGATGGCAACAGCGGCAGCTTTGTCCGGCTGACCCCCGCCCTGCGGGAACAAATCAGCGAGGAACTGACCCGCGGCCTGGTGGAGCAGTTCGTCACCCAGGCCAAGGCCAACCGGCTCAGCTACAAAAAGGTCATCGCCCTGGTCAGCGACCTTTGGGGCGACGAGGACTAACGGAAACTATTTTTGTACCGTAAGCGTATTACAACAATAATACACAACACAAGGAGGCCCGCTATGAAACACACCCTCACCCTTGCCGCGTGGAACTTCCGCCTGGCGCGGCGCTACCTGCTGGCGCTGTGGGGCATCTTCGCCGCCCAGCAGCTGGCGCTGGTGGTCTTTCGCATCTGCTGGCAAGGCGCTGCCGGCATGGGGCTGGCGTCCCATTATTACGTTACCATGCAAATTTTTACCTATCTTGGGTTTTATCTGCTTACCGGTTTGGAGGCTGGGCTGGCCACCCACAGCAGCCGCCGAGCCCGCAGCGGGTACACCTGGGCCACGCTGCCCGGCACCCCGGGGCAAAAGTTCGGGGCCAAGGCCATCACCATCGCCGCCGCCGAGGTCGTCTTTGCCGCCTGGCAGTTTGTGTGGTACATCGTTGAATTTTATCCAGTCACCGCGCTGGAAGTCCACCTGGCCCGCAAGCTGTACGGCGCGGCCCTGCCGCCCGCCAACCTGTACGAGCAGGTCGTCGCCAACAACCTGTTTTCCCGCCTGCTGCCGCGCCGCCCCTTGCAGCTGGTGATCTTGCTGGGCATCCTGGCCCTGTCCGCCCTGCTGCTGGCCGCGCTGGACACCGTGCGCGGCTGGCGCAAGCTGCCTGTGTTCGCCGTCGGTCTGCTGTGCGCCTGGCAGTGCTTCTACCTGGTGACCGTTGAGCAGCACCCCGAGTGGATGTTCACCTCTGCAAGCCGCAACGTTATCATGGCTCTCGCCGCCGTGCTGGCCGTCCTCACCGTGTGGTGGGCAGTGCGCAGCATCCGCCGCGGCGAAACCTGCTGAAAGGGGAGTGACATGCTATGAAAGAAATGAAAGCTAAAAAATCTACTTATCTGCGTAACTTTATCATTGCTGTCACCCTATCGGCGGCCATCCTCGCCGCCGGTGCCCTGTGGGTGCTGCTGAGCTGGCGCAGCGCGCTGGACATCACTCTCACCGACCTGGCAGGCGACCCCGCCGCCCTGCGCGGCTTCACGATGCGCGGCCAGAGCTACTTCGACACCGCCCACACCTACTGGGACCTGCACGATGGCTACCTCGATACCAGCTTCGCCCTCGACCCCGACGAGAGCGATGACCGGTACCACTACAGCGCGTGGGGGGCATCTCACTCGACTTTTTACGCTGTAACGCCGGAAACGCGCGACGAAGTAAACGCCGCCGCCCAGCGCGTACAGGTGTATGACGACAACTGGCAGATGCAAAGCACCGCGTCCCACTTCCGCGTGATGGCCGAAATCAGCATGGGCAGCGATGTTCTCCGCATCGCCCTGCGGGATGTGGTGCTGGATGCGCCCATCTCGGTAAGCGCCAACGCCGAGGTGCCCACCTATCTGGACCGCACCAGCGTCAGCTATGATTACACGGCCGATTTCTCCGACGAAGTGGAGGATACCAACACCGATTACCGCTACATTGCCGGGCAAATTTTCTCGCTGGGCGACGGCCAGGGCCTTGCCTGGCGGTACACCGTTGCCGACCGCAAGGCCGGGCTGTACAAAGCCACGCCCATCAGTTATGACGACCTCGCCGCTCTGCCTGCCGACGGCAAAGTCGGCGACCGCGACGTGCTTTGCGCCACCACCGAGTTCGGCACGCTGGAACCGTTCTACTGCCCCGAAAACGCCCGACAGGTGGTCTGCGGCCTGCCAATGGATGACGGCCTGACGCTCTGCGTTTACCTTGACCCGCTGAACAAGGCCTGCGCCGACCTCGTCAACGCGGCGGGGGTGCAGGTGGATCATATCGAGCTGGGCATCGAGGGTGACAACGGTGATTTTTCGGTGACCGCGCTGCCCCGCACCACCGACCGCGACGCCGTGCTGAAGGTGGACTTCCGCAATCTCTTTGTAGCCCTGCGCGTGCAGGACGGCAAGTTCAGCCTGCATCAAACCCTGTCCGCCGAGGGCGGCAGCGACCAGCAGGGCGTCGACATCTACATGCGCAACGCCGAGGACGCCGTGCTGAACACCGCCGGTGACGCGCTGCTCATCGCCACGCCCGAGTACACCACCGTGGGTGAAGTCAACGCCGACAATTCCTACAGCATCTACCAAACCGGCACGCTGCTGCTGGTCTGTCCGCTGGATGGCAGCGCCCCGTGCTACCGCGGCCGCCTGGACAACGGTGCCGACCGCGATTGGGGCGGACAGCTGGGCGAAAGCTATTACAGCAGGTCCGCACACCACTATATGAACTACGAACTTTACGAGAAGGACAGGGAGAAACGGCTATGATCGAGGTAAAAAATCTGCAAAAGACCTACCGCAGCCATGGCCAGACCGTGGGCCTGCTGGGGGCGGACTTCACCGTGCCGGACGGGCAGATCGTGGGCGTATTGGGTGAGAATGGTGCCGGGAAAACCACGCTGCTGCGCTGCATTGCCGAGCTGCTGCCCCACAAGGGTACGGCGCTGCTGGACGGCAGACCGGCGGGCGAACAGTACGAGCGCATCAGTTACATCACCGGCGAGGGCAGCTATTACCCCGCGCTGACGGTAGCCGCCTACGGCCAGCTGCTGGCCGACCTGCACCCGGCGTTTGACCCCGCGCGGTACGCGAAGTTTTTGGAGTTTTTCAGCCTGCACGGGTCGGACGTCATCGGGCATCTCTCCACCGGTCAGCGTGCCCGGGTGGAGCTGGCCGCAGGCTTTGCCAAGCGGGTGCCCTACTACCTGATGGACGAGCCGTTTTTGGGCAAGGACCCCTTTACACGGCGGGACTTCATCAAGCTGATGAGCGCCACCCTCACCGGCGGCGAAACGCTGCTGCTCTCGACCCATTATATCGAGGATGTGGACCATTTCCTCGACCGTGCGCTGATTTTGCACAACGGCCGCATTGCCGAGGACCTGATGCTGGATACCCTGGCCCCCGGTGACACCCTGTTAAACCACATGGCCGCCGCCTGCCACTGGGACCCCAAGCGGTACTTGGAGTTTGAGGAAGAATAAGGGATAAAAAGACCCCGCTGCCTGTGATAGCACAGACGGCGGGGTTCTTATTATGTAGAGCACTGCTGAAAGGCCCCCTCGCAGAGGGAGCCTTTAGGCAACTCACACGCTCTCAATCATCCGCGCTACAATTTCGGTCGCGGTCTTGACGTACTCGGTGATGCTGAACTGCTTGACCACCAGCACCTCATACCCGCTCTCGTCGGCGTTGTCGCTCATGGCGCGCAGGATGACGCAGGGCACGCCGTTGCGGCCGGCGATCTGGCTCACGGCAGCGCCTTCCATCTCCACGCAGTCGGGGTGGCATTTTTCCTCGATGGTTTTCTTCGTAGCTGCGTCACCTACAAAGGTGTCGCCGGTGGCGATCTTGCCCGCAATGGCCTTCACGCCGCAGGCTTCGCAGGCATCCAGCGCGGCCTGTACCAGCGCGGGGTCGCCGTGGTACTCGGTCTGGAACGGGGCGCTCTGGGCGATCATGCTCAGCTCGGCGTCGTGGTAGACCACGGTCTCGCCCACGCAGACATCACCGATGCCGATTTTGCTCGTCATATTGCCGGCAATGCCGCTGAAAATCAACTTATCAATGTTATATTTTGTGCAAAGCACCTGCACGGTGCTGGCGGCGTTGGCCTTGCCCATACCGGCGCAGCACACCACCACCTGCTTGCCCTGCAGGGTGCCGCAGTGGTACTCCACCCCGGCGTAGTTCTCTTTGGTCACGTCGGCCAGCCGGGCGCACAGCTGATCCACTTCGTCGGGCATAGCGCCCATAATGCCAATAATCATCGTTGTATCTCCCAATTTTACACGTTGAACAGGAACTCGATCACGTCGCCGTCGTTGACAACGTACTCTTTGCCCTCGGTGCGCTGCAGGCCCTTGGCCTTGACGGCGGCGTAGTTGAAGTCGGCGTCCTCCAGGTCCTTGTAGGCGATGACCTGCGCACGGATGAAGCCGCGCTCGAAGTCGCTGTGGATCTTACCGGCTGCCTGGGGGGCCTTGGTGCCGCGCTTGATGGTCCAGGCGCGGCATTCTTTCTTGCCATCGGTCAAGAAGCTGATGAGTCCCAACAGCTCGTAGCTGGCCTTGATAAGCTTGTCCAGACCCGTGGATTCAATGCCCATTTCCTGCAGGAACGCGATTTTTTCCTCCTGGGTGGAACCGGCGATGTCCTCCTCGGTCTTGGCGCAGATGGGGATAGCCTGGGCGTTTTCCTCCTTGGCGCGGGCGGCGACCAGGGGATAGTAGGGGTTCTCGTCCAGGCCGCCCAACAGGTCGTCCTCGCCCACGTTGCAGGCGTAGATGACCGGCTTGGCGGAGAGCAGGCCCAGCTCCTTGCGGGTGGCCTTCACAGCGTCGTCGCTCTCGTCAAAGGCGAAGCTGCGGGCGGGCTTGCCGGCTTCCAGCCAGGCAGCCAGGTCGGCCAGCCAGGCAGCCTCGGCGGCTGCGGCCTTATTGCCGGTCTTGGCAGCTTTCTGCTGGCGGCCCAAACGGTTGCTTACGACCTCCAGGTCGGCCAAAATCAGCTCCAGGTCGATGGCGTCAATGTCGCGGATGGGGTCAACGCTCTCGGGCTTGTTCACGTCCTCGACCACATGGATGATATTGTCATCGTCAAAGCAGCGCACCACGTGCACGATGGCGTCGCACTCGCGGATGTGGCCCAGGAACTTGTTGCCCAGGCCGGCGCCCTGGCTGGCGCCCTTGACAAGGCCTGCAATGTCGACAAATTCCACGATAGCAGGCGTCTTTTTGTCGGTCTCCCAAATCTCGGCCAGCTTGTCCAGCCGCGGGTCGGGCACCGGCACAATGCCGGAGTTCGGCTCAATGGTGCAGAAAGGATAGTTCGCCGCCTGCGCGTTCTGCGTGCTGGTCAGCGCATTAAAAAGGGTGGATTTGCCTACATTAGGAAGGCCCACGATACCTAATTTCATTTTTATCTTTACCTGTCCGAAAACCCTTTATTTATGCGGGTTTTCGCCTTTCTCTATATTTTTATTACACCCTTTTTACACCCTTTTTTCAACTGTGGGTGTAGCTGCTTCAAATTGCTGAACAGCTTTTGCAAGGGACTCGTCCGTAACATGGACATACCTGTCCATTGTTGTTTTAATACTTGCGTGTCCTAATAGTTGCTGTAAAACTTTAGGTTGTACGCCGCGTTCAATCGCGCGTGTAGCATAAGTGTGTCGTAAGGCGTGCATACAAAAACGCTTAATACCAGCTTCATCACACAATTTATATAAATGTGTATCGTAGGAACTGTTTTTAGCAGGTTCTCCTGTTCGCCAGTTGATAAATACCAAATCCCGCATGACAAGACATTTCTTTTCTCCCGTTCTGCTGTCTGTGTACTCCAAAATCTGTGAAAGCATTTCAGACTCTTTCCGGGTATCTTTTTCATCATAACAACTTTTTAGGATTGTATATGCGCGTTCTGTAAGCGGAATAGTACGATAACTTTTTTTTGTTTTAGGCGGACCGGCACGCCAATATCTCCGGCTGTGTCGATACTCTAAACTCTTATTTACAGTTAAAGTACGTTTTTTCCAATCAATAGCGTCCCATGTCAGACCAATCAATTCAGCCGTTCTCAAACCCGTTTCTAATAACAAAGCATACTGTCTATAATTATGAGAACGCTCTGCGGCTTCAAGAAACTTTTCCTGTTCCTCAACGGTTAAGTATTTAATATCATCTACTGCCCGGACTGGTTTCGTATATCGAACACCATTCATAGGGTGCTTTGCAATAATATCATTCATAACTGCTGATTTGAACATAGTTCCCATTGAAATATAGGTCTGCCGGATTGTTGAGCCTGCATATTCTGTTTCCATTCGATTTAAGACAGCTTTACAGTGCATAGGTTTTACATCAGCTATACACATAGTTCCTATCAATGGTTGAATATTTCTTTCGTAACGCTCACGATAATTTCTAATCGTGTTTGGCGCAAGGTCACAAATGATATTATCAATCCAATAATTGAACCATTTGTCTACTGTCATATCAGGCGCAGTAACGATTAGATTATGTGTATCTTCATACTTTGCGTCAGCAAGCCATTTTTTTGCTTCTGGCAGCGTTTTGAAATATCCATTTTGACGCGTACCATTTTTAGCATAAAATCTTGCGAAATACAAACCGTCCTTTCTTTGACAAATACCTTTTCCACACTCTTTGCCTTTTAAATTTTTTCCCATGACGGACTCCTTTCACGTAAAAAAAGAGTCCAACGCAAATATAAAGTATATCACAAGGACTCCGTTTTTTCAATCTTAACAGACAAATATTTCAGCTATTAAAGGCTATATAATCAATTCTCGGCGAATGTATTCCTCAAATTCTTTACGCTTCACTAACTTTCGTGTTCCAACATATAAAACAAAAGGGCAGTTTGGCTGTTTTAACATAGAATCAATCTTATTGATACCTATGTTGCTATATTCAGCGGCTTCCCTTATTGTTAATGTTATTTTCAAATGAATAGGAACTTTTACTTCTGTTTCCTTATATAAATGCAGTTCTTTTTCTTCACTGCTATTTGATTTATTCATTAGAATTTCCCCCTATCTTTTTTCAATTTAACAAAAAATAGGCTCGTCAGACGGTCTTAGCAAACCTCACAAGAATTTCACTTCCGCATGGTTCTCATGCAGCTCTACCCGTTGCCTGCGACGCTTCTAACGCTCGGACTACGGCGGTAAAGGAGTATCATTATACCGATATATGGATTGTGGCGGCAGAGTTGCTAAGTCTGCTTTGGAACACTGATAATTCTCGCTCGTTTTGTCCCTCCTTTCGGTCATGGCGTATCAGCCCAACGGCTCCCCATATATCGAATGTATCCGATTTGCCTTATACTGCGTCGCCGTTCTATTGCGCCGCTTTCTTTGTCAAAGAGCAGGGGGCTGTTCTGCGATATGGAACGGAAAAGGGGGAAGCGTTCCAATACCGCGTTGCTTTATTCAGCCCTAAATGTGAGGATTGCCCTCATTAGTTTTGCTTGCAGCCTTTCACGTATTTCTTCGTCTACTCCAAAATAAACATTTCCTCGCTCATCATAGAGCTTCCGCATGGAAAGACTTGCTATGTAGCCGCTGAAATGCTGCAATACAATCTTCATTGCATCCGGGTCGCCTTTGCTCGCCGCCAAAATAACGGGATAGGGAACAAGGGCATTTTCCGGGTAGTCGTTTTGATTACCATTCAATCCATTCATCAGCGTTTTCCTCCAAATATTTTTTTAACTGCTCAAAGGAGCTTGTCCGGCGATACTGTACCGTACTTCTTGAGATATTGAGCTGCTTTGCGATTTCTATATCAGTCAATCCCTCAAAGTAATACAGCAGTACAATTTTGCGCCGTTCTTCGGGTAAAGCCCGGATAGCTTCAAGTAGCAGTTTTGGGGTTATTTCTTTTCCTGCCATTTGATAAGACGGCTCTGCTTCTTCATCTTGAAAATACTTATCGACGGTATAAAGCTGCCGTTCCTCATACAAGGCAAGGTCGGAAAAAGTAACTTCCCGAACTCTGCGCCGACGAATTTCTTCATGGGCGTTGCACGCTTCATTGTGCAGCACTGATTTACAGAACTTTTGAAACGTACATTGTTTTTCAAATTCCCTGCGATTAGGTGTCATGGTGTTCACCTCCTTTCTGCCGAAAGGCGGTAGTACCTCCCCTTTTCGCGGGATAATACAGGCGACTTTTTGCTTTGCCAAAAAGAGGGCAAAGTTTTTGAAAAATCTTCTGTAAAATGCGAAATGCGCCTGCCTGCAAAATGCAGACAGACGCATAGGAAATAACAGCAGTATTTAATTGATTTGATAGTTCATCTACATAGCCGGAATACCCCGTCGGTGGATAATGGCTTTTTTTGATAGTAACCCATTAGGGTATAGAAAAAAGGACATGGCGATACCTCCTTGATACCGTCGTGTCCCCAAATAGCAGGATTTTAATATGTCCTCTGTTTTAGATTTTCAAAAGAAAACGACGGTTTTGATTGTTATTTCAAAACCGCCGTTAGAATGGCATGAGAACTTTCTACTTCATAAGCGGTTTTTTTATTTCATGCTTATGAAGTAGAGAGTTTTTACCTTATCGTAAATTCACAAGATAAATTATATGTATCGTAATCCCAATCTCTTTCACTTTCAAAGAACGCAAATTGTTTAATCAAACGATAGTGTCCAGCAGGCAATTCTCCATAAAAACTTTTAACATCAATTTCTAATGTTAATCGTTCGTTAGGCTTAATAAAACAATCCTTTTCATTGCTCTTTGAGGGGTCATCAAGCTGTTCAAGTTGATACCAAGTGCCGGATTGTTCAGCTTCTATTTCAAAATAATTTGGTGAATATCGGTATTCTTTATCAGAAGTATTTTCTATTAGAAATGAAAGGTGCTTCAAATCTAAATCCTTTTCTGTACTCATTGAAATCTTCAAATCGTCCAAAGTGTCAAGTGCTTCTTCACTTCCATAAGGAGAAACCTCATATTCTTCGGAATAATCTTGTACTA
>OLPT01000560.1_pt1 | contig 27289 bp, 19 predicted proteins | sample 1673051 | NCBI WGS metagenome assembly OLPT01 (sample SAMEA3136750, study PRJEB25190) | human gut metagenome | biome: human gut; feature: human-associated habitat; material: faeces | place: Austria | collected 2013
AAGAGCCCTCAGAGAGCAGCGACACTTTGCCACAGATTGAACAAGTCCTCATGCATACCGTGATCCGAAAAATCCCTTCAGACTATTACAAGCTGATCACCTGGAAACTGGTTCTCACCAGTAACGAAAATACCTATATCCATACTTCACAGACAGGTTATGCAAAACAGAATAATGTAAATGGCCAGAAACAGACGATCAATGTCCTTCAGATCATCCCGGATAAGGGGGGAAAATGGAGACTGGCAAATGACAACAGCCTGAAAAAAAGGTTAAAGAATGATGTTAAGGATTTCGATATCAATATTGAAGAAATTACGGTAAAAAATTTTGCAGAGCTTGCAGATGTGAAGGCGAAACTTGACACAAAACAGATGCTGATCATCGGATTTGATGATGTGTATCAGAACATCCCCAATAACAGGGGGCAGGTGGATGCAATCCTGGCCTTTATCAAATCAGGCAAAAGTGTTATCTTTTCCCATGATACCACGTCCTATCAGTATTATAAATACAGCGCAACCTATCCTAGAATTGCAGTGTCATCTTATCCCATCGAAGGCAAAAACTATTATAGTGTACCCAGGGACGGATATCTGAACAGAGTAGGTAACGAGGAATGGGGAATTTCGCTGAATAATATTCTACGTTCTGTAGTGGGAATGGACCGATATGGAATCACCTCCACAGAATCAATTTCAGCAGATCAGACCGTTTCACAGCTTCTGAAACAAGGACATGAGCTGAACAGCTCAGAAGTAAGTTTTTCGGAGCTTATGAGGCTGGCCGGTGATGTGGCATATAAGACAGGTGATGCCACAAGAAGTGAGAGTTATGCTCAGACTCAGGGATATACCTATAAAATACTGGAGGGCAGAAGTCTCGGTGATCATGCACAGACAAATACGGCAGTTAAGGTAAATGATGGTGCCATAACGCAGTATCCTTACAAGGTTGGTGCAAATAAGGCAACAGATGATGGTTCCATTAATATTTCCACTACCCATGGTCAGTATTATCAGCTGGCTCTGGAACAGGATTACGATATCAACGGAAGAAGTGACGGAGAGACCGATGTGGTAGTATGGTACTGTCTTGGTGGCAACAGTTATGCAGATTCACCCAATGATGTACGAAACAATTATTATTATTACAGCAAGGGTAATGTGATCTACACAGGAAGTGGTCATTCCACAGTTGGCAATAATGAAGACGAAGTACAGCTTTTTATCAACAGTATCGTGGCAGCAGCCAATGTTACTGCTGTTCAGCCGGAGATTAATTTTGTAAAGGAACTGAATCCGGCGGCAGCTACAGAGTCTGCCAGATATTACATGACAGATCAGTCCAAATGGACGCAGAATGAAGGCAACACGCTGGAAAAAGACATGGATTTTTACATCAATGTCAAAGACTACAATATGGTAAGTGCTGATTTAAGTGATGAGGACTTAAGTAAACAGAAGATGACTGTTGAGTTTTATATTGATGATGAAAACGGCACACCAACTCCTACCAGCAGCGGTACACGTAAACTTACCAATGTAACCGGAGCTATCGGAACTCTTACAGAATATGGAACAGGAGAGACCATTTCCTTATCCGGAAATCAGTTTGTACTGAACCAGAACAATGCCTATGGATTTACCATGCCGGAGATTGAGAAATATCTTCGTACATCCGGCAATAGATACAAAAAAGAATGCAGGCTTTATGTCAAAGTGTCCAGTACTGTTTATCTTTATGGAGCACCAACAGAAAGTACTACCTGGTCTTATATAGATCTGAAACAAAGACAGCTCTTTGAACTGGACTGATCAGACTGGTATGAGGGAAAGCACTCTGGCAGAAACGGCTGTGGATTTAATTGAAAACTAATGCAAAACAAAAGGTATTCCCGGGAGACAAATCCGGGAATACCTTTTGTTGTATCTGATCTAATATCGCTTTATGGTCATACGGGAAAGATATTTCTGAAGAAGTTTTCTGTATGTGGTGTATTTTTTCTTTGGAATGCGGACAATACAGCCTTTACGGATGTTCCGGAAGGCATTGGAACCGATTTTGGTGATTCCGGTGGAAAGAGTGATATTTTTCAGTTTCTTACACTGGTCAAAAGCAGACGCACCGATGGTGGTGATATTTTTGCCAAGGGACAGACTGGCAAGCTGGTATCTGTTCCGGAAGGCTTTGCCAGAAACAGCGGTAACTTTGTAGGTGATACCCCGGTATTTGACAGTGGCAGGAATGTTTATAGATTTAATATTGGTTACAGTGGTTCCTGTGCAGGTAACAGTATACTTGCCGTTTACTTTGTAGCGTAGTTTGTCAGAGGAGGTATAAGTAGTTCTCCATTGTGCATAAAGTGTCGTGTTTTTGCGAAGCCGGATCTTCTGACCTGGTGAGTAGGAAGTACCGGTTCCATCGGCTTTGGTGTTCCATCCGTAAAAGAATCTGGACCGAAGTACCGGTGCTTTCTGAACAGTGACAGAAGAGCCTGAAACAGCTTTCTGAGAGGAAGGCATATTTGTTGTCTTCTGGGTGGTATTGTTGTTGTAAGTGATCCGGTAAGTTACAGGTTCCGGATCAATGATCACATCCGTTTCGGAACCCGGGGAAGGAGTAGGGGAAGGAGTAGGTGTAGGTGTAGGCATGGGTGTGTCTACGGTCTTTGTGTGAGCTTTAATGGAAAAGCAGGAGTTGTTGACGGTCTTCATGTCATTCCATCCGCTTCCTACGGAAATAAAGCTCTGTTCCGGGCTGATGCCTGCAACTGCCCTGAACCAGCTGGACTTGGTAGTGGATTTCTCCAGATAGTAGCTGATGCTGGAACTTTCGACGGTAAGAACAACAGAATATCTGGAACCAGACCGGATCAGTATCGGAGTGTCAAGGGTGACAGTTTCAATACCGGCATGCTGCTGGGTGTAACTTAAGGGAACACTGTAGGCAGCTGTTCCGCTGGTAGGATCTGAGGTGTCTTTGATGTCTGTGTATACCTGTATCTGGTATTCTGCTCCGTCGTTTTTGGAGGCAAGAACAATCTCGCCCAGTTCTTCGTTTCTGGCACCCCCTGCTTTGGCAGAAAAAATATTACCGATGGTGTAGCCTTTCTTGAGGGGCTGTGTAAAGCTGGCGGTGGCAGCTCCGTCATAAAAGTAGTTATTGGGATACTCCGGATCTGTAGTAGCAGTGTTGCACAGAAGGTTCCGAATGGAAAGGTCTTCGTAGGATAGATAAAAATATCCATTATCTCCCCAGGATGGACCGTAGCTGTTTTTGACGATCCAGGCTCCGTCATCGGTAACGCAGGAACTTTCAGCGAAGTTGTCTTTGGAGTAGGTATCGTCCCATCCCACTACCGTAACTGCGTGGTTTACCAGATTGGCGAAGGGGTAGCAGGAGGCAGCTGTGGATGCATTATAAAAGGTACCGCTACCGTCCATATAGATCATGGCGGAAACGGAATGGTATTCCGTAAGAAGTTCTTTCATGCGGTCCACGCTGTAATTGGCAAAGACAGCGTCTTTCATGTATACAGAAGTATCATAGGCCAGGCTGCTGTCATAAGTCTGCTCTGTAGTGGAAAAAGGAACTTTTTCTTCAGTAGTCATTCCGGACCAGGTACTGAGAAAGAAGGAAGCCACCCATCCGTTGCCGCTTTCGTGGTAGCCCTTGTTATTGCTGGAAGAAGGGGTACGGATGATCTGGTCATCGGCGGTATTTCCCAGAGGGTCATTCTGGCGGTTGGCCCAGAAGTATGCCAGATGTTCTTCGGAAAGATCCCAGGATCCCAGGTTTTGCCAGAGAAGGTCTGTCTCTATGTTGGAGGCAAGGCTGAAGGCCCAGCAGTTATTGGTGTTCAGCTGATTCTTGACAGAAGTGACCAGATTCTGTGTCCTGGAATCGTAGGTGGCAGGATAGTCGGTGCTCCGTCCCATAGAAGCTCCTGCAGCAGCAGTGTCATCTGTGGCACTGTAAATATCGTCTTCCGGTGCAAAAGCAGTAAGGTTCTGCATGGGAGCAAGCTGTGCCTCGTATTCTGCCTGTGTCATAGGGCGTCCCAGAATGTAATCCGGTTCCTCATCAGTATTGTCTCCGGAACTTATAGATGAAGTCACAGAACCTGTATCTCCGGAGGAGAAGCTGTCGGTGGCTCCGCTGTCATCTGAGGTAGTTGTATTATTCGTATTTCTGTCAGAAGAAACGGTCTCACCGGAGGTGTTCGTTATATCTGAGGAACTGTCATCTTCTGTATTATCAAAATCAGCAGGTACCTGGTCAGAAGGGTCAGAGAGTAACCCTGAACTTTCTGTATCATTATCCAGTGTTGTATCTGTATTGGATGAAACACCTGCCTCTGGTTCTGTGATCTCCCGGGAAGAAATATCTTCAGCAGAGACCATGGAAAAACTGCCGGCTGTAAGGGCAGCCGCAAGTAACAGAGCCAGGCAGGATCTGGACGGAGGTTTTTTGATGTGCATCATAAGTACTCCTGTATTGTGCATTAAATAATATATTTTTTTTATTTTATCACACAATGCAGGGAGCCCGCAAGGGAGTCTGTTACAGTATCAGAAATACCCCGAAAGACAAGGCTTCCGGGGCTGAATATGTGTTAGAACTTATAAAATTTAAAAGATGGCATAAAAATGACTAAAATGGATCAGTCGTTGATAACAACACCTTTCTGCAGCATAACATTTGCATACAGAGCTTTTTCACTGGTGGAGATGATACAGTAAGCTGTCTTGGCTTCATCATAGAATTTGAAACGCTCTATGTTTCCAACTACAGCGTCTCCTCTGTCATCATACTTACGGATGATCTCTTTATATGTATCCCAGATTGGTGTCTCTACATTATCACCTTTCATAACTTCCATCAGGTTCACCGGATGTTCCACATAAGTATCCAGTGGGAAAACCTTCAGAATAGCTTCCAGAATTTCCGGAACACCATGTCCGTCACAACGGATAGTGATGGCATTCTTACCCATAGATTCTACAGGAAAGTTACCATCTGCGATAACCAGACGGTCACTGTGACCCATTTCACATAATACCTTTAATAATTCTGGTGATAAAATTTCAGGAATACCTTTTAACATTTGAAAATACCTCCATTGTTTTACGATATTGAGTTATTTAAGTAATTGTCCCTATCCGAACAATCATAACACTAATACTAATGTAACGGTATTTCCTCCATCTGACAAGGTGAAATTTTTCGATAAAAAGTTTAAAATTTTACACTGTGCTGAAAATAAAAACGGCCTCCGGCAGGATTGCAGAGATGCGCAGAAGAATGCAGAGGCATTCTTGAATTTATAGTTGACAGAAACTGGGAAATGAAGTATGATGAGCTCAAACGGAAACGTTTCGGTTTCTGAAAATCATTCACTTAAGATCATGTATCAATGATGAGGAGGAAAAAATTATGCCACTTGTTACATCAGGGGAAATGCTGTCAAAAGCTCAGGAAGGTGGATACGCAGTAGGCGCATTCAATGCAGAAAATATGGAAATGGTGAAAGCAATCATCCAGGCAGCTGAAGAACTGAAAGCACCGGTTATGATCCAGACTACACCATCCACTATTAAATACGGAACAGTGGAGACTTACGCTGCTATCGTTGCAGCAGAAGCTGCAAAAGCATCCGTTCCGGTATGCCTTCACCTGGATCATGGCAACAGCTTTGAGCTGGCTATGCAGGCAATCCATGCAGGATATACTTCTGTAATGATCGACGGTTCCAAACTTGACTTTGAAGGAAATATCGCAGAAACAAAAAGAGTAGCAGATGTAGCCAACGCGCTGAACATCCCATGTGAGGCAGAACTTGGTAAAGTTGGCGGTAAAGAAGACGATCTGGAAGCAGAAGCAGATACCAACACAGATCCGCAGGAAGCAAGGGAGTTTGTGGAACGTACAGGTGTTACTTCCCTGGCGGTTGCTATCGGAACAGCACATGGCTTCTATGTAGGAACTCCGGTTCTGGACAAAGAAAGACTCAGCGAGATCCGTAAAGTTGTAGATATCCCGCTGGTACTTCATGGAGCTTCCGGCTTAAGTGATGAGGACGTAAGCGATTGCGTAAAACGTGGAATCTGCAAAGTAAACTTTGCAACAGAGCTTCGCGCAGCATACACAAAAGCAGTAAAAGAACTTCTGGAGGAGAAACCAGATACCATCGACCCGAAAGCATACGGCAAAGTAGGAATCCAGGCAGTGAAAGAACTTGTTATGGCAAGAATGAAAGTCTGTGGATGCAACGGTAAAGCAGAATAAACAGTAACGAATAAACAGCGTAAAGAGACTGACTCCACAGGAACCTGCTTGCAGGGAGACTGTGTAATAAAGAGGTGATCAGAGATGGCAGCTACAATGAAAGACATTGCCCGACACACAGGGCTGGGGCTGGCGACGATTTCTTCTTATTTTAATGGAGGAAACGTTAGGGAAAAAAACAGAATAAAGATAGAAGCAGCCATTGAAGAACTCCATTATGAAGTCAACGAAGTTGCAAGAGGGCTCAAGACCAATGCAACCAAAACCATTGGTGTAGTGATCCCGGAGCTGAATAATACATTCTGTGCAGAAATCATTACCGGGATGGAAGACATTCTCCGCAGCCATGGATATGCAACGATAGTCTGTGACTGTCGGACAGACAAAAAACTGGAAAAAGAAGCAGTAGAATTTCTCATCCGGAAGCGGGTAGACGGAATCATCAACATGCCTGTAGACGGAGAAGGAAATCATCTTAAGAAATTTCAGAAAACAGGAAAGCCAATTGTACTTATCGACAGAAGCATCCAGGGTGTGGAGTGTGACAGCGTACTGGTAGATAACCAGAAAGCAGCAGAAGATGCAGTGGATATTTTTTTACAGAATGGACATAAGAACATCGGGATCATTGGTGGTCCGAATGATGTTTTTACCGCACAGGAGCGTCTTGAAGGATATAAGAAAGCTCTGTTTAAAGCCGGGATTCCTGTAAGAGATTCACTGATCAGTCATGGGGATTATACCATTCAGGGCGGTGTGAGAGAACTGGAAAAACTGGTTCAGAACAATCCAGACATGACTGCCGTTTTTGTGACCAACTATGAGATGACCATGGGTGCCATTATCGGAGTCAATGAACTGGGAATCCGGATTCCGGATCAGCTTTCTGTGATCGGGTTCGACAATCTGCAGTTTGCAAGAGCCTGTAATCCGAAGCTGACCATTGTATCTCAACCTACCGAAAAGATCGCACATGAGGTAGCAGAGATCATTCTGGACAGACTTAACCAGGAAGAGAAAGAAAAGAAACCTGTCAGTGAAAAATTATGTACTGAGATGATACAGGGCAGATCAGTGGCAGTATTGGGAGGAAATTAATATGATAAAATCATATCTTCTGGGTATCGACATAGGAACAAGTGCCTGCAAAGTCGCTCTTTTTAACAAAGAGGGACAGGTAAAAGCAGCTGCCAACGGAGATTACCCGGTATATTATCCCCATGAAGGCTGGGCTGAACAGAATCCTGAGGAATGGTGGAGTGCAGTATGCGGTGCCATCCGTCAGGTTCTGAAAGAATCCGGCATTTCACCGGAGGAGATCAAAGGTATTGGCATTGACGGACAGAGCTGGTCTGCCATTGCCATAGACAGAGAAGGAAAAGTGCTTACCAACACACCTATCTGGATGGACACCAGAGCACAGTCCATCTGTGACCGTTTGAACAAAGAAATCGGCAGTGACAGGATTTTTCAGGTGGCAGGTAATTCTCTTCAGCCATCTTATACAACTGCAAAAATTCTCTGGTACAAAGAGAAGCTTCCGGAAGTATACAAAAATATTTACAAGATTCTTCAGTCCAACAGTTACATTGCATTTAAGCTGACAGATGCCATTACCCAGGATGTTTCTCAGGGATATGGTCTTCACTGCTTTGATATGCGAACCGGCAGATGGGATTCAGAAATGTGTCGCCTCCTGGGAATCCCGGAAGATTTTCTCCCGGAAGAGATCTGTTCCTGTGACCATATCGTAGGAACTGTTACCGGCAGGGCAGCAGAGGAATCAGGACTTGCAGAAGGAACACCGGTAGTGGCAGGTGGCCTGGATGCAGCCTGTGGAACTCTTGGTGCAGGTGTGATCCATCCTGGTGAGACACAGGAACAGGGCGGTCAGGCAGGTGGCATGAGTATCTGCATGGACGAGTACAAAGCAGATCCCAGACTGATCTTAAGCTACCATGTAGTTCCGGGACAGTGGCTTCTTCAGGGAGGTACTACCGGAGGCGGAGGCGTTATGAGATGGTTCGAACGAGAATTTGCAGACTATGAACGCCTTATGAAAGAACAGACAGGGGTTTCTTCTCTGAATCAGTTGAATGAGATTGCAGAAAAAACAGCTCCGGGAAGTGACGGACTTGTATTCCTTCCTTATATGTCCGGTGAGCGTTCACCAATCTGGAATCCATATGCCAAAGGCGTATTCTACGGTCTGGATTTCTCCAAGACCAAAGGTCATATGGTAAGAGCCTGCATGGAAGGTGTGGCACTTTCCGTCAGACACAATCTGGAGATTGCAGAAGAAGCCGGAGCCAAAGTGGAAGTCCTGAGAGCCATGGGCGGTTCCGCCAATTCCCTTCTCTGGACTCAGATCAAATCCGACATCACAGGCAAACCTATTGTGGTACCTGCTTCCGATACAGCCACCACCCTTGGTGCGGCGATCCTGGCAGGAGTGGGATGTGGCATGTATAAAGATTACGACGAGGCAGTGTCCCTTACCGTAAAAGAAACACGCCACCACGAACCCAACTTATCCAATAAAGACGTTTATGATAAGACCTACATGACTTATCTGGAACTTTACAAATCCCTGGAACACATGATGACTGCCAGATAAACCGGTAGAATGTCCCCATACAGGACAACCTTTACATTTGAATATCCAGTCGAGAATATATAAACCCAGTTACAGATTATTTTATATAAAGAAGCGAGAGAGTGCATGAGGGCAGCGCAATGGCCCTCGACATTTTCCCTCCTTTAGTGAAAGGAGAAACACACATTATGAAAGCTGCAGTAGTAGTAGCAAATGAAGACGTACAGTATCAGGAAATCGAAGAACCAAAAGTAACCAAAGGCACAGTTAAGATCAAAGTAAGATATTCCGGAATCTGCGGTTCCGATATCCCTCGTGTTTTGAACAACGGAGTACATTTTTACCCAATCGTTCTGGGACATGAATTTTCCGGTGACGTAGCAGAAGTTGGCGAAGGTGTAACCAAAGTAAAAGTTGGAGACAGAGTTACTGCGGCACCGCTTCTTCCATGTATGAAATGTGACGACTGCCAGCAGGGCAACTTCTCCCTCTGTAAACATTACAGCTTTATCGGTTCCAGACAGCAGGGAGCCAATGCAGATTATGTAGTAGTTCCGGAACAGAATGCAGTTCCTTTTGGCAAGAATGTATCTTATGAGCAGGGTGCCATGTTTGAGCCTGCAACAGTTGCTATTCATGGACTTTTCCAGAATGATTACCATGGCGGTGAATGTGTAGCTATTCTGGGTGGTGGTACAGTAGGCATGTATACCATGCAGTGGGCCAGGATCTTCGGCTCCAAAAAAGTTGTAGTGTTTGATATCAGTGATGAACGTCTTGCTCTGGCAAAACGTCTTGGTGCAGATGAAGTTGTTAACACAAAAGAAGAAGGTTACATGGAAAAAGCCATGGCTATTACCGATGGCAAAGGCTACGGTTTCGTATTCGAGACAGCAGGACAGGTTCCAACCATGCATATGGCATTTGAACTGGCTGCAAACAAAGCCCATGTATGTTTTATCGGAACTCCTCATGAGAACCTTGTTTTTACACCAAAGCAGTGGGAAAACATGAACCGTAAAGAATTCAAACTGACAGGTTCCTGGATGTCCTACAGTGCTCCATATCCGGGACGCGAATGGGATCTGACTGCACATTATTTTGCAACAGGTCAGCTGAAATTTGATCCGGGATTCATTTACAAAAAAATCCCAATGAGTCAGGCACAGGAAGCATTCCAGCTGTTCAAGACACCGGGACTTGTAAAAGGAAAGATTCTTTTATCAAATGAGGAAGACTGAAGATGATACTGACAGTTACATTAAATGCCGCTATTGACAAGCGGTATGTAGTAGATGATTTTAAAGCAGGAGAAGTAAACCGGGTACGGGAATGTTCCTATGTTCCGGGAGGCAAAGGACTGAATGTGTCCAAACCTGCCTCCATATACGGAGCAGAAGTAGTGGCTACCGGATTTGTAGGTGGTCATGCAGGTAATTATATCGAAGATGCCCTGAAACCGTTTGGGATCAAAAGTGCTTTTTATCATGTAGATGCAGAAAGCCGTTCCTGTATCAATATCTGGGATGAAGTCAATCATGTACAGACAGAATTCCTGGAGCCGGGCTTTACTCTTACAGAAAAAGATTTCCGGGGCTTTGAAGAGAAATTCAGAGAACTGGTAAAAGATGCAGATGTAGTTGCCATGTCCGGCAGTGTGCCAAAAGGACTGGACGGAACTGCTTATCAGAAGCTGATTAAGATCGTAAAAGAAGCAGGTAAACCGGTGATTCTGGATACCAGTGGCAAGCTCCTGGAAATGGGAATTAAGGCAACGCCAACTCTGATCAAACCGAATATTGATGAGATCCGTATGCTGACAGGCAAGCACTGTGATGACATCAACGATATTATTGAGGCGGCAAAGAGCATCCATGCAGACGGTGTGGAGATCGTAGCAGTTTCTCTTGGAGCTGACGGCTCTCTGGCAGTCGGAGAAGAAGGTATCTTCCGGGCAAAAGTACCGAAAATCGATGCTGTAAATACAGTAGGCTGTGGAGACTCCATGATCGCAGGTTTTGCACTTGGATTAAGCGAGGGGCTTTCTCTTCCGGAAACTCTGCGGAGAGCCAGTGCCATATCAGCAGCTGCAGCCATGAGAGAAGAAACAGGATTTTTCATAATGGAAGATATGAAGAAACTTCTTCCGCAGATTGAAATAGAAAAACTTTAAAGTTGAGAAAATACAAGAAAACAAAAACTATATAATCAAAATTCAGGAGGAAAGTATAATGGCAGAATTTATTAATCCGGCAACCGTGCCGAAAGTAACACTTCCGTCAGGGGAAGAAGTTCCATGTATGGGTATGGGAACATTTGGTTCTGACAGAGTAAGCCCGGAAGATATTTCCGCAGCTGTAGGCGGAGCTATCCGCAGCGGTTATCGTATGTTTGACTGTGCAGCCTGTTATGGAAATGAAGACCAGATCGGTAAGGTTTTCAAAGAAGCCTTTGAAGAAGGTGTTGTTGAGAGAAAAGAACTTTTCATCATGACCAAAGTATGGAACGACATGCACAGAAAAGTGGAAGAAGCATGTGACAAGAGCATCCAGGATCTTCAGTGTGACTATGTGGATCTGTATTTTATCCACTGGCCATTTCCCAACTATCATGCACCATTTTGCGATGTAGATTCCAGAAATCCGGATTCCAGACCATTCAGTGTGGAAGAATTTATGGATACCTACCGTCAGTGTGAAGCTCTGGTAGAAAAAGGCAAGATTCGTTACATCGGCATTTCCAATATGACCATTCCGAAACTGGAAGCAGTTCTTCCTTTAATGAAGATCAAACCTGCAGCCTGTGAACTGGAACTTCATCCCTGTTTCCAGCAGCAGGAGCAGTTTGACTACCTGGTAGCTCACAACATCCAGCCTGTAGGGTATATGCCGCTTGGTTCACCAAGAAGACCGGAAAGAGATATCTGCCCGGAGGATGTAGCTGATATGCAGACACCGGAAATGCTGGAAATCGCCAAAGCACATGGTGTACATCCGGCACTGATCTCCCTGAAATGGGCCCATCAGAGAGGTGAAATTTCCATTCCATTCTCTGTGCATAATTACGCAAGCAACCTGAAATGTGTAACAGAAGATCCACTGACAGAAGAAGAGATGGCAAAGATCGGCACACTGGAGAGAGGAAACCGTCTGGTAAAAGGACAGGTATTCCTGTGGGAAGGTGCAAAAGACTGGCATGATCTCTGGGATGAAGACGGATTTATCGTAAAATAAAGATAAAAGACAAGAAGATGGCAGGGACAAGTAAAAAACTTGTTCCTGCCGTCCCTTCCTGAAAAACTTCATTACTCTATTTACAATATATATACAACTCCCCAGGCATAAAGATATGGTACTTCTGCCGGGGACTTATTTTCTGCTGCGCATCCACAAACCATGCCGGATTCACTGCATTTACATCATAAAGATCAAAATGCGTGGGAATCAGCAGATCAGTTCCTGCGTCTCTGGCAAGAGTAAGAGCCTCCACGCTGTCAAAACATCCGATAATATCATCCCTGTAACGACGATAATAATCTCGTCCATTCACAGGAAGCATCATAATATCCGTATTACGAACCCAGTCTGTAAGCCCATCATAGATACAGCAGTCTCCGGAATGATAAAGAGAAATATCCCCAAATACCAGTCGGTAGCCCACTTCTTCATATCCCCCATTTCCATCAGGATGAAGCTCTTCATGTGCAGAAGGAACAGCATAGAAAGACACATCTTCCCCTAAAGAAAACATCTTATCCGTTGGTACACCCATGATCCTTTCAGATGGAATCCCATAACTTTCTACGGTAGTGACAACAGAATTCGGAACAATGAACCTGGCTTTCTTATTGACCCTTCCAATAGCAGAAAGCGTATCCGGGTCTGCATGGTCATAATGACCATGGGTACAGAATACATAATCTACAAAATCCAGATCCTCACCCTTAAGGGGAGCAGGATAACGACGGACCCACTTTACCAGTTGACTACAGTTACGGTCCACATAATCACTTAAATATCCATCGATCAGGAAATAACACTTTCTGTATTTCAGAAGAAATCCCACCTGTCCAAGATAAAAAATCCCCAGCTGCTGATCTGTAAGCTCCGTTTCCAACATTTTTTCCTTTAACAACGAATTCATAAAAACCTCCCATTTCAGAACATTGCGAATTCTATATTGACAATTCTATCACTGCGTGATATAAATGTCAATGAAAGATGAAAACAAAATAAGAACAAGCTAACACAAATCGATACGAGGACAGACATATATGGACAACAAAGTCATCAATCAGCTTCACATGCGGGAGATGAATCTCAATGAAGTACTGAAGATCATCCGGGAAGAGGAATCCCTTACCAGAAGGAAACTTCAGGATCTGACAGGTTTCAGCTGGGGCGGTGTATCCCAGATTGTTACCAGATTACTCAGCCAGAACCTGATCATAGAAGTGAAGGATACCAGCCCGGGACCAGGACGAAAGCCCACATGCCTTCAGATTAACGGAGAAGAAAACCTGCTTCTGGGTGTAGATATCAACAGCAGTGGAATTACAGCTGTGATCCAGAACCTGAAAAATGAAATACTGGAACAGATTTCCATGTCTGCAGACTGCTCTGCCCGAAAGAAACTTCTGGCGAATACTTTTCAGCTGACGGACCAGCTTTTTGAGAAATACAAAGAACGGAAGATTCTTGCGACCGGTATTTCCATGCAGAGTGCAGTAGATGAAAAGAAAAGAGTATCCCTTTATCTGAAAGAATGTCCGGACTGGGAGAATGTACCACTTTGTGATATTTTTGAAGAAAGATACAAAATACCTGCCTATCTGGCACATGATCCGGACTGCCTAGTAGCATCCAATGTATCCATGTTCGGAGAAGATGTACTGCTCTGCCGTATAGATTATGGTATCGGTCTTTCTGTATTCAAAAACGGAGATTTTATCAAAGGTCCCGGAATGCTGGAAATCGGCAGGATGCTGCTGAGAACAGAAACAGGGAAAATAAAAACCCTGGATCAGATCGCTTCCATTGCCGGAATAGAAAAGAACGCAGAAACACCCCTGACAGAGCTGAGAAACACAGAAAGAGGCAGACAGCTTCTGCAAGAAGCAACAGAAGCACTGGCACTGACCATTGCCAACAGTGCACTGCTTTTTGATGTATCTACTATTTTGCTCTGTGGTAAATTTCTTACGGCAGAGCAAGGAATCTGGGATGAACTGAAAGAAGAACTCCTGAAACTTCTGCCAAAAGATACCAGGATCTTCCGTTATGACGAAAAAAGAGCAGCAGCAGGTGCAGCATGGATCGCAGCAGAAAGGAGAATAAAATGAAAGCAGTCGTGATCGAAAAACCTGGAACCATGGTGTTAAAAGAAATGCCGGTTCCACAGACACCCAGGGGATTTGTACGGGTAAAAGTAAAAGCGGCAGCCATCTGTGCCACAGATCTGGAAGTACTGGATGGCAATATTGCAGCAAAATACCCACTCATCCCCGGACATGAATGGAGTGGCATTGTAGAGGAACTGGGAGAAGGGGTAGATGGGAAGTGGCTTGGACAGCGGGTTACAGGAAGCAATGATGTAGTGTGCCTTACCTGCCCTGCCTGCAGAAGCGGAGAATGGCGCTACTGCAAATCCTTTAAAGAAATCGGATTCAAAATGGACGGAGCTTATGCAGAATATGTAGTAGTACCAGCTTACGGACTCTGTCAGCTTCCGGAACAGGTTTCTTTTGCACAGGCAGCTTTGGCAGAACCTCTGGGCGTAGCCCTTGGAACCATGAAAAAATCTCATGCCAAACTGGGCGATACCTGCCTGATCATGGGAGCTGGTTCCATCGGTCTCTGTACTCTTGTAGTGGCAAAAGCAATGGGACTTCGGGATATCGTAGTCTGTGCTTGTGGCAGAGGCAGAGAAGAACTTGCCAGAAAAAAAGGTGCAGATCATTTTATTGCAACAAAAGAACAGAATCTGATGGAAGAAATGAAGAAGATCCATCCAGATGGAACAGATGTGATCATCGATGCCACTGGAATGGAAGAATGTATCCAGATGGCACTGAAACTCTGCAAAAAAGGCGGCACTGTAGTTCTGGAAGGTTACGGAAGAGGCAAAACCATGCAGATCTGTATGGATGATATCCACATCAACAATCTCCATGTGATCGGAGCAGGAAACAACTGGAACATGCACCAGATGGCAGTTGATCTGATGGCATCCGGTGTGGTTGATATTGAAGATTTTGTTTCCGAAACCATTTCTCTGGAAGAATTTGAAAAAGGAATTTCCACAGTGCGAATGCGTCCCAGAGGGTTCGTCAAGATGGAGTTCCGTCCATGATCGCGGGCATTGACCTGGGTACCTCCGCAGTAAAAATTCTCTGCATAAACAAAGAAGGAAGTGTGGCAAAAGCCAGATACCGCTACAGAGAAAATACCGTACAGGAATGGCTTTATGGAATCCAGAGCGCTTTTAAAGAACTGGAGGGGCAGGAGATCACCGCCATTGCACTTTCTTCCCAGGTAGGAACTTATGTAACAGAGAACAGAATTTTTTCATGGAGGGATCCGGGAGGCGAAAAAGAACTGGAGAGCCTTCTTAAAGAATTTACAGTAGAAGAATTCCTGGAAGAAATCTCCATGGTTCATCCATCCCTTCTTTCCTATCCCATACCAAGGATCAGTTTTATACAGAAACAGACAGACCACCCACTGCAAAAAATCTGCCAGCCCAAAGAAGTGATCTGCCAGTATCTTACCGGCAGTTATGTCAGTGACCCCTGTTCCTACAGAGGACTTGCCCACCAGCAAAAAGGCACCTACAGTCAGAAGTTCATGGAATATCTTCACATTTCCGGAGAAGCATTGCCGGAGCTGGTGACACCTTTTACCAGGGCCGGGACTTTAAAGAAAGAGGCGGCAGTACAGTGTGGACTGAAGGAAGGGACTCCTGTTTATACAGGCTGTAATGATTATTATGCTTCTCTTCTTGGAATGGGAATCAAAGCACCGGGAGACTGCTTTGATGTGACCGGAACCAGCGAACATCTGGGAATGATCACCGAAGAACTGCTCAGAGACCAGACAGTGATTGCTTCGCCTTATTTTAACGGCTGCGTGGCATATGGAGTTACTGCTTCCAGTGGTGCATCCCTGGATCTGGGACTTCGGGAACTGAACCTTGCCCAGGTAAATTACGAAACTTACCGGAACAAAAAGAATCTGCCTCTGTTTCTTCCCTATGTTAATGGAGAACGGGCACCCATCTACGATATGAATGCCAGAGGTGTTTTCTTTGGAATTCAGGCAGACACCACCAGAGAAGATATGGCTTATGCAATTATGGAAGGCGTAGCTTTTTCTACCTGGCACATTATGGAGAATCTTCCATATAAGACTGTCAGTCAGGTAATCTGTGCAGGAGGCGCAGCCGGAAACAGGGATATGATGCAGCTGAAAGCGGATCTTTTTGGACTTCCTTTTGTGCGGGCAAGAGAAGAAGATACTTCCGCTTATGGAGCCTGCATGATCGGTGCAGTGGGAGAAGACTGGTATCCGGATATGGAGAATGCAGTGGAAGCACTTTGCAGTTACGACCCACCTGTACAGCCACAGAGGAACCCCAGATTAAGAGAAAGATTTGCATTATACAAGAAAATTTACACAGATCTGAAAAAAGATTTTGAATTATTCAGGAGGACAGAACAATGAGTTGTGTGATTTTTGGAGCAGGAAAAATAGCAAGAGGTTTTATCGCCCATCTTTTGAGTCTTTCAGACATCGATTTTGTATTTGTGGAAAAAGCAGATGCACTGGCAGATCTGATCAATGAAAGAGAGCAGTACACCATCAACATCCTGGGAGCACCGGAAAAAAATTATGTGGTAAAAAATGCAAAAGCCCTGAAATTCAGCCAGGAAAAAGAAATCACAGAAGCAATCGCAGAGGCAGATGTGGTTTTTGATGCAGTGGGTGGCAAAAATCTTCAGGAGATCGTCCCCTTCTATATCAAAGGCATTGAGAAGAAAGCAGAAAAAGGCGGCTATCTGAATTTTGTAACCTGCGAAAACTGGAAAGAGCCTGCCAGAATCCTGAAAGAAGGTGTAGAAGCAGGAATCGCACCGGAAGCAAGGGAATATCTGGACAACTATGTTGGATTTACAGAGTCTGTCATTATGAGATCCGGCATAGAAGCACCGAAGGAACTTCTGAAAAAAGATCCACTGATCGTAAATGTACAGAATTACTGGCATCTGCCTGTGGATGCAGCCAGAGTGAAAGGCTCTCTTCCTGATATCAAATATATGGAACATCTTACCGGATTTGACGGTTTCCTGGAAAGAAAATTTTACACGTATAATGCTGCCAATGGCACCACATCTTTTGTAGGAGCACTTCTTGGATACAAAGTCCTTGCAGAGGCAGCACACGATGAACGGATACTGAAGCTCCTGGATGGTGTATATCAGGAAACCGGAAAGGCACTTTCTATGAAACATGGTATCTCACTGGAAGAGCAGATGGCTTTTGCAAAAACATCTCTTAACAAACTCCAGGACTATACCATTGTGGATTCCATTGAAAGAAATGCCAGAGATCCCCAGAGAAAACTGGGAAAAGATGACCGTCTGGTAGGTTCTGCCAGAATGGTGCTTTCCTGCGGTATCAGACCGGAAAATCTCTGTACAGCCATCGCCTGTGCTATTTATTACAGGAATCCGGAAGATTCCAGTGCAGTAGCTTTGGAAAAAGTAGTAAAGGAAGAAGGCATTGATGCAGTACTTAAAAAAATATGCGGCATTGAACCAGAAGGAGAACTGGGGATACTGATTAAAGAAAAAATCAAAAAGATCAAAGAATGGGGATGGCTGAAAAATGAGTAAGATCGTGATCATAGGAGCCGGCAAAACCGGCAGAGGATATTTGGCAAGACTTCTGAAAGAGTCTGAGAAAGAAATCTGTTTTGTGGATAAAAATGAAACACTGGTAAAAGAACTTCAGGAGAAAAAGGAATTTAAGATCCATTTCTTTGGAGCAGAACGAGAAGATTTTGTTATCCAAAAGTACAGCTGCTGTACATGGGAAGAGGCAGAGTTTGGAGATGTGTCATTGATCCTTGTGTCTGTAGGCGGCTCCAATCTGAAAGAAGTCGGAGAAGCACTGGCAGCCAGACTGACACCGGACAGACATTACGATATCATTACCTGTGAAAATTCTTCCAGACCTGCAGAAGTTCTGAAAGAGGCCATTGGATCTGGTTTTGATGTTTCCGTCAGTGAATCCACTGTGTTCTGCACAACCATAGAAAGTGAGAAAGAAGGTCTGGACATCAATTCCGAAAATTATCCTTATCTTCAGTGCAACGGAGACCTTCTTCCGGGATTCAACAGTGATATCAGGGGAATCCGCCCGATGAAAGAGTTCGGGGATTTTCTCACAAGAAAACTCTATACCTACAATGCAGCCAGCTGTGTCCTGGCATATCTGGGATTCCTGAAAGGTTATACTGATTACCGGGAAGCAGGCAGAGATCCGGAAATCCTTGAGAAACTGGACAGGAATTACGAAATGACCAACAGCGTTCTCTGCGAAGTTTATGGATATGACCCGGCAGATCAGGCAGAATTTGCAGCTCTTTCCAGATCCAAGTTTACCAGTCAGACCATTGTGGATACCATTGACCGTAATGCCAGAGAACCACAGCGTAAACTGAAAGCAGGAGAACGGATCATAGGTCCAATGAAGCTGATCTTTGAAAAAGGTATTTTGCCGGATGTACTGATCGAAACAGCAGCAGCAGCCCTGAAATATGATAAAGGAGATGAATGGCTGAAGATAAAAGGAACCCATACACCGGAAGAAATTCTTCAGGAAATCTGCGGACTGAAACCATCAGATTTTCTGTATAATGAAATTCTGAAAACTTATCAGAAAATCTGAGCTGTTTTTTAAGTGACTACTTCAAAATATTTTTATTTCATGATAAAATAAAATGCTAACGAGTTTTTAATAGGATATGCGGAAATAAAAATGGGGGAAGCATACACATATGTATCGTATATTACTTGTAGATGATGAGATTCTTGTAAGAGAAGCCATCAAAGAGAACGTTGACTGGGCATCTATGGACTGTGAACTGGTGGGGGACTGCGAAAACGGCAAACAGGCAGTAGAATTTGTAAAGACACATCCTGTAGACATTGTGCTTACAGATATTTTGATGCCTTATATGGACGGAATGGAGTTCAGCCATTTTCTTCACGACAATTATCCGGATATTGTGATCGTGATATTCAGTGGATTTGGGGAATTTGAATATGCAAAGAGAGCAATCCAGTATAATGTCAGTGAATATCTTCTGAAACCGGTCACATCCATGGACATCCGTAATGTGATCGAAAAAATGAAACTGAAAGTAGATCAGATCCGTAAAGAAAAAAAGAAAATGGAAAATCTCACCAGAACATCGGAAAATTACAGAGAAAATGCCCAGATGATCCGTTCCAGTACCATTGAAGCACTTGTAAACTGTACCACCGATGTACAAAAGAGTATCCACCGGCTGGAAGATATGGGGATTGATCTTTCTGCTGTGAGATATCGCGTGGCAATGTTTGATATGGATATCTATTCCGGCATGTATCAGATTGATATGGAGAAACAGCAGGAAAGTGCACTGATGGCATTTGTGCTTTTTAATGTCAGTGACGAAATCGTTACCAGAGAAGATGCCGGAATTGCCTACCAGGAAAGTGGAAACCGGGTCAGCATTCTCTTTCAGGAAAAATGGAACCATAATTTTACCAGAAAGACCAGGGAAATCTGTCAGGAGATCCAGGAAAAAATAAAAGAACTTATGGGAATAGAAGTTTCCATGGGAATTGGAAGCTGGGTAAAGCAGCCGGAAGAACTTCTGATTTCCCACAGTCAGGCAGAACAGGCACTTCAGTACCGGTATCTTCTGGGAGGAAATCTTCTTATTGATATGGAAGAACAGCACCCGGTTCAGGATATTTTTCTGGAAAAACCACTGCAGGATCTGAAAGAAACAATCAAAACAGGTACGAAAGCAGAAATCACAAAAGAACTGGACAATATCGAGAACAAGATCCGTCAGTCACTGGCGGACAAGAGCCGGGCATGCATGTATCTTCAGCAGGTGATCCGAACAGTAGATGCTGCCTGTGAGGATGTTTCCGCAGATATGGACAAGATCAAAAAAGGAAGAGAAGAACTTCTGCGTAAGGTTACACACCAGAAATCTTTCCGGAAAGCCAGTGATATTGTAAGAGAACATGTGTTAAAGATTGCGGATACGCTTTCAGATCTGAATACTTCCAGCAGCAAACGTCAGGCAAGACTGGCATTGGATTATATACAGAAAAATTATATGGACCCGGATCTCAGCCTGAACAGCATCTGTTCTTATCTGAATATCAGTACCAGTTACTTCAGTACCATATTTAAAGAAGAAACAGGAGAGACTTTTACAGAAGTTCTCATCCGTACCAGAATGGATAAGGCCAAAGAACTTCTGGAAAAAACTACTCTCAAAAACTATGAGATTGCAGAGAAGGTGGGATTTGCAGATCCTCATTATTTTGGAATCTCTTTCAAAAAAGCTACTGGATGTACACCTACAGAATATGCAAGGGAGAAACGTAAATGAAAAAAAACAGTCTTTCTGCTCTGATCGTAGGGAAGTTCAAAAGTATCCAGAGTGTTATTTTTACTACGGTAGCTATTCTGGTCCTCTGTGCAGTTGTGATCGTTACCGGCGTGTCCATGCGTTTTACCAATACTTCTATTTTTGAAAATTCTTCTGAATACAGCCAGACTATTATCCGGCAGATGAATCAGAACATTGATTCCTATATAGATTACATGGAAAATATTTCTTATCTGATCACCAGCAACGAGGATGTGCAGTCGTATCTTTTTGACGAAGAGATAGATACAGAAGCACGGGGACGACTTCTCAGCCAGTTTGGAACCATCCTGGACAGCCGAAGTGACATCCGCAATCTGGGAATCATTGGCCCTGGTGGAAGAAGACTGATCAATGATGGAAGCAAATCTGTGAATCCGGATCTGGACCTTACGACTCAGGAATGGTATACAGATGCACTGGAAAGTGCAGATGGACCGATACTTACCTCTTCTCATGTACAGCATATCATCAGCGGAGAGAGACCTTGGGTGATCACTCTCAGCAGGGGCATCCGGAATCTTCATGGAAACGGTCAGAGACAGGGCGTGTTTTTTATTGATCTGAATTACAGTGCCATCAGTAGTCTCTGTGACCAGAGTACCGTAGGAAATAAGGGATATGCTTTTATTCTGGATGCAGCAGGAAATATTGTTTATCATCCTCAGCAGCAGCAGCTGTACAATGAACTTCAGACAGAAAAAATCGACCTGATCATGAAGTCAGATTCTGATACAGTTCTCACCGGAACAGGAAATAACAGTAAACTGTATTCCATTTCCAGATCAGAAAAAACAGGATGGACCGTAGTGGACTGTACCAATGTAAGGGAACTGTTGAGCAAAAGCCGGCAGGCACAGAGCATCTATGTGCTGACAGCCATTGTGCTGGTGATCGTAGCACTTCTTTTTTCCAGATTTATGGCGAGAAGCATTACTCTTCCTATTCAGAAACTTACCGCTTCCATGAAAAAAGTTCAGGAAGGAGATTTCAGTGTTTCCGATGTAGTGCTGGATTCCAGAAATGAGATTGGCAGTCTTACAAAGTCTTTTGATGTAATGACACACAGGATACAGGATCTGATGGCACAGAATGTCCATGAACAGGAAGAAAAAAGAAAAAGCGAGCTGAAAGCACTTCAGTCACAGATCAATCCTCATTTCCTGTATAATACCCTGGATTCCATTATATGGATGGCAGAAGGTAAGAAATACGAAGAAGTAGTACTTATGACTGCATCACTTGCCAGACTTCTCCGCCAGAGTATCAGCAATGAAGATGAAGTAGTTCCTATTGCCAACGAAGTAGAATATGCCAGAGGATATCTGACTATTCAGAAGATGCGTTACAAAGACAAAATGGAATATCAGATTGATGTGGAACCGGAGATCCTGCATATTCCGCTAATCAAGCTGGTACTGCAGCCTGTTATCGAAAATGCTATTTATCATGGTCTGAAATACAAAGAAAGCAAAGGTCTTCTCATTGTAAAAGGGTTTATGAAAGACGGAAATGTAGTTTTGCAGGTAATTGATGACGGTGTAGGCATGGATCAGGAGACCCTGGCACATATTTATGACAGACACAAAGTAAATTATCATTCCAATGGCGTGGGCATTTATAATGTGCAGAAGCGTCTGCAGTTATATTATGGAGAAGCCTATGGAATCACTTATCAGAGTGAAAAAGGAAAAGGAACCATTGCTACCATTACTATTCCAGGCAGACAGGAGGAACAGTTATGAAAAAATACAGAAAATGGCTGAGCATCTGTCTGGTCTTCTGTGTTGCAGCAGGAATCATGGGAGGATGCTGGTACAGACAGAAAGTAATAGAAGAAAGAAAGCTTTCTCTTATTTATATCCCAAAGGTTGTAGATGGAACCAATGATTTCTGGAAAGCACTGATCCTGGGAGCCAGAATGGCTGCAAAGGAATATAATGCAAATATTGAAATCAAGGCACCGGCTGAAGAGAATGATGTGGAAGGACAGAATCAGCTTCTGAAAGAATCCATAAAGGAAGAACCGGATGCTATCCTTTTTTCACCTTCCAGTTTCACTGAGTCTGATGAACTTCTGAAAGAAGCAAAAGAGAAAAAAATAAAAATCAGCTTTATTGATTCTTATGTTGATGAACCACTGCAGGATCTTACCGTTGCCACGGATAACCTGGAGGCAGGAGAGCTGCTGGGCAAATTCGCAGCTTCTCTTCTGGAACCGGAGGATCAGATTGCTATTGTATCCCACGTAAAAGGGGTATCAACAGCTGTGGAACGTGAAGAAGGATTCCGCAAAGGGCTGGGAGACCTGGCAGATAATATTGTGGAAGTGGTATACTGTAATTCCAGATATGAGCTGTCCAGACAGCTGACCCTAGAACTTATGGAAAAATATCCTGATCTTAAGATGATCGCAGGAATGAATGAATATTCTTCTGTAGGAGCTGCCAGAGCTGTAAAGGCATCCGGAGCCAAAGACCGGATAGTGGTAGTTGGTGTGGACAGCTCCCAGGAAGCTGTACAGCTTATGGAGAACGGAGTGTTCAAAGGCCTGGTGGTACAGAAGGCATTTAAGATGGGATATCTGGGTGTAAAAGAAACCGTCCGTATGTTGCGGGGCAAAAGCTATCAGAAGGATATGAATTCCGGATGCCAGCTGGTGACTCCCGAAAATATGTATTCCAGTGAGATCGAAAAATTGCTTTTTCCATTTAATACGCTGAAGCTTTCCTGACAACAAATAGTAAAAAATATCTAAAGAAGGTTAAATATTTATGTACGAACCGTAAATATTTAACCTTTTTTTGGAAGATATTCTATTACATTTCGGCAGATTTGACGGTATTATATAGAAAACGCAGATGTGTGTAAAACTTTTTTAAGGAGGGCAAAAAATTGGAAAAGCTGAAACAAAATCCAATCATTAAAAAGCTCGGCTTGAACAGGATCCTTCTTGTATGTATCCTGATTATCATGTTCGCAGTTTTTAAAGTAGTTCTGGGAACGAAATTCCCGGTTGGTGACAGTATCAAGTCCACTTTGAATTATGTATACTTCCTGGGCTTCCTGTCATTGGGCGTTACATTCGTAATCGCTACAGGAGGAATCGATTTCTCCATCGGACCTGTAATGTTCTGCTGTGCACTGGTTTCCGGTTACTGCATGACAAGCTACAAGGTTCCATGTGCAGCAGCAATGGTGATCTGTGTACTGATCGGTCTTGCATTTGGTGTCTTTAATGGATGGCTGGTATCTTACTTATCTGTTCCGGCATTCATCGTATCCATGGCTTCCATGAATATCGCAAAAGGTATCGCTTCTGTATTTACAAAAACACAGTCCGTAAGCTGGCCACAGAGCAGTGATCCGGTAAACGGATGGTTCCGTAACATTGTATCTTATAAAGGAATTCCGGTAGGACTGATCTTCTTCCTGATCATGGCAGTTCTTTGTGGAGTTGTTCTTTATAACACAAAACCAGGACGTTATATCCTCTGCCTTGGATCCAACACCGAAGCAGTAAGACTTTCCGGTGTAGATACAAAGAAATGGAACATGCTTGCATACATGATCTGTGGTTTCCTGGTAGGAATCGCAGCACTGTTCTTCGTAGCTACCTATACAACCGTTCAGCCAGGATATGGCGATCAGTATAACAACGAAGCAATTGCCGGATGTGTAATGGGTGGTACATCCATGGTCGGAGGTCTTGCTTCCATCGGTGGTACAGTAATTGGTGTATTTATCATCTCTCTTCTTCAGCAGGGTATCATGGCATTTGGCCTTGGTAAAGGACAGCAGATGATCATCACAGGTATCATCGTAATCGTAGCCGTTTACGCCGATGTTTCTGCACGTCGCAGAAAGAACTGATCGAAAGGGAGGATGAAACAATGGGTGACGTTATTTTAAAAATGGAGGGGATCGACAAGTCCTTTCCTGGAGTTCATGCCCTGGATCACGTTAACTTTGAAGTAAGACGCGGCGAAGTACATGCACTTATGGGAGAGAACGGTGCCGGAAAGTCCACTCTGATGAAAGTTCTTACCGGTATTTATCAGAAAGATTCCGGTTCCATTCAGTATAAAGGTAAAGAGATCGCTTTTCACAATACTCGTGAAGCGCAGGATGCTGGTGTTGTAATCGTGCATCAGGAATTAAACATGGTCGGAGACCTGACCGTTGCACAGAATATCTTTATTGGACGTGAACCAAAAAAAGGTATTCGTGTAGATGATAAAAAAATGATCGAAGATTCCAGAAAATTATTCCAGGATCTGAATATTGATATTGACCCAAAAGAAAAAATGAGCAATCTTACTGTTGGTAAACAGCAGATGTGTGAAATCGCAAAAGCTATTTCCCACAAAGCAGAGATCATCATTTTTGATGAGCCGTCAGCAGCTCTGACAGAGAAAGAAATCGCTGACCTGTTCGTAATCATCAGAGATCTTCGTGAGAAAAATCTTGGTATCGTATATATCTCTCACCGTATGGATGAGATCAAAGTGATCACCGACAGAGTTACTGTCATGCGAGATGGTGGCTATGTAGGAACCCTGATCACCAAAGACAGTACAAAAGAAGACATCATCAACATGATGGTTGGTCGTGTTATTTACGAGGACCCGAAGGATCACAGCATGGTTGCACCGGATGCACCGGTAGTTCTGAAAGTAGAGCATCTGAATGCAGGCAAAATGGTACAGGATGTAAGCTTTGAACTTCGTAAAGGTGAGATTCTTGGTTTCTCCGGTCTGATGGGTGCAGGACGTACTGAGACAGCCAGAGCACTTTTTGGAGCTGACCCGAAACAGAGTGGTAAGATCTCTATTATGGACAAACAGAGTGGACAGCTTCGTGAGGTAACTATCAACAGCCCACAGGATGCTGTTAAATATGGTATCGGTTATCTGTCAGAGGACAGAAGAAGATATGGTGTAGTTGTTCAGAAGTCTGTTAACGAAAACACTACACTGGCTACTATGGAACAGTTCTGTAATGGTCTGCTTATCAACAAAGCAAAAGAAAAACAGGTTTCCGAGAAATATATCAAGGAACTTGCTACCAAGACACCAAGTGGTGACCAGTTGGTAGTTAATCTTTCCGGTGGTAACCAGCAGAAAGTCGTTATCGCAAAATGGCTGACAAGAGACAGTGACATCCTGATCTTCGATGAGCCTACCAGAGGTATCGATGTTGGTGCCAAGAACGAAATTTACAAGTTAATGAGTAAACTGGCAGCAGAAGGTAAATCCATCATCATGATTTCTTCTGAAATGACAGAGATTCTCCGAATGAGTGACCGTATCGTCATCATGTGCGAAGGTAAAGTGACAGGAGATATTGATATTTCCGAAGCAACACAGGAGCGCATCATGGATAAGGCTACAAGGAATATTGATTAAGGGGAGGACAGTCATGACTAAGAAGAAAAAAAGTATTATAAGTGATCAGAGATTTATTGTTTTACTTGTTATCATTGCACTGTCTGCAATCTTCTCCATTATGAGTAAGGAGTTCAGACAGTATACAACAATCCTGAGTATGTTGGATTTTTCTTACTATGACCTTCTGATGGCAATCGGTGTTACATTCCCGCTTATCACCGGCGGTGTAGACCTGTCAATCGGAACTGGTATGGTATGTTACGCACTGATCGCAGGAACCATGGTAAGAAGCCATGGTTGGCCGGTAGCAGCAGCTATGGTGCTGTGCCTGGTACTTGGTCTTGCTGTTGGTGCCCTGAATGGTGTACTGATCGGTATCATGAATCTGCCACCATTCCTTGCAACTCTTTGTACATGTATGATCACACGTGGTGCTGGTTCTCTCTGCAGTGCAACACCATGGCCGGGACTTACACAGGACGGTGGATGGTTCCACACAATTTTCAAGATTACAGTTGGTACAGGAAGAAGTGCTTCTCGTTATCCGATCGGTTTCCTGTGGATGATCCTTCTGGTTCTCCTGATGGAGTTCGTGCTGAATCATACAAAATTCGGACGTTACACAATCGCAATCGGTTCCAATAAAGAAGCAGCAGCTCTTTCCGGAATCAATGTAAAATTCTACCATGTAATGGTATATGTAGTATGCGGTCTCTTTGTAGGACTTGCAGCTATTGCTTACGCAGCAGTTACACCTACTGTACAGCCTGGTACCGGTGCAGGACTTGAAATGGACGCTATCGGTGGTGTATTCGTTGGTGGTGTTGCAGCTACTGGTGGTTATGGATCAGTAATTGGCACTTTTGTTGGTATCTTTGTCATTATGCTTCTGAAAACAGGTCTTCCATATGTTGGCCTGCAGGCAAACTGGCAGCAGATCATCACAGGTCTGGTTCTTATCATCGCAGTCCTGATTGATATTGTCAAAGAAAAGAAAAAAGCAGCAATGTAATAAAAGTTCAAATATGTATGTGGAACGCCAGAGCATTTCCTACTGACGTATCATCATAAAACAAAAAACTATATAATTTATTAAGGAGGAAGTAAGTTATGAATTTCAAGAAAGTAGTAGCATTAGGTATCTGTGCAGCAATGGTAGCAGGAATGTCTGCATCAACAGTTATGGCAGCTGATCTTCCGGATCAGTTCAAAGATCTGAAAGCAAACGAAGCATACGAATTCCCGATGATGGTTAAATCTTTCCAGTCTACATACTGGGATGCAGCTCAGGAAG
>OLPT01000565.1_pt1 | contig 27207 bp, 17 predicted proteins | sample 1673051 | NCBI WGS metagenome assembly OLPT01 (sample SAMEA3136750, study PRJEB25190) | human gut metagenome | biome: human gut; feature: human-associated habitat; material: faeces | place: Austria | collected 2013
AGCTGAACGGCAAGCAACATTGCTGTAAAACCAATCCATTTTTTCGGTAAAGATATCGGTTTTACCCTGAGAAATGTAGCCCGACATCTCGGTAATGCAATCTTCAATTTCAACAGCCGGAATATACTGCGGAGAACTTCTTACAATAACCGTACTGTTACCGAAATCTTCAACTTCAAAGCCGCAATCGGAAAACATATCAAGATTATTAATTGCCGCATCATACTCGATTTTTCCGAGAGTGACTGTAACAGGAGCAAGTAAAATCTGCCTGTAGTCAGCAGCCTTTTCGGCTTTGAGTTTTTCATAAATAATTCTCTCATGGGCGGCATGTTTGTCTATCAAAAGAATATCTTTATTGTTTTTTTCTGCTATGATATATGTATCGAAAGCCTCTCCGATATATTTGATGCTCGTCTGATTATCGTTTACAAGAACAGGCTCTTTTGATTTCTCAATAGATTCTTCCGAAACAATTACATTAACCTCTTTAGGGCTTACAATCGGATCTTTATCGGTAATACTTTCTGTATTGGTTTTTTCATCTTCGACAAGCGAAGTTGGCTGAACAATTTCAGGCTTGAAAGTTGATTTTAACTTTTCTTCCTCTTTTGCCTTATTTATCGCCTGTTTGCTGAAAATATCAAACGGATTGGATATATCCGCAACTTTTGTATCATCAATGGACTTTGTAACAGAACGAATAGCTGCCTCGCCAATCTTCTTATTATCATTAAATGCGACATCCGAAAACGGATTAAAATCATCGGATTTTCCGGATGTAGCAACAGGTTTTGTAACCTCTGTTTTGGGATTGTCAGGTATCGGTTTGGCATACTGTTTTTGTACAAAATCATTTTTAGAACTTTGCACAACAGGCTTATTCAGAATGGCAGGTGCATTGTTAAACGGATTAAATTTATTTTGCACCTCATTAAAAGCCGTTTCCTTTTTAAATGATGCTTTTTTACGGCTGTCATACTTCATAAGTGAAGATTTTACCGCATGATAAATCGCATCAAAAACAGGTCTTTCATTTATAAATCTGACCTCAAGCTTTGAAGGATGAACATTGACATCAATAATTTCACACGGCAATTCGATATTAAGGACACACGACGGAAATTTTCCAACCATAATTGAGCCCTTAAAAGCCTCCTCAAGTGCAACCATAGCCGTTCTGGTTTTGATGTACCTTCCGTTGATAAAAAAATTCTGCATATTACGGTTTGGTCTTGAGTGTTCGGGTTTTGAAATATAGCCGTAAACCTTTATTGCATCAAGCTGATAATCAACCGGAATAAGTCCTTTCGCAAAATCTTTTCCAAAAACCGAATATATTGCAGAAATAAGTTTTCCGTCGCCGAATGTACGAAGAACCTGCTTTCCGTCTTTAATGTATGTAAATGCAATTTCGGGATGTGACAAAGCAGTTTTGTCGATTATATTTGAAACTGCGTTACCCTCCGAAACATCCTTTTTCAAAAATTTTGCACGAGCAGGAATGTTGTAGAACAAATCTCTGATAACAAAGGTTGTGCCGACAGGACAGCCTGCATCATCAAAGCTCTGTTCTTCACCGCCGTCAATTTCATATGAAGTTCCGATTTCCTCGTTTACATTCCTCGTAATAAGTTGAAGTCGTGACACTGCACAAATTGACGCAAGAGCCTCTCCTCTGAATCCGAGTGTAGAAATACTGTCAAGGTCAGATTCAACCTTAACTTTACTGGTTGCGTGTCTTAAAAACGCAACTTTGATATCGTCACGGTAAATACCGCAACCGTCATCGGCAACACGCATGAATGTTGTACCGCCGTTTTTTATCTCAACGGTGATATTTTTTGCGCCTGCGTCAATTGAATTTTCTACAAGTTCCTTTATAACCGACGCCGGTCTTTCAACGACCTCGCCGGCGGCGATAAGTTCTGCAACATGCTTATCAAGTACATTGATTACACCCATTTGTGTCACCTCCTAATATTAAATCATACCTTTAAGTTCATAAAGCAAGTTCATTGCTTCAATCGGAGTAAGAGTATTTATATCTGTATCTTTCAGCTTTTCAATCACGGGACTTTCAGCCGAACCGATAAGTGAAAGCTGTATATCGTCTGAATTATCCTGCTTTTGAATATTGGCATTCTCGTTTTTATATTTGCCGTGTTCAAGGTCTTTTAAAATTTCCTTTGCTCTTGAAATTACAGACTGCGGAATGCCTGCAAGCTTTGCAACCTCAATACCGTAGCTGTCATCTGCTCCGCCGGGAACAATTCTTCGCAGAAAAGTAATGTCATCGCCACGCTTTTTAACTGCTATGTTATAGTTTTTTACACCGTCAAGGAGTTGTTCCATAACCGTGAGTTCGTGATAATGAGTTGCAAAAAGTGTTTTTGCACCGAGTTTTTTTCTGTCTGCACAAAATTCAAGCACTGCCCTTGCGATGCTCATACCGTCAAAGGTCGAAGTACCTCTGCCGATTTCGTCAAGAATAAGTAAGCTTTTTGAAGTTGCATTTTTAATAATATTGGCAACCTCGCTCATCTCAACCATAAAGGTTGAATGTCCAGATGCAAGATCATCAGACGCACCTACACGAGTAAAGATGCTGTCTACAATTCCGATTTCGGCGGAAGACGCCGGAACAAAACTGCCTATCTGCGCCATAAGAACAATAATGGCAATCTGTCGCATATAGGTTGACTTACCCGCCATATTGGGACCTGTAATAATTGCTACTCTGTCATTGGCAGAATCAAGGCTGACATCATTCGGAACAAACGGTGCATCCTTTAATAGAGCCTCAACAACCGGATGTCTCGAATCTTTAATTCTTATAGCGGTTGAAAGGTTTACATCTGGTCTTATGTATCTGTTGTCAGCCGCAACATTTGCAAGTGATGTAATAACATCAAGATTAGCAATGGCTTTTGCGGTTTTCTGAATTCTTTCAAGATTATCCGAAACCGTCTTTCTGACATCGTCAAAGAGGTTGTATTCAAGTGCAACCGATCTGTCTTTTGCACCGAGGATTCTGCCCTCTACATCTTTCAAATCCTGAGTAATATATCTTTCACAATTGGTGAGTGTCTGCTTTCTTATGTATGTTTCGGGTACCATGGATTTATATGAATTTGATACTTCAATATAATATCCGAATACCCTGTTATAACCGACTTTAAGCTTAGGAATTCCCGTTATATCACGCTGTTCAGCCTCAATACGGGCAAGAATTCCCTTTGAGTCATTCATATCGCCTGTCACGGAATCCAGCTCTTCGTTATAACCTCTCTTAATCATACCGCCCTCACGGACTGTAAACGGGGGTTCTTCAACGATTGCAGAATCAATAAGAGAATGAATGTCCTCAAGCTTATCAATGCTTTTATAAATATATTTAAGATAAACCGATTTACAATCAACGAGCAAATCCGAAATCTGCGGAAGATTCTGAATTGCTCCGCAGAGTGAACGCAAATCTCTTGCATTTGCAGAACCGTAAACGATTCTTGTCATAAGTCTTTCAATGTCAAATATACCCGAGAGTGTGTCTGTAACATCCATACGGAGCATATTATCATTTACAAGCTCTTCAATCGCACTCTGACGGTTATTGATTGAAGTTATATTAAGCAAAGGATGTTCAAGCCATGAACGCATAAGGCGTTTACCCATTGCGGTTTTTGTCTTGTCAAGCACCCACAAAAGTGAACCCTTTTTATCCTTTGTCAGCATTGTTTGTGTGAGCTCAAGATTACGCTGTGTGTTGTAATCAAGGCTCATATATTGATTTTCTTTGTAGAACTCAATGTGATTTATTCTTTCAAGTCCCGTTTTCTGAGTATCACGAAGATATGAAAGCAACGCACCGAGAACGCATACAACAACAGATTTGTCAGATACAGTACTGTATTCATCCGCAAACTGTGATTTTACAACATCAGTACATACCGACTCGTCAAATTTTTCATCTTCGAGCATTTCAACTCCTGCCGAAAGTTTCGCTTTAATGAACTTCGGCAGCTCTTTCAGCTTTACAATGTCACCGCCAATAAGAATTTCACGGGGATTATAGCTTGTAAGCTGATTGGTAAGAACATTATAGCTGTCATTACCCCTGATTTCCGTAGCGTATAATTCTCCTGTGGAAATATCACAAAAACAAAGTCCTATAGTTTTATTTTTAGAATACATACAGCAAATGTAGTTGTTTTTGCTCTCATCAAGCATAATCGATTCCATTACGGTACCGGGAGTAATTACTCGAATAATATCACGCTTTACAAGACCTTTTGCCTTTGCAGGATCTTCCGTCTGTTCGCAAATTGCAACCTTATAGCCCTTTGCAACAAGTCTTGCAATGTAACCCTCACAGCTGTGAAACGGAACTCCGCACATGGGAGCACGCTCGGCCTGTCCGCAATCCCTTCCTGTAAGAGTAAGTTCAAGTTCCTTTGATGCAAGCTTTGCATCATCGTAAAACATTTCGTAGAAATCTCCAAGTCGGAAGAACAAAATGCTGTCTTTGTTTTCTTCTTTAATTTTGAAATACTGTTGCATCATTGGAGATAACTCCGCCATTTGTTTCACTTCCTTAACAAAATTTAGAACCGTTTATCAGCCGCAACCGCCGCATGTAGCACAACTGCCTGAGCATGATGACTGGCTGTAATCAGCAGTTTCGGGATCTGCACCCTCAGCAGACTGCTGAACAATTGCGAGAACTCTGTTTGCAACAACATCAAAAGCAGCCTTTGCATCATTGTAGGCAATCATATTCTCGTTTGACATAATCTGAGAATATGCCTCTCTCATCTCGGTATTAAGCTTAGAAAGCTTTTCCTGATCTCTCTCTTTTTTTGATGCTTCATTGTTTATTGACATTCTTTTAAGATTGAATTCACCGATAAGACGCTGAAGCTCCATATCTGCATCTGCATTCTTCTGAGCGTCCTGCAATTTTTTATATGAGTCTTCTTCCTGAATGAGTCTTCCGAGTTCCCTTGCTTTCTCAATGATATCCATAGTTTTAACCTCCGATTATTTTACAAGCTCACCCTTTAATATCCAGTTGCGAGCCTTTGTTATTTTTACATTTCTGAATGTTCCGATACAGTCCTTTGAGCCTTCAAGCTCAACTATTATGTTACCGCTTGTACGACCGCACAATTCACCGTTCTTATCGTTTTCACCTTCAATAAGTACCTTTTCGGTTTTGCCAACCATTGAAGAACAACGCTTTGCCGCAATTTCTTCCTGAACATCAAGAAGTTCACGGAACCATTTTGATTTTTCTTCAGCGGAAATCGGATCGTCCATTTTAGCAGCAGGAGTACCTACTCTTGGTGAGAAAATGAAGGTAAAGAGCGATGTAAACTCAACCTCACGGATAAGCGATAAAGTTTCCTTGAAATCTTCATATGTTTCACCCGGAAAACCTACAATGATATCACTTGTAAGTGAAAGACCGTCAATTTTCTCTTTAGCATAATTGATTATTTCAAGATACTTTCTGCGATCATAGTGACGGTTCATTGCTTTAAGCACTCTGTCCGAACCACATTGGAACGGAAGGTGAAGATGCTTGCTTATATGAGTACCCGATGCAATTGTGTCAATAAGTTCCTTTGAACAATCCTTCGGGTGAGATGTCATAAAGCGAAGCCAATAATCGCCGTCAATTGAATCGACCTCACGCAAAAGCTGTGAAAAGTTTACTTTCTCGGAAAGACCTTTTCCGTAGGAATTTACATTCTGACCGAGAAGGGTAATGTCTTTATAACCCGACTCAATCATATTTTTAGCCTCAGAAACAATAATATTCTTTTCACGACTGCGTTCTCTGCCTCTTACATAAGGCACAACGCAATAAGTACAGAAGTTGTTGCAACCGTACATAATCGGTAACCAACCCTTGAAAGTGCCGTCACGCTTAACAGGAAATCCCTCATAAATCTGATTATCGTCATTACCTCTTTCAAACACTCTTTTGCCATCAAGAAGAGCGTTATACATAAGCTCAGGAAAATGGTGCAATGAATGAGTACCAAACACAAGTCCTACAAAAGGAAAGCTCTTGTAAATTTTATTGGCAACATGCTCCTGCTCCATCATACAACCGCACAAAGCAATAAGAATCTGCGGATGCTTACGCTTTAGATTTTTTAATGCACCTACATTGCCGAACACTCTGTCCTCAGCATGTTCTCTTACGGCACAGGTATTGAAAAGTATGAAATCCGCATTGTCCGGTTCATCTGCAAACTCAAATCCCGATTGTTCAAGCATACCCTTAATTTTTTCACTATCAGCCACATTCTGCTGGCAGCCGTATGTTCTGATATACGCAACAGGCTTCTCTCCTCTTTTGCGGATATCCATAATTTCAGCTATTAATTTCATATACTCCGATTGTTTTTCGGAAATTTTCTGACTGTCAGGCAAAGAAATGCCTCCTAACCCATTGTATTAACTGTTAAATTATAACACAAGATATACGGTTTTTCAATGTTTTTCACAGGTTTTTCAAAATTTACTTCTTATAAGTCTGAAACAGAGAACCGTATCCGGACGGTATATTACCGACTATTACGGATTGTGCAATTTCAAAATCGGTAGTAAATGTTATTTTGCCTGAATAATCAAGCGAGGTTGTCATTATTTTTGAGGTGAGCAAAAGCTTTATATGGTGGATTGTCTGATTTATTCCCGCTTGTTCAAATGTACTTATAACTTCCGAGGAAAAGCTTCCTGTAAGATTGAAATTTACGGGAATGCAAGGTCCGACATTTGAGAGTATTGAAATATTCGTAAATGAACCGAGAGGTATTTCAATTTCATTGTCATATACCTTAGCTATTTCCTTTTGTACGGCTTTCGTGATGTCGGCTTTAATTCTGTTGATTTTGAATGAATCCGTTTCAATTGACTGCACATTTCCGTTTTTATCACAATTAATCTTTGCAATATCACTGTAAGAATAATTAAGCTTGTCAAGTGTGTTATTCACTGCATCACAGACAGAATTTACAGACAATATTTCAGCCTGAATTCTTATGTACTCCGGTCTGAAATCTGACAAATGCACCTCGCAGAAAACAGTAACACCGATAATCAGTAAAACCACAGAAAGAAGTATTTTCTTTAAAAGAACAAATTTTCTTTTACACCTTTTTCTGTACAACATAAAAACACCCCTCGTATATACTATACGAAGGGTGTTTGTTTTGTTAATTATTCTTCTGTGTCTGAACAACCGTCGCATGATGCACAATCGGCATCACACTCGTCATCTTCCTCATTGCTGAAAAGCTCTGAAAAATCAAACTCAAGGTTCTCACCGCAGTTAGGACACTCGATTTCGCCTTCAAGAAGGACATCTTCGGAAACATTAAGCTTCTGACCGCATGAATCACAAGTTACCTCATAAAAAGGATTCTCTTCATCATCAAAATCGTAATCGTCATCTTCATCGTCATAATCTTCAATGTCATAGTCCTCGTCATCGTAAACATCAGACTCAACATCAGCAAGATCCTGATCAATTTCGTCAACCTGAGCGCTTAACTCATCGTAAAGTTCTTCCATGTCAGATACTTCAAAAGCCATATCATCAAGAAGATCAACGATTGCATTAAGAACCTTTACTTCAGGTTTTGACTCATCAAGCTCCAAACCGTCGCAAAGACCGCGAATGTAAGAAATTTTTTCAGTAAGATTCATAACTGATTCTCCCGCAGAAATTATGCTCTGCCCATATATTCGCCTGTTCTTGTGTCGATCTGAATAACTTCGCCCTCATCAATAAAGAGAGGAACTTTAATTTCAGCACCTGTTTCAAGAGTTGCAGGCTTTGTAGCGTTGGTTGCTGTGTCACCCTTAAAGCCGGGATCTGTCTTTGTAACCTTAAGTTCAACAAAGTTCGGAGGCTCAATGCCGAATACATTGCCCTTGTAAGAAAGAACCTTGCACACCATATTTTCCTTAACAAACTTAAAGTTGTCGCCGAGAACGCTCTTGTTAATCGGAATCTGCTCCCATGTTTCTGTATCCATGAAGTAGTAAAGATCGCCGTCTGAATAGCTGTATTCCATATCCTTTCTGTCAATGAAAGCTGTGGGATACTTATCATTCGGGTTGAAAGTTTTTTCAACTACTGCGCCTGTAATAACATTTCTTATTTTAGTTCTTACAAATGCAGCACCCTTACCGGGCTTTACATGCTGGAATTCAATGATTGATACAACCTGACCGTCCATTTCAAATGTAACGCCGTTTCTGAAATCACCTGCTGATATCATTAGTAATACCTCCTAATTATCTTTCATACGGAAATACGGTAATGTATGCCGTAATATAACAATTTACATTATACATAACAATGACAAAAAATGCAAGACTTTTATTACACAATAATGAGTTCTTTGGGGAGTGAAACAAAGTTTTTGTACCCTGTATCAGTCACGCAAAGCATATCTTCAATGCGAACACCGAATTTACCCGGCAGATATATTCCCGGTTCATCGGTTATTATCATACCTTTTTTCAGCATTGTTTCACTTCTCGGAGACACAACGGGAGATTCGTGGATATCAAGTCCTACACCGTGACCGGTTGCATGACCGAAATATTTTCCGTAACCGTTTTCCGAGATTATATCTCTTGCAATTTTATCGACATCAGAACATTTTGCTCCGGGTTTTACGCTGTCGAGTACAGCAAGCTGAGCTTTTAATACGATGTCATAAACCTTTTTCATTTCTTCGTCAGCCGACTTGATTGCTACCGTACGCGTAGTATCGCTGTGATAGCCGTCAAAAATTGAGCCGATATCAAAAGTAAAGAAATCTCCCTCACTGACAATATCATCTGACGGAACTCCGTGAGGCAATGAAGTCTTTTTGCCTGTAATCGTGATGAGATCAAATGAAACACCTTCACCGCCGTTAAGCTTTATGAGATGTTCAAGCTCAAGTGCAACCCTGCGTTCGCTGACACCGGGTTTTAGGTAATTCAACACCTCAAGATATGACTTTTCGGTTATCTCCTGTGCTTTAGCTATTTTTTTAATTTCTGATTCATCCTTGATACATCTGATTTCTTCAATCTTATGATCAAGACTGCCGTCACAAACGCACTCAATATTATTTTCCGAAAAAGCCTTTTTAAAACGATTATATTTTTCAACCGTAATATCGGATGCCTCAAAAAATACATTCACAACAGACTTGTTCTTTAATTCGCTTATAAGGTCTTTAAACAACTTCGTAAAGCAAACAACCCTGCATCCGCTTGATTTTTTTAAAGCAGCCTCATAATATCTGAAATCAACAAAAAGAACAGTTTCATTTTCAGTCACAAGTAAATAGCCTTCGCTGTGAAAGAATCCGCAAAAATAACCGATATTCTTCTCATTAGTCAACAAAACAGCCTGACTGTTACTGTCAAGAACCGTCTTTAAATTTTCAAGTCTTTGCTCAAATAAAGAGTTTTGCATTACATCAAGTCCTTTAATGCATTGATTGCGAGAAAGTAACTGTTTTTGCCAAAACCTGCAATCTGACCGACACAAACAGGTGCGATTACAGATTTATGTCTGAACTCTTCTCTTGCGTGAATATTAGACATATGAACCTCTACAAAAGGAATCTTTACACAAGCAATGGCATCTCTTAAAGCATAACTGTAATGTGTGAGAGCACCTGCGTTAATTACAACACCGTCAAAGTTACCCTTTGCTGAATGAATTTTATCGATAAGATCTCCCTCGTGATTTGACTGAAAAACTTCGGCAGAAAAGCCGTTGCTTTCTGCATATGAAATAATCTGCTTTTCAATATCGGAGGCAGTTTCTTCTCCGTATATTCCCTTTTCACGGACGCCTACCATATTGAGGTTAGGTCCGAGTATAACAAGAATCTTTTTCATAGTGTCACCTTTTTTCAAAGAAATAAAAGAAATATGAAGATAAAACAAAAAGCGGACAGAATGCTCTGTCCGCCTGTTTGATTACCTGTATTTGCGTTTGCGAGCTGCTTCGGATTTTTTCTTACGCTTTACAGAGGGCTTTTCATAAGCTTCTCTTTTGCGAACCTCAGCAATAACGCCAGCTCTGGCACACTGCTTTTTGAATCTTCTTAAAGCACTTTCAAGGGATTCATTCTCTTTAAGTCTAATCTCTGCCATCTATCTTCCCTCCCATCTGCCACCGGGCATGGGTAATTTGCATATAATTGCAAATGTTATTATACATTATGACTCGAATAATGTCAATAGCATTGTAGAAATTTAGGTCAAATTAATTTTAAAAGTTGAATTATGGCTTAACAACAAGGTTTACAAGTTTCTTCGGAACAACAATTTCTTTAATAATTTTCATTCCGTCAATAGCCTTTTTGACATTTTCGTCATTCTTTGCAAGATCAAGAACAGCATCTTTGTCTGCATCAACAGGAATGTTAAGCTTAGCTTTAATTTTGCCGTTTACCTGAACAACAATTTCTACACTTTCGTCAACGCATTTTGACTCGTCATATTCAGGCCACTCAGCTTCGGCAAGAATACCGTTACCAAGCTTACAAGCCTCGTAAACTTCTTCCGTAACATGAGGAGCAAACGGATTAAGGAGAATTGAGAAAATTCTGAGTTCTTCCTTATTAATTGACTTTACATTTGAAATATCGTTGATTAAAGCCATAAGAGTTGCGATAGCAGTATTGAACTTTATATTTTCAATATCCTCGCCAACCTTTTTGATTGCCTTGTTAAATGCACCTTCAAGCTCAGGTCGGATTTTATCACCGTCAATGAGAACACTCTGAAGATTCCAGTAACGCTCAACGAATCTGCGACAGCCTCTGATGCTTGCCTTACTCCACGGAGCAGCCTTTTCAAAGTCACCAATGAACATTTCATATAAACGCATTGTATCTGCACCGTATTCGTCAACGATTTCATCGGGATTTACGACATTGCCTCTTGATTTACTCATCTTCTCGCCGTTTTCACCGAGAATCATGCCGTGTGAAGTACGCTTAGCGTATGGTTCCGGAGTAGGAACAACACCGATATCATAGAGGAACTTATGCCAGAAACGGCTGTAAAGAAGGTGGAGAGTTGTATGCTCCATACCGCCGTTGTACCAATCAACAGGTGACCAGTAGTTAAGAGCCTCTTTTGATGCAATGGCATTTTTATTGTGCGGATCCATATATCTGAGATAGTACCATGATGAACCTGCCCACTGAGGCATTGTATCGGTTTCTCTCTTAGCCTTACCGCCACAGCAAGGACAGGTTGTGTTAATCCAGTCTGTCATCTTGGCAAGCGGTGATTCTCCGTTATCAGTCGGTTCATATGACTCAACCATAGGCAATCTGAGCGGAAGGTCTTTTTCATCAATCGGAACATAGCCGCACTTCTCACAATATACCATCGGAATAGGCTCGCCCCAATAACGCTGACGGGAGAATACCCAGTCACGGAGTTTGTAGTTAACCTTTGAATGGCCCTTGCCCTCACTTGTGAGCCAGTCAATAATTTTCTTCTTTGCTTCATCAACAGTAAGGCCGTCAAGCATGCCCGAGTTAACCATAATACCCTTGGCACAATCTGTGTAAGCCTCTTCCTGAACATTGCCGCCTTTAACAACTTCAATAATAGGAAGGTCGAATTTTTTTGCAAATTCCCAGTCACGGGTATCGTGAGCAGGAACAGCCATAATAGCACCTGTACCGTATGATACAAGAACATAGTCAGAAATAAAAATCGGGATTTCCTTATTGTTTACAGGGTTTATAGCATTAACACCGTCAATTCTGACGCCTGTCTTTTCTTTAGCTACCTCTGTTCTTTCAAAGTCAGACTTACGAGCGGCAGCCTCCTGATATTTCTTAATTTCGTCCATATTAGAAATCTTGTCAGCCCACTTTTCAATCATTGGGTGTTCAGGAGAAATTACCATGTATGTAGCTCCGTAAAGTGTATCAGCACGAGTTGTATAAATTGTAAGTGTGTCGCCTGTTGTAGTTGTAAAGTCAACCTCCGCACCCTTACTTCTGCCAATCCAGTTCTTCTGCTGTGCCTTTACTCTGTCAGGATAATTTACAAGGTCAAGGTCATTGATAAGTCTGTCTGCATATTTTGTAATTTTAAGCATCCACTGTGACTTAACCTTGTGAACGACTTCACTTCCGCAACGCTCGCAAACCCCGTTTACAACTTCTTCGTTTGCAAGAACGCATTTGCACGAAGTACACCAGTTTACATTCATCTCTTTTTTATAAGCAAGACCGTGCTTATAGAGCTGAATAAAAATCCACTGAGTCCACTTGTAGTATTCGGGATCTGTTGTATTGATTTCTCTGCTCCAGTCAAAAGAAATGCCGAGTGACTGAATCTGCTTTTTAAAACGGGCAATGTTCTTCTTTGTTACAATTTCAGGGTGAATGTGATTCTTGATTGCATAGTTCTCGGTAGGAAGACCGAAAGCGTCCCAACCGATAGGATAAAGAACATTGTAACCCTCAAGTCTGCGTTTTCTTGCAACTGTATCAAGTGCTGTGTACGGACGGGGATGACCTACATGAAGGCCCTGTCCCGACGGATACGGGAACTCGATAAGAGCATAAAACTTTTCTTTTTCTGTGTCATCACTTGCATGGAACACACCTTTATCTTCCCAGATTTTTTGCCATTTCTCTTCTACGGCTTTATGATTGTATTTCAAAGTAACCCCTCCTGCAATTAATCAACGATACCTGTCAGGTCAACGCTTTCGCCGTCCTGCCAAAGTCTTTCAAGGTCATAAAAATCACGGGCCTCATCATCAAACACATTGACAATAACATCAATGTAGTCAAGAAGAATCCATGAATTTGATCTGTAACCTTCTATATGACTTACCGAAATTCCTGCCTGATCAAGCTTGTATTCAACCTCATCGGCAAGCGCCTTGACATGGGTTGAGCTTGTACCTGTTGCAATTACCATATAGTCGGCAAGAACAGAAACATCGGCAATTTTTATAATCTGAATATCAAGTCCCTTTTTTGAACTCAGGGCTTTTGCTGCAAGTATTGCTTCATCGTAAGAACTCATTTGTTTTTTCCTTTCGTTTGGGATATTTGCAGAACAATTTCATTATAGCAGGCAACTTCATCGGGATGAATCGCAAGCTGTCTTTTAGAAAGATCCTTGAATGTAAACTGATAGCCGTAAAGCATAGCCTCCTCAAGGCTCTTTTTAGATTTTTTTCTCATTGTTGCCACACCGCTGTATGTACGCTCCTCGGAAGTAAAATCAGCGGTAAAAATAACTTTTTCCAAAAGACTCATTCCCGCTCGTCCTGTTGTGTGATACCTTATTGCGTTGAGTATATCTTCATCGTCAATGCCAAGCTCATCACGGACAACAATGCTTCCGCTCATTCCGTGCCAAAGCTTTGGTGCATGAAGTTGAACATTGTCTAAAATTATACCACTGTCAATAATAATTTGCAACTGCTGTTCCTTTGGCATTTCTTTGGTTATATCATGCAAAATACCGGCAATCTCAGCCTTATTTTCATCAGCACCATAATGTTTTGCGAGCTTTTTAGCCTCTTTCGCAACATTTACACTGTGACTAAATCTGTAATCGCCCATTCTTTCACGGATTATTTTTTTGTAATCAGAGATATTCAAAGCACTCACTTCCGATATAAATTATTTTTTATAATATAATCGTAAACACTTTTATCAAGCATACCGCTTATCAAATCAAATTCATCAAGGTTATCCCTTATGAATGTTGACGATACGCTTATTACGGGATTTGGCAGAATGACCGCATCTGCTCCCATAGGTTTCAGAACATTCTTGTAGAATTTTTTAAGTTCAGACTTATTTTCATCATCACGGGGAATTGTTATTATTGACGATTTTTCAAATATAATTTTGGGATTTTTCCACCTATCCAGAGTCAGAAACATATCTGCACCCATTATTGTATATAAGTGATCATCAGGATAAATTTCTTTTAGCTGTGTAACAGTTTCGTAGGTGTAGCTTTTTCCCTGTCTTTTAATTTCGATATCGGACACAGAAAAGTTTTTCTTTCCCTTGCACGCAAGTTCACACATATTAAGGCGATCGTTTTCGCTTGCAAGATTCTTGCTTATTTTGTGCGGCGGAACAGCCGTAGGTATCATAATAATACGATCAAGTCCAACGCTGTTCATACAATACTCGGCAAGCATTATGTGTCCTTTGTGAACAGGATTAAAAGTTCCGCCGAAAACACCTGTTTTCATAATTACTTCTTTGCCTTTGGAAGCTCGATAACAGGCTCATCATCGTTTCTTCTGTAAAGTACAAATTTTGAACCGATTACCTGAACAACATCCGCAGAACATTTTTCTGCGATAGCTTCGGCAGCTTCTCTTGATGAATATGCACTATTTTCAAGAACCTTACCTTTTATAATTTCTCTTGCCGTAAGAGCATCGTCTGCCTGTTTGATGATATTATCCGTAATTTCACCCTTACCAACAATAAGAATTGTATCAATACGATTTGCAAGTCCTCTGAGAAATGCTCTCTGTTTGCTGTTCAACATATATTAATTCCTTTCAAATCAGTTGTTTTTGAAATAGTTTTCAAGTTTAGCTTTAAGTTCTGTCAAAGCCTTTCCTCGATGACTTACGGCATCCTTTTCTTCGGCTGAAAGCTCTGCAAAACTCTTGTCGCCAAACATAAAAATCGGATCATAGCCAAATCCGTCTTTGCCGATTGGCTCATAACCAATTTTACCTTCACAAATACCCTCAGCTGTTATCTTTGAACCGTCGGGAAGGATGCAACAGATTGAAGAAGTGAAGTGAGCAGAACGCTTGTCATCATCGACATTTTTCATCTCATCAAGAAGTTTAATGTATCTTTCTTCATCTGTCAAGCCTTCACCGCCATAGCGAGCCGTGTAAACGCCGGGTCTGCCGTCAAGAGCGTCAACACACAAACCCGAATCATCGGCAACAGCCGGAAGTCCCGTTTTTAAATAAGCCGCATTGGCTTTGAGAAAAGCGTTTTCGGCAAAAGTAGTTCCGTTCTCCTCTACATCATCAAGAGTTATTCCCTCTTCTTTCGGAGTAACCGCATTGATTCCGAGCGGATTAAGTATTCTTTCAAGCTCGGCAAGTTTCTTTTTGTTGTTGCTTGCAATTATAAACTTCATATTCATCATTCCTTAATGCTGAAAAGTGCGTCTGCAAAAGCATCGGGATTAAACGGCTGTAAATCGTCAATTTGCTCGCCTACACCGATATATTTAACAGGGATGCCAAGACCGTCCTTAATTGCAAGAACTACACCGCCTTTTGCAGTGCCGTCAAGCTTTGTAAGAACAATACCCGTAATTCCGGTTGCCTGTCTGAACTGCTCAGCCTGATTAACCGCATTCTGACCTGTTGTCGCATCAAGAACAAGAAGCTTTTCTTTTGACGCATCCGGAAGCTCACGGTCAATTACACGGTTGATTTTTGCAAGCTCATCCATAAGGTGCTTTTTGTTATGAAGTCTGCCCGCAGTATCACAGATTATTACATCTGCATGTCTTGCCTTTGCGGCTGAAATTGCATCATAAATTACAGCAGCAGGATCACTGCCTTCTTTCTGCTTAATAATTTCGCACTTGCTTCTGTCTGCCCAGATTTCAAGCTGTTCAATTGCGGCAGCTCTGAATGTATCGGCTGCGGCAAGAATAACTTTTTTACCCTCTTTTGAAAGTGCATTTGCAAGTTTACCGATTGTAGTTGTCTTTCCTACACCATTCACTCCGATTACAAGAATAATTGACGGAGATGTTGCAAGATCAAGTTCTTCACCGCCTCTGAGCATATCGGCAATAATTTCTTTGAGAAGCGAAGTAATTTCAGACGGATCTTTTATACCTTCCTTTTTTACTCTTTCTCTGAGTTCTTTACAAATCTTTTCAGCTGTAGGAACACCTACATCGCCCATAACGAGCAATTCTTCAAGTTCTTCAAAAAGCTCATCGTCAATTTTTGTAAAAGATTTGAGCATTGAGTCAATCTGACCTACAACCGCATCACGAGTTTTTTTCAGTCCCTCTTTAATCTTTTTGAAAAATCCCATATTATCACTGTCCTTATAATTACTTTGAATCTATACCGAGTTTTTCCGCAACTTCGGTTGAACGAAGTTCGAGTAATTTTGAAATGCCCTCATCCTGCATTGTAACACCGTAAAGCACATCGGCTTCTTCCATTGTACCACGGCGATGCGTAATGAGAATAAACTGTGTATTATCTGTCATTCTGCGAAGATATGCGGCAAAACGATAAACATTTACATCATCAAGAGCCGCCTCTATCTCGTCCATTACGCAGAACGGAGCAGGTCTCACTTTCATTATAGCAAAATAAAGTGCAATTGCAACAAGCGCTTTTTCACCGCCTGACAACGCCTCAAGATTTATAACAATCTTACCCGGCGGATGAACAAGAATATCAATTCCGCTTGTCAGAATATTTTCCGGATCCGCAAGCGAAAGTGACGCTGTACCGCCGCCGAAAAGTTCTTTGAAGGTGTAGGTAAAGTTCTTGTTAATTTGGTCAAAGCTCTCCACAAACACTTCCTTCATCTGCTTTGTGAGGTCAGTAATAAGCTTTTCAATCTCTTTCTTTGACTTCTCAACATCATTTACCTGTGCGCTCATAAATTCATATCTCTCGGAAACTTCTTTGTACTCTTCAATAGCGGATACATTTACATTTCCCAAAGACCTGATTTTTTGTTTAAGCTCGTTAAGTCGCCTTTGCGCCTGTTTTGAGTCATCAATTTCAACAGCACAATCTTCTGCCTCTCGTCTTGTCAGTTCGTATTCTTCCCAAAGCTTTGAGATAATATCATCATACTGCTTCTGAATGTTGATTTTTCTCTCTTCAAGTCTGGCAAGCTCTCTGCCGGAGGTTTCACGCTCTGATGTTTTATCACGCTCAATAGTTCTGATTTCGGCACTGCGTTTTTCAAGCTGTTCTCTGTCAGCATTGATTTTTTCAATAGCTTTTGAGCGTTCATTCTGATTGGCAATCAACTCTTCAATTTCTGCATTTGTAGAATTTATAAACTCTGTCTTTTCAAGAATAACACTTTTGATTCTTTCAATCTCTTGATTTAGTTCAGCTTTTCTTTCAAGGTTTTCATTGCCTGTTGATTTTGCAAAAACAATATCCGAATTAAGAGCGTCGATATCCTTTTGCGAAGAAACAATTTCAAGTCGCAGATTCTGTAACTGCAAAGAAATTTCTTCACGCTTTTTTGTAAGCTCTGCTCTGCTGCCCGTAAGTTCATTTACCTTTTCTTCGGCAGCAAGGATTTTCTTATTGAGTTCAACAAGGAGCTGCTTTGCGGAATTTTTATCTTTTTCAAGAGTTTCAATTCTCCGACGACAATTTGTAATTTCATTCATTGAATTTTCAACAGAAGCACCTGCATTGGCAAGTTCATTGTCACAAGCTCTCTTTTCAGCCTCGAGTCTTACAAGGTCTTGTCGAAGATTTGAAAGATCTGCTCTTGAACCGAGAAGCTGAGCCTCAAGCGCCGAATATTCACGAGAAATTTCAATACTTCTGTTTTCTGCATCTTTTGACTTCTGTTCAAGGACGGCAGTCTGCTTTTTAAGTGTTTCAATCTCATTTGCTCTGCTGAGAAGTCCTGTGTTTCTGTTAAGCGAACCGCCTGTGAGTGAACCGCCGGCATTAACGACCTGACCGTCAAGAGTTACAATTTTAAATCTGTAAGAATATTTCTTAGCAATTGTTGTTGCGCAGTTCAAATCCTCTGCAATCACAATTTTGCCGAGTAAGGAATAGAGGATTCCGTTGTATTTATTATCGCATGAACAAAGATTTGCGGCAACCCCTACAAATCCGTAGCAATCTTCAAGACCGTTTTCACGGAGTTCTCTCGACTTGATTGTGTTAAGCGGAAGAAATGTTGCACGACCGCCGTCAACGGATTTAAGATATCTAATTGCCCGCTTTGCATCCTCATCGGTTTCGGTTACAATGTTCTGCATAGCCGAACCGAGAGCCGTTTCAATTGCAACTCCGTATTCTTTCGGAACTGAAATTACTCGTGAAACAGGACCGCATATTCCGTGAACCTTGCCGTGACTTTGAGCATTGACAACTGTTTTTACGCTCTTTGAAAAGCCCTCAAGATTACGCTCAAGATTTTCAAGGAATGAAATTTTTCTCATATGCTCCTTGACATCAAGCATAAGTTTGTTGCTTTCTTCACGGAGTTCGTCTTTTTTCTTTTCTTTTGAAGACAGTTTAAGCTGTAAACCGTCTATTGTATTTTTCAGCGATTCAATTTTTTCTTTTGCAACACCGATTTTATTATCATAATCTTTTGAAATTTCAGCAAGTTCTTCAGACTGCGTTTTCTTTTCGTCATTAGATGAAATTAAAGATTCTATTCTTGAATTAAGTTCCGAAACCGTGCTTTCGGCAGTCATCTCGGTAACTCTTGCATCAGCCGACTTTGAAGTAAGAACAGAAAGTTCGGCAGTAATTTCCTGCAAAACATCACTGCTTTTACCCGAAGTCGTATTAATTTCGTTAAGCTGTTCCGAAAGCTCACTGTACTTTTTCTTTTTAGCGATTATATCAGCGTCAAGTTCCGAAATTTCTTTTTCCTTATCTGCAATTCTTTTTACAAGTTCATCCGCATTGACATCAAACTGTGCAATATCATTTTTTATTCTGTCAATATTTTCATTGTTATGCAGAATATCATTCTCCGCAACAGACACAAGAGAACGCTTCTCTGAAATCTGCGATTCAATATCCGTGATTTCGGTTCTGATATTTTCTATTTTAGAAGAATACTCACCGTTTCTTATGTAAATTTCTTCACTTTCGGTCTGAATTTGTTCAAGTGCGGTTTCTGCGTCATCATATTGAGATTTTGCAATTGAAATTTTCTCATCCTGAACCTTTAATTCATTTTGTGAACGGTCAAGAGTTAAAAGCCAGAGTGCAATTTCAAGACCTCTTTTTTCTTCGGAATATTCAAGAAATTTTTGAGCTTTTTCAGACTGCTTTTCAAGAGGACCGACTCTTTCTTCAAGTTCGGTTACAATATCACGAAGTCTTAAAAGGTTGTCCTCCGTACTTTTCAGCTTTCTCTCAGCGTCAATTTTTCTGTATCTGTAGCGAGAAATACCCGCAGCTTCTTCAAAAATCTCTCGTCTGTCCTCACCTTTTGATGAAACAATGCTGTCAATCTTACCCTGCCCGATCATTGAATAACCGTCACGACCGAGGCCTGTGTCCATAAAGAGTTCGTTGATGTCTTTAAGACGAACAGCCGCTTTATTGATAAGATATTCGCTTTCACCGCTTCTGTAGTATCTTCTTGTAACAGCTATGTCATCACCGTTAAAATCAAGAGCACGGTCTTTGTTGTCGATATTCAGAGTAACTTCGGCATAGCCCTGTCTTTTACGCTTATCTGTTCCGTTAAAGACAACATCTTCCATTTTGGCACAACGAAGGCTCTTTGGGGACTGTTCACCGAGAACCCAGCGGATAGCATCACTGATGTTACTTTTGCCTGAACCGTTAGGACCGACAACCGAGGTGATTCCCTGTTCAAAAGATAATTTAGTTTTATCGGGAAAGGTCTTGAAACCTTGAATTTCCAAAGACTTTAATCGCATCAGCAAGCTCCTATTTTAAATATAATTCATATTTCTGCAAAGTATCGTCAAAACAAACCGAAAAATTATATCCGAGTTCATTCAATTTTTTTACATTACTTCTCTTTTGTCCGAGAAATTTTGACAGAGATTTAGAATTGATAACAACCGTTTTAATTTCATTCAAATCGGGAAAATCTTTTGCTTTTTCGATAAACTTATTGTAAAAAAGCTTATTTTCGCACAATTCCTTAAAAGCCGGGTGATAGTTGTCACCGTAGCTGTTATTTACAAGGCTGTCGGAATAATGAAGTCCGAGCCTGATAATTTTTATATTGTTCTTTTCAAAAAGTTCAATCAGCTTTGAACAAAGGTTGACGGACTTTTCAAGACTATACGGTGTGTATTCTCCGTTAAGATAAAGTTCGGCAAGCTTTGTATCTTTCATGATAACCGTAGGATAGATTCTTACGGTATCGGGATTAATTTTCACAAATGTTTCGGCTGTGTATAAATCCTTTTGAATATCTGATTTATACAGTCCCGTCATCATCTGCAAGCCAAGTGAAAAGCCATAACTTTTAATAAGCTCTGAGGATTTGAAAACACTTTCAGCGCTATGTCCTCTGTCATTTGCAAGCAGTACATCGTCTGACATAGATTGCGCACCAAGTTCAATTGATGTCACACCATAGCTTTTCAAAATATCAAGAATTTCTTTGTTAATATAATCTGGACGGGTAGAAATTCTTATTCCGCAAAATTTATCTCTGAACTTTTTAGTTGCATCAAGGAGAGATAACATATAGGTTCTGTCAATAGCTGTAAAACTTCCGCCGAAAAATGCAATCTCAGCATTTTTGGTGCGTTCGCCCAAATCAGAAACCGCTTTACCAAGTGTCTGTTCAACATCAAGGGGAGTCGGCTGATACGCCTGACCTGTTATCTTATTTTGATTGCAAAAACTGCACATATGCGGACAACCGTTGTGCGGAATAAAAATTGATACATTACTGTGTTTAATAACCCATCAGCTCCAAAGCTTCTCTGGCGGCCTGTTGCTCCGCTTCTTTCTTACTTCTTCCGCCGCCTTTGCCGATTACATTACTGTTGAGATGAACTTCAACAACAAAGTGTTTGTTGTGGTCAGGACCGCTTTCACCCACGAGAACATATTCAAGCTGTTCACCTGGATTCTTCTGGATAATCTCCTGCAAGGCGGTTTTATAATCGTTAAGCTTCTTCTTCTTTGAGTTCTTGATTGCAGGAATTACAAAATTAAGAATATGTTTCGACGCAGGATCAATACCACCGTCAATATAAATTGCTGCAATCAAAGCCTCAAAGGCATCCGAAAGAATTGACGGTCGTTCTGCTCCGCCGTTGTTCCTTTCGCCCTTGCTTAAAACAAGGTACCTGCCAAGCTCAATCTGCTTTGCAAATTCAAACAAAGTTTTCTCGCAGACAAGTGACGCTCTGAGCTTTGTCAGTTCACCCTCGGGAAGTTCCGGACAATGCTTGAAAATATAATCGGAAACGACAATTGAAAGTACCGCATCACCGAGAAATTCAAGTCTTTCATTATATTTTATGTGTTTAGCCTTATGTTCATTTGCATAAGAAGAATGAGTAAGTGCCTCTGTAAGCAAATCTGTATTTTTGAATGTATAGCCGATTCTCTTTTGTAAATCTTCCATTATAAAACTCCTAAAGCAACATTATTTGCAAAAATTAAAGTGATGAAGAGATCGCTTCAATAGCGTTTGCTTTTACATATTCAACAGAAAGTCTGATAGCATTCTTAACTGTAACAGCCTTGGCACTTCCGTGTGCTTTGAACACCGGCTTTGATGCACCGAGAATAGGCGCACCGCCGTATCTGTTGTAATCAAAATGCGTTTTCATATTTTTAAGGTCCTTCATAACAAGACCCGCTGCAAGTTTACCCTTGACGCTGCCCATAAACATATTTTTAATCTGATTCATCATTACAAGAGCAACGCCCTCATATGTTTTGAGAATCAAATTACCTGTAAAGCCGTCACAAACTACGACATCACACACTCCGTTCGGAATATCCCTGCCTTCTACATTTCCGATGAAATTCAAGTTGCTGTTCTGAAGAAGTTCATGCGTATTTCTGTAAAGTTCTGTTCCCTTGTGTTCTTCTGCACCGACATTGGCAAGTCCGACACGGGGGTTTTTGATACCCATAACCTTGTCCATATATATTGAACCCATAACAGCAAACTGATACAGCATTTCGGGACGACACTCAACATTTGCACCACCGTCCATAAGCATAAAGAATCCGCTTTCAGACGGCATAACAGGAGCAAATGCAGGGCGTTTAATCCCCTTGATTCTTTTTATTGCAAGAGTTGCACCGACACACAATGCACCGCTGTTTCCTGCACTGACAAATGCATCCCCCTTGCCCTCGTTAAGCAAGCGAAGACCTACAGCCATAGAGCTGTCCTTTTTTTCTTTAAGAACGGACTCAGCAGAATCTTCCATTGTGATTTTCTGTGTACAATGACAAATATCAATATTATTCATTGAAAGTGAATTTTCCGAAAATACATTTTTAATTTTGGTTTCATCACCGGTCAAAGTTACATTTATGTTATATTCGGCAACTGCCTCAACACAGCCTTTGATAATTTCCAATGGAGCGTTATCACCGCCGAATGCGTCAACAATTATGTTCATTCCATTCACCTTAAATATCCTTTAAATAATTATCCAAACTTTTCAACGCTCTTGCAGAATAAGCTGCACCACGCTCTTTTTTATCCCTCGGTCGGTTTTCAAGCTCCGGCAAAACTCCGAAGTTTGCACCCATTGGCTGAAACTTTTTAACCGACGAATCAGAGATGTATGCCGAAAGTGCGCCAATCATTGTATCATTTGGTAATGTAATTGTGCTTTTCCCCTCAGAAACTCGACAAGCATTTATTCCTGCCATAATTCCCGAAGCTGCAGATTCCATGTATCCTTCAACACCTGTAATCTGACCGGCAAAAAAAAGACTATGATTGTCCTTAACAGAAAAATCGCTGTTAAGTATTCTCGGCGAATCAAGAAAAGTATTTCTGTGCATAACACCATAACGAACAAAGTCCGCATTATGAAGTGCAGGAATAAGCGAAAACACTCTCTTTTGTTCGGGAAATTTAAGATTAGTCTGAAATCCTACAAGATTGTACATATTGCCGGCTTTGTTTTCTTTTCTGAGCTGAAGGACCGCCCAAGGTCTGTGACCTGTCTTTGGATTCACAAGACCGACAGGTTTCATAGGTCCAAAGCGAAGTGTTCCCTCGCCTCTTTGTGCCATTACCTCAACAGGCATACAGCCCTCATACACTTTCGGATTGCTGACATCGCAATCATGCAAAGGAGCTCTTTCTGCCGATATGAGTGCATTGTAGAAGGTTTCATATTCCTCCTTGTTCATCGGACAGTTGATATAATCGTCACCGTCGCCCTTATCGTATCTTGATGCGCAAAAAGCGTACTCCATGTCAATACTTTCAGCGGTAACAATAGGAGCGGCGGCATCAAAAAACGAAAGTGAGGAACCGAACATTCCCCTTATATATTCGGCAAGCGGTTCAGAAGTAAGCGGTCCGCTTGCCACAACCGTGATTTCATCTTTCGGAATTTCACAAACTTCTTCTTCGTAAACCTCAATAAGCTCACAGCTCTTTATGCCTTCCGTTGCAAGAGAAGAAAAAATATCTCTGTCAACGGCAAGTGCTCCGCCTGCAGGGACTTTGCAGGCATCTGCACACTTCATAAGGAAAGAATCGAGTCTGCGCATTTCTTCTTTCAAAAGCCCTGCGGCGCTTTCAACACGCATAGCTTTAAGAGAATTTGAACAAACAAGTTCAGCGTATTTCTCAGTATGATGAGCAGGCGTTTTTTTATTCGGTTTCATTTCATAAAGATGCACTTTTATTCCGCAAGAGGCAATCTGCATTGCCGCCTCACAACCTGCAAGTCCTGCACCGATTACATTAATATGCATTTATTTATCATCCGTATCTGCTGTTTTAGTATAACCGCATCCCTCTGTTGCACAGAACAATGTCGGCTTTTTGCCTTTTTTCTTAAAGAGAATTCCTCCGCACTGCGGACACTTCTCGTTTGTTGGCTCATTCCAACTTACAAAATCACACTCGGGATAGTTGGAGCAGCCGTAAAAAATTCTTTTTGTCTTGGTACGCTTGATAATGACATCGCCGCCGCACTTCGGACACTTAACACCCGTTTTTTCTACATACTTAATGATGTTTTTACATTCAGGGTATCCGGGGCAGGCAATAAATTTACCGTATCTGCCGACTTTAACAACCATCTGACGACCGCACTTGTCACAGATAATATCGGTTTCGTCTTCTTTTAAGTGAAGCTTTACGCCTTCCATATCTGCTTTTGCTTTTTTGAGAGTTTTATCAAAATCTCCGTAGAAATTGTCAAGCAAAGCATGCCACTCTTCTGTTCCTTTTTCAACCTTATCAAGGTCTTCCTCCATCTGATTTGTAAACTTTACATTTACGATCTTCGGAAAACGCTCTTTCATAAGATTGGTTGTAACCTCACCGAGTTCCGTAGGAACAAGGCTTTTGCCCTCACGCTTAACATATTCATGACTTGTAATTGTTGTAATTGTTGCGGCATAAGTTGACGGTCTGCCAATTCCGTATTCTTCAAGCGCTTTGATGAGTGATGCCTCCGTATATCTTGCAGGCGGCTGTGTAAAGTGCTGATTTTTCTTCAACTCTTTACATCTCACAATCATATCTTTTTCAAGCGGTGGAAGCTGTGTAGTCTTTTCTTCTTCAACATCCTTGCTTTCCACATAGAGTGTTGTAAAGCCTTCAAAATCGACTCTGTATCCCGACGCCTTAAATGTATAACCGTTGGCAACAATATCAGCCTGTGTTGTTTTCTGGATACAATCAGCCATTTGTGATGCAGTAAATCTGTTCCAAATGAGCTTATATAGCTTATACTGATCCGATGTAAGGCTTGCCTTTACGCTGTCGGGAGTAAGAGAGGGCATTGACGGTCTTATAGCCTCATGACCGTCCTGTGCATTACTTCTTGATTTAAAAAATCTTGGCTTTGGCGGAAGAAACTTTTCACCGTAAGAATTTTTTATGTATTCGGTTACCTCTTCAATTGCAACATTTGAAATTCTGAGTGAGTCTGTTCTCATATAAGTGATAAGACCGGTTGCACCCATACCTTCGATATCAACGCCTTCGTAGAGTTCCTGAGCAACCTTCATTGTTCTTCTCGACTGGAAACCGAGTTTTCTCGATGCTTCCTGCTGAAGAGTTGATGTTATAAACGGAGGTGCAGGAGATTTCTTTCTTGTACCGTTCTTAACCTTTGTAATTACATACTCGGCATTCTGAAGATCAGCCTCAATTTTATCAGCCTGTTCACCGTTGGTAATCTTAATCTTACCGTTTTCATCGGAATATAAAGATGCAGAAAAAGATTTTCTGCTGCCCTTTGGGATGAACTTTGCATCAATCGACCAGTATTCCTCAGGCTTAAATTTTCTGATTTCCTCTTCCCTGTCAACAATAATCCTTACAGCAACAGACTGAACTCGTCCTGCAGAAAGACCTCTTCTGATTTTCTGAGAAATAAACGGACTGAGTTTATAACCGACAAGTCTGTCAAGAATTCTTCTTGCCTGCTGAGCATTTACAAGGTCAATATTAATTGATCTCGGATTGCTCATACCGTTTGTAACACCGGATTTTGTAATTTCATTGAATTCCACACGGTTAGTTTCATCTGTGGGTAAACCAAGAATATAGGCAAGATGCCAAGAAATTGCCTCTCCCTCACGGTCAGGGTCGGTTGCTAAATAAATATGCTCGCTTTTTTCAGCGGCTGATTTTAAATCATCAACAAGTTTTTCTTTTCCTTTTATAATTTCATACTTTGGAGCGAAGTTCTTTTTTATATCAACACTTAATCTTGATTTAGGCAAATCACGGACATGACCCATTGAGGCAACAACCTCGTAACCGCTACCAAGGTATTTTTTAATTGTTTTTGCCTTAGCAGGTGACTCAACAATTACTAAATCTGACATATGTTTTCACTGCCTTTCTGCCCTGTTATGTGTAAAAGGGCAACGGAATATCGGATAACGAATAAGAATATTCGGTAAATATCATTTTAAAATATAATTTCTTCCCTGTAGTGCCGAAACAAGATCTTTCATTTCAAGCATCGTAAGTGCGGTAAGCACCTTAAACACAGGGATTTTCAAATCAGCTGAAATCTTATCTATATGAACAGGCTCATTACCGATGTATTCATATACATCCTGAGCTGTTTTTGGCAAATTTAAGTTTTCTTTATGAACAGGTTTTTGCACAACCGTTTCTGATTTTTCTGATGCATACGGCACTGCGGTTTTAGCCGGCTGTTGATCATTTTGTTTATTAACATAAATTCTTGCAGGAGCTTGTTTTCTTATACCTTTAACAGGAAAATTGCCCGTATCAGCAAGAGAAATATTGTCAATATCAAATTCATCATCAGTGGTTGCATACAGGTTGTCAAACTCGCAGAGTATGTCCATAAAATCGGTAACGGGTATTGCAAGACCTTCTTTAATAAGAGCGTTTGAACCTTCATTCTGAGGGCTGTTATTTCCGAGCAGAGCAAAAATTGTTTTGCCTTGTTCTGCGGCAAGATTTGCGGTAATAAGCGAACCACTCTTCTTTCCCGCTTCCATAACAAGCAATCCGTCCGATAAAGCGGCTATAATTCTGTTTCGGGCAGGAAAATAGTAATTCCTCGGTGTTTCATCAGGCGGATACTCTGTAATGACAGCACCTCTTTTTGGAATTGTACTTCTAATGTCTGAATTTTCCCTGAGATATGAACAATTAAGTCCGCAACCTCTGACACAAATTGTAATTCCGTCCGTAGCAAGTGCGCCTCTGTGCGACGCACCGTCAACACCTAATGCGCCTCCGCTGACTATAATTGTTCCGTATTTTGAAAGTGCATATGCAAAGCGGTAAGAATTTTCTATTCCATACTTAGTTGCTCTGCGAGTACCGACAATACCGATTGAAAAAGTATTGTCAATATCAGGCATAACACCGTTTACATATATGAGAGCAGGAGGACATTCAATATTGTAAAGACATTTTGGAAACAATTCATCGTCAATGCATAATATCGAATAATTGCATTCAATACATCTGTCTACGATTTTCTTAGCGTCATCAAGACCGGTTGAAGCAAATCGTTCAAGGTCTTTTTGTGAAAAAATTCCGCAAAGACGCCACTCCGAAATACCACCGTAATAAAAGGCAGACACATCGGAATACATTTCGGATATTCTCTTTATCTTTGGATTATTATAGCCTATCGAAAGTGTAATCCAAATCCAGTAACAGGCATTACGCGAAATCATTTCATCATTTCCCACATTATTATTGACGCCGCAACGGCGGC
>OLPT01000573.1_pt1 | contig 26890 bp, 38 predicted proteins | sample 1673051 | NCBI WGS metagenome assembly OLPT01 (sample SAMEA3136750, study PRJEB25190) | human gut metagenome | biome: human gut; feature: human-associated habitat; material: faeces | place: Austria | collected 2013
ATCGGCTACCCCGTCGAGCGGCCTTGGAAACGATTGCCTTACTATTATAGCACGATTCCGACAGAATGCAAGAGGAAAAATAAAGTTTTTAGCATACAAAAAGTCCCCTGCACTTTCATGCAGAGGACTTTAACGGTTTTACCTTACGCCGTCAGGCCATCAGTGGATGAACACAGGACCCAGCGGGTTGGTGATGGGGCTGACGTAGCCGCCCAGCAGCTTGGGGATCGCCAGGCTGATGTCGGGGATGAAGGTCAGCAGCAGCAGTGCAACGAACATGCACAGGTAGAACGGCAGGGTCGCCTTGACGACCTTTTCCATCGGGCGCTTTGCAACGGCAGAGCCGATGAACAGCACAGCGCCGACAGGAGGAGTCAGCAGGCCAATGCCGCAGTTCAGAACCACGATGATACCGAACTGGATGGGATCGATGCCGATGGAGGTTGCGATGGGCAGCAGGATGGGAGTAGCGATCAGGATGATGGGAGCCATATCCATGATGCAGCCCAGAACCAAGATGATCAGGTCGATCAGCAGAGCGATGATGTAGGGGTTATCGGTGACGCTGGTGATGGCATTTGCAGCCAGATCCGGCACATGCAGCATGGTCAGGCAGTTGCCGAAGACTGCAGAGGTGGCGATCAGGATCAGCACGATGGACAGAGTGTTCACGCACTCATCCAGTGCATGCCAGACACCCTTCCAGTCCAGACCCTTGTAGACGAACACCGACACGAACAGAGAGTAGATAACTGCAATAGCTGCAGACTCGGTAGCGGTGAACACACCGCCAACAACGCCGAACACAACGATAATAACAGCGGCCAGTGCCCAGATGGAAGTGCCCAGCTGCTTAACGAAGCCCTTGATGCTGAACGGAGAGCCCTTGGGGTAATTCTCCTTGACCGAGATGATGTAGGAACCGATCATCAGGACGATGGCCAGCAGAGCACCGGGCAGATAACCTGCCAGGAACAGGCTGCCGACCGAGATGCCGCCGGCAGTGGTGGCATAAATGACCATGTTGTGGCTCGGAGGAACCAGCAGACCCTCGCAGGAGGAGGTGATGGTAACAGCAGTGGAGAAGTCGGCATCGTAGCCCTGATCGACCATCATGGGGATCATGATGGAGCCGATGGAAGCGGTATCTGCAGATGCAGAACCGGAAATACCGCCGAAGAAGTAGGAAGCAACGATGTTGACCATTGCCATGCCGCCGCGCATCCAGCCCACGCAGGCATCAGCCAGAGCGATCAGCTTTTCAGAAATGCCGCCGGAGCCCATGAGTACGCCCATGGTGATGAAGAACGGCACGGCCATCAGGCTGAAGGAAGAGATGCCCTTGACCATCAGACGGCAGACATCGGTCAGTGCCTGACCCTGCACCATCATGCACAGCACGCTGGAAAGACCAACGGCGTATGCAATGGGGAAACGCAGGAAGATCATTACAAAGAAGCTGACAAGAAGGACAATGATTGCCAGTGTCTGAACTGTCATATTACATTTCCTCCTTTACAAAAAAGCTCTTGATATGGTTATACAGCGACTCGATCTCGAAGATGACCATGGCAACACCGGCCAGCGGCACCGGGAAGTACATCCAGAAGCGGCTCAGCCAGGGCATGGACACGTAGAAGCCGCGGCCGCCCAGAGTGGTGGCATAGTTCCAGCCGACCACCATCATGATGACACCCAGAATGCACACGGCAAGATCGGCCAGAATATCCAGCATCTTGACGGCGATTTTGGGCAGATACACGTCAAACGCAGTCATGCGGATATGAGCACCGCGGCGGATGGCCAGAGCAGCACTCAGCACGGCCATGTAGCTCATACAGGTCAGCACAACTTCTTCCGACCATGCCGGGTCCGGGATGAACGAGACGTAACGACCGATGACCGACATGGTAGTGATGAGGATATCTGCGATCAGCAGCAGCTTGCAGATAAACAGGACCACTTTGTAGGTGATGTCGTACGCCGGCTTGATCTTATCCAAAGTGGTAAAGATTTTCGGCATATGAATTCCTCCATATAAAAAGCCCGGCAGGTCTGCGGGCGTATCCCGTAGTCCCCCGCCGGGCTATGTACTATCTCAGAACAGGAAAGGCTTTTTCAATTATGCCTTCATGTCCAGCAGCTGCTGATACAGCTCAGCCTGATCGGAGGTGTTCTCGCTGATGACCTTCTGGCAAGCTTCCTGCCAAGGTGCCTTATCGGGAACATCCACGACATTGCAGCCGGAGCTCTTCAGCTCATCCAGAACCTTGTTCTCAGCGGTCTCGGACAGGTCTGCATTGAAGGCCTGCGTATCAGCACCGGCCTCCATGATGGCAGCCTGCTGGTTCTCGGTCAGCTTGCCCCATGCGTTATCGGTGATAACAGCCTGAACAGCGCCCAGAGTGTGGCCGTCCAGGATCAGGTTGTTGGCAACCTCGGGGAATGCATTGGACTTGTAGTTTGCGATGGGCTGCTCAGCACCATCCACAACGCCGGTCTGCAGTGCGCTGTACAGCTCACCGAAGGAAACGACGGTGGGGTTAGCGCCCAGACCCTCGACCAAGCCGTTCATGACGGGGTCGTTGGACACGCGCAGCTTCAGGCCCTTGAAATCATCGATGCCAGAAACCGGGTTGACCGTGAAGAAGTGACGGAAGCCCTCTTCGCCGTAGAAGACACCACGAACGGGCAGGCCCAGCTCCTGGGGCTCGTTCAGGAACTCAGGTGCCAGATCGCTGTTGGCGAAGTTCCAGAAGTGTGCGCGGTTCTCGAAGGTGAAGGGGATGGACAGCAGCTTGGACTTGTTGCAGCCATAGCTGGTCAGTGCAAAAGCGGAGATACGGCTCATATCGATGGAGGTAGAACCGCCCAGGATTGCGTCCAGAACGTCGTTCTCAGAACCCAGAACGCCGGAAGCCTGCACGTCGATGACGACGGAACCGCCGGTCAGCTCCTCGACCTTCTCCTTGAAGTGGGTAGCGGTCTGACCAACGATGGTATCCAGCGGGTTGACCTCGGCGTAGACCAGAGTCACCTTGGGATCGTTTGCAGCAGCAGTAGCATCACCAGCAGCAGAAGCTGCGGTGGAAGAAGCTGCGGTAGAGGTGGAAGCAGCAGCAGAATTGCTGGAGCCACCACATGCGGTCAGAGCCAGAGCAGCGGCGGAAACACCGGCTGCTGCCAGAAAGCTGCGACGAGTGATCTTTTTCATAATAAATCGTCCTCCTTAAATCTCCCGAACAGCACGGTCTGCACAGGACCCGCATGCCGTTCATTTACTGTACACACTTTAGCAAATTTTTTTAAACGAAACAAGGGCTTTCAAAAAATGTCCTGTTTTTTGAAAAAATGTCAGAATTTCTTTTGTGAAAAATGCCAAGTGCTTTGCTTTTTGTTTGTGCACCTTCGCCTAGCAGATGGATACATTTCTGTATTCCAGATAGAAGTAAAGCGCTGGATGCCCTTCCCTTTGGGGTTCAGAGCACACAGCGCTTTGCCGGTTCTTTATTCTGTTTTCCTGATTTCTTTGCCCATCTTTTCCGGGCTTTTCTGTGGGGCTTATGCCTGCCGGATGCGGGCGATCAATTCGCCCTGCTGGGCAAACCGATCATACATCGGCTGCACAGCAGCACGGAACCTTGCCTTTTCTTCTTCGTCCAGCTCTGTCACCTCAATGCCTGCTGCACGCAGATCACTTTCCGATTCCGCCTCCTGCTGCGCCCAGAGCCTGCGCTCCACCTTGGCGCTCTCCCGGGCACACAGGCGGATGATCTCCGGGTAGCGCTCGTCCAGTGCGGCCAGCTTTTCCATCACAGCAGGGCTTGCAAGCTGCACCTCCGGCACGCGGGTATGCTCATCCTTTAAAAAGTAAGGTGCCACCTCGTAGTGACCCATGGCTTCGTAGCTGGGCCAGTTGTTCTCTGCGCCATCGATCTCACCGTTGTGCAGGGCGGCATACACCTTGCTGTACACTACCTTTACCGGCTTTGCGCCGAGGTCGGTGATCATTTCGCTCATCATGTCCGATTCCTGCACGCGGATGGTCAGGCCCTGCAGATCCGCAAGGCCTGTCACCTTCTGCCGGGTGTAGATGCTGCGCACACCGGCATCGAACCAGGAAAGGCCGGTCAGCTCCAGCGACTCCAGCGTGGAGAGGAACTCGTCGCCGATGGTCCCATCCAGCACGCGCCACATCTGGTCAGCGTCGGTGTAAAGGTACGGCAGCTGCAATACGCTCAGCGCCGGCTCGTACTCTGCCAGCTGGCTGAGGGACACGCGGGAGAAGTCAATGCCGCCAAACTGCATCTGCTGGATCACGCTCTGCTCCGCGCCCAGTTCTCCCCCGCTGTACACCAGCACTTTCACGCGGCCATCGGTGCGCTGGGCCACAAGATCCGCAAAGGCCAGCGCCGCCTGCGTAGTAGGATAATCCTCCGGCTGGTTCTCCGCATAGCGCAGGATCAGTTCCGCCCCCGGCTCGTCCTGCACCGGCTGATGGCCGCAGCCGGCCATTGGCAGAGTCAGCACCGCCGCGCCGAACAGGGCGGTGAGCATCTGACGGCGGGTCACAGGCGGGCCTCCCGTGCAGCCTTGGCCGCTTCCCTGCGGTACTGGGTAGGCGTCATGCCGGTGCGTTTTTTAAAGGTGCGGGCAAAATAGCTGGAATCCTCGTAGCCCACCATGGAAGCCACCTCTGCTGCCGAACGGAACGGGTCGGTGAGCAGCTCCTTGGCAGCGTTGATCCGCAGTTCGGTCAGGCAGTCCAGAAAGTTCATCTTCTGGTACTTCTTGAACTGTGCCGAGAGATACGCCGGGCTGATATGCAGGATCTCGCTCACACTGTCCAGCGAGAGGTCGAACATATAGTTATCCTCCATATACTTGCGCACATGGGCCATGACCAGTGCATTGCGGTCGTTCTCCCCTGCTTCGGCGGCATCGCTCTCCGGATCAGCTTCCGGCTCCGGTTCCACCGGAGCCAGCTCTGCAAGGCGGCGGCCCGCCTCGATCTGACGGATGGCCTTGCGGATGGAAGCTTCCACTTCGTCCGGGTTCACCGGCTTGAGCAGATAATCGCAGGCACCCAGATGCATGGCCTCGTGGGCGTACTGGAACAGACTGTAGGCCGTAACAAAGATCACCTTGCACTCCGGGCGCTGTTCCAGCACGGCGCGGGCTGCATCCAGACCGTTCATACCGGGCATCTCAATGTCCATCAGGATCAGGTCTGCGCCCCACAGCACCGCCGTATCCGCTGCCTTGCGGCCGTTCTCGGCAGTCTCGATGGTCACTTCGTGCTCAAAGCGGCGGGCCACGATGTCCGCCAGCGTTTCCCGTTCCAGTGCTTCATCATCCGCGATCAACAGACGAATCATTCCTCAAACTCCTCCTCATTCTCCACCAATGGCAGATACAGCACCACCGCCGTACCGCGTCCCGGATGGGACCGTATCACAAAGCGGCTGTTCCGATCCAGCAGACGCAGGCGGGCCGCAACATTATAAATGCCGATATGCTCCCAGCGCTCACCGGGCTGGCTGAGCGCCCCGCGCAGCTGTCGTAATTGATCCAGCTGGATGCCCACGCCGTTATCCACCACGCGGATGCACAGCAGTCCCTTCTCCCGCAGAGGGCTCACGCGGATGCGCACCACACCGCCCTCCTCTTTGGGGCAGATGCCGTGCTTGAAGGCATTTTCCACGATGGGCTGTAAAATAAAGGACGGCACCATGGTCTCGGTAAGATCCAGCGAATCGGAAATGCGCCACTCCATACGCACCCGCTCACCAAAGCGGACATGGTAGATGGAGTAATATTCATCCACGATGCGCACCTCACGGGAGAGCGGCACCTGTTCATCGTTGCTCATCAGGCTGTAGCGCAGCAGGTGCGAAAGCGCCATGATAAGCGCCTGCGTACGGTAGGCCGTCTCGGTGCCGGCGGTCTGCTGGATCACATTCAGGGTGTTGAACAGAAAGTGCGGGTCGATCTGGCTGCGCAGCTGCTGCAGCCGGCTGCGCTCCATGCGGTTCTGCAGCTCCAGTGCTTCGGTCTTCTGGCGGTGCAGCTCCCGCTCGATCTCGTTTTTCTCCTGCAGGGTGGTCACCTGCTGGGCCATGGAGTGCTTCATGATGTTGAAGGACTCGGCCAGCCGAGCGATCTCCGGCTGCTTGGGCAGCGGGATGTCCGGGGTGTCGAACTCACTTTTGCCAATGGCGCGGGAGGCAGCGATCATCTGCTGCACCGGCGTGAGCAGACGCATGACCATCAAACCGGTAACGCAGCCCAGCGCCACGCACAGCGCCACCACCACCGTCTGCAGCATGGTGATGCGCTCGTTCAGGACCGAGATGGTGGTGTAGGTGGTCTGGGAATCCTGAATGGCGGTTTCCAGCAATTGCAGGGTGTACTGGCTCAGGTAATCGCCGCAGGGCACCACCTTTGCATAATACAGCTGGGAAGCTGCGGCATCGTTGCCGCTGAGCAGGTCGTTTTCCAGCTCATCCAGCAGGCCGGTGTAGGTCTGATAGACCGTATCCACTGCGCCGTAGAGCACCCGCTGCTCATCGCTGACGCTTTCCAGACTGTTCAGGCTGGTACCGATGCGCCAGAGCCATGCGTTGCAGGTGGAAGATGCCGACTGCAGCCGGTCAATGATCTCCTCCGGCTCGCTGTTCTCCCAGCGGTAGTTCTCCAGCACGGAAATAGAGCTTTCCACACCGCCCTGAAAGCGGCTGATGGCGTTGAAGCAGCCCATCTGCGCGTCCTGTACTGCCTGCACTGCTCTGGACTGGTAGCCATTGAGCGTGAGCTGCATGGCAAAGGCCGCAAAAAATGCTGCCAGACACAAGCCCATGCGCTGCTTGAGGGTGATCTGCCGCTTGCGGTGCTGCAAAGCCTGCCGCCTCCTTTCGTTTGGTAACGATTTATTGTACCACGCTTTGGGCCGGATTGGCAAGGTTTGCATGTTTTTCTCTTGCCTAAACCGCGCAATTGTGGTACGATGCCTGTAAATACAAAGGAGGCGACTTTATGTCCCAGACCATCTCCGTTTCCACCACCATGGGTGAGCAGGGCTTCCGCGATTTTGCCGTGTTCGATGCATTCCATCACCGCAAAGCATGGCTGCGTCCCGCTGTTTTTGCCGCCATCATGCTGGCTTTTGCCGCCGTCTGCCTTTCGCAGCTGGGCAAGCGCCCGGGTGCCGGGCTGCTGGCTGCTGTGCTTGCCATTGTGGGCATCGGCCTGCCGGTGAGCTACTTTTACTCGTTCTTCCGCAGCGTTTCCCGGCAGATCAAACAGATGCACCTGCCGCGTGCCTTCTACCGTGTGGAGCTGGCCGACACCGGCATTGCTGTGTGGATGTACGGCCAGCAGGACAAGCCCGAACCCACCAGCCGCCACGCATGGGACAGCTTTTACTGCGCCTACCGCACAGACAATGCGGTGTACCTCTACGTAGAAAAAGAGAAAGCTTACTTACTGAACGACCGCATGGAAGTGGTGTGGAAGTTTTTGGCCGGCATCCTGCCCAAAGAAAAGCTGCACGACTGCAGAAAAGGCTAAACCCAAAAAACATGCACACGCAAAAAAGAACTGCTGACATTTCGTTCAGCAGTTCTTTTCTTTTATAAAGACCCACGCTGCGGCAAAGCAAAGCGCAGCGTGGGTGCGAAGATAGCTTATGTTATTGCGTCAGCCGATCAGCGGGCAAGCGTATACTTGTGCAGGGTCTTGCGCACAGCGCCGGGGCCTGCAAACAGCTCCTTGGCCATTGCCTCGATCTTCTCGCCCAGACCAACGGCATACAGATCCACGCCGAACACGTCAACACGGCTGTACAGCTTCTTCAGGCAGCTGAAGTCCTGCTCGCCTTCCTTGACCTCCAGCGGAGCCACGATGGCCTGCAGCTCAGCCAGCAGCGGATCGGTGGAAGGCTCAAAAGCCTGACCGTTGTCATCGATGCCCTTCAGGTAGCGGGCGTAGCCTGCCAGCACCAGCGGGATCAGGATCAGGTTGCTCTTGTCCAGACCGCGTGCCTCGTAGGCCTTGATGGTCTCACCAAAGCGGATGGCCAGCTTCTGGGAGGTATCGGTAGCGATACGCTGGGGAGCATCCGGCATGAAGGGGTTGGGCAGGCGGCGGTTGATGACAGCGCCGATGAACTCGTAGGGGTTCAGAACGCCGGGATCGACGACCACAGGCATTGCCTCGATGTAGCCGATCTTCTGGATGAAGGCACGCAGGTCTTCATCGGCCATCTCGGCGGAGATGAGGGTGTAGCCCAGCATGCAGCCATAGATGGACATTGCAGTGTGCAGCGGGTTCAGGCAGGTGCACACCTTCATCTTCTCGATCTTGTCCACAGTCTCGCGGTCGCAGTACAGCACACCGCCCAGCTCCAGCGGAGGACGACCGTTGGTGTAGTGATTCTCGATGCACAGGTACTGGGTCTCTTCGGCGTTGACGAAGGGAGCGGTAAAGGTGTGCTTCTCGGTGACGATGGTGTAGTTGTCCTCAAAGCCGTCGTCGGCCAGCATCTGCTGGACCTTGGCATCCGGGCGCGGGGTGATCTTGTCGATCATGCTCCACGGGAAGGTGATCTTGGTCTCGTCCTGCACATAGGCCAGGAACTCGGCGGGCACCAGACCCTGCTCCACCCACTTGGCAGCATAGGCGTGGACAGCGTTCTTGACCTTATCGCCGTTGTGGGAGCAGTTATCCATGCTCTGGACGGTCAGGGGCAGCTTGCCGGCCTTGAAGCGCTCGTACAGCAGAGCAGTGACCTTGCCCATGGCCAGCACGGGGGTCAGGCCGCGCTCCAGATCAGCAGGAGCAACGCCGTAGCCCTTCTCAGTGATGGTGAAGGAGATCATCTGCAGGCTGGGGTTCTGGAAGATTTCCACCAGACGTGCCCAGTCCTCGCCGAAGGAGTAGTCAGCCTTCAGGCTCTCGGTAACGGAAGCCACCACCTTCTTCTCGATCTCGCCGGTGGACTTCAGGCAGACCAGCAGGCTCATATTGTCGTAGGGACGATAAGCCTTGTCGATGATCTCGTAGTCAAAGCTCTCGGCCACGATGACACCGCGGTCATACTTGCCGGTGTTCAGCGCATCGTTCAGGATGGCAGCCGGGAATGCACGGAAGATATTGCCTGCGCCGAAGTGCACCCAGGTGGGTTCGGCGTGGGTCTTGGCCTTGACAGCCTCGATATCGAATTTGGGCAGCTCATAGCCCTTCTCTGCCCACTCGGCGGACAGATTGCCGTTTTTGATCTCAGACAGCTTCATATTTATCAGCCCTTCTTTTTCTCTTCATCCAGACGATCCAGTAGATCCCAGACACCCAGCATGTACTGAACGCCCAGAGCACGGTCATACTTGCCGTAACCGGGGCGGCAGTTGCCGGGGCCTTCCTCCCACAGCTGACGGCCGTGGTCGGGACGGATGTAGCCCTCAAAGCCGCAGTCATGGTAAGCACGCAGCACCTCGATGATGCCGGTCTCGCCGCAGCAGTCGCGGTGAGCAGCCTCGGAGAAGTCACCGTTGGGGAAGTGGTGGATGTTGCGGATGTGACCAAAGGCAATGCGGTCGCAGTGCTTGCGCACGATCTCGGCACAGTTGTTGTTGGGGTTTGCGTTCAGGCTGCCGGTGCACAGAGTCAGGCAGTTGTACGGATCATCCACCATGCTCAGGAAGCGGTCGATGCTCTGGGCATCCACCAGCAGACGGGGCAGGCCGAAGATATCCCAAGGGGGATCATCCTGATGGATAGCCATTTTGATGCCGCACTCATGGCAGGTGGGCATCAGTGCTTCCAGGAAGTACTTCAGGTTTTCCCACAGCTTTTCCTTGGTGACAGGGGCGTAAGCCTTGAACAGCTCGTCCAGCTTTGCCATGCGCTCCGGCTCCCAGCCGGGGAAGGTCATGTTATACTTCTCAGTGAAGGACATGATGTACTCAGCCATAGCCTTGTAATCGCCCTTGATCTTGTCCTTCTCATAGAACAGTGCAGTGGAGCCGTCGCCCACGGGGTGGAACAGATCGGTACGGGTCCAGTCGAACACCGGCATGAAGTTGTAGCAGATGACCTTGACACCGAACTTGGACAGATTGCGGATGCACTGCTTGTAGTTCTCGATGTACTTGTCACGGGTGGGCAGGCCGATCTTGATGTCATCGTGGACATTGACCGACTCGACCACGTCCATGTCGAAGCCGTAAGCGTGGATCTGATCGGCTACCTTCTGGATCTCGTCGATCTCCCAGATCTCGCCGGGCATCTTGTCGTGCAACGCCCAGACGATGCTGGTCACGCCGGGGATCTGCTTGATGTCGCTCAGGCTGATGGGATCGTTGCCCTCACCATACCAGCGCCAACCCATTTTCATAGGCATAGGAAAATCCTCCTGTTTTATATTTTCTGCTTTGCATTTTCCGCGCAGCCGTGTGCCGCGCTCTTGTACTTATATTCTAGTATATCAGTTGCGTTTTTTCAATGGTCACTTTGCCGTTTTTTAATGTTTGTTCTTGTATACTTTAGACAAAAAGAACAAAAATCCGTCGGACATCACCCGCCCGACGGATTTTTACACGATTCAAAATGCCGGTCTCAGCGTTTCAGCTTCTGCCGGATGGACGGAGCCAGCACATCCTTGAAATATTCAAAGGTGTCCAATTCCAGAATGGCAGAGCCTGTCAGATAAATGCCCAGACCAACCACCACCTGAATGATCACCGTCAGCAGATCCGGCAGGTGCAGGAAAATGACCAGATACATGCACAGGCCCGCGCCCACTGCCAGCAGCAGGGTCGGCAGGATATCACGCATCTGTTCCAGATAGCCATAGCCGATCAGCTTTTTGTTGAGCTGTGCATCCAGGATCTGGGTCACAATATTCGTGATCAGCATACCATATGCAATGGCCTCGACGCTGACACGGAATGTTGCCAGCAGAAGAAGGATGCACACCCCTTCGTTCAAAAGCTGACATTTCAGGTAAAGATCGCTGCGGCCCACCGCCTTGGCTGCATTCAGGTTTGCCGTGATGATCGGCCAGCACACATACCCCAGACAGAACACCCTGAGGAACAGCACACAGGGCAGCCACTTCTCGGTGAGGATCAGGCGCACCAGCGGTTCGGCACAGAACGCAGTGCTCATCATCACCGGCGCAATAATATAGGTACAGGTCTTGATGGAGCGGCGGGTCATGTTCTTGACCTGCGCACGGTCATCCTGCAGTGAAGACATGACCGGGAACAAAACGCTCTCAATGGAAGTATCCACGCTTGACGCGATATTATAAGTCAGGTTATCGCCCTGATTGTAATACGCCAGATCCGCCGAGGTGTACATCTTGCCGATGATCAGGCTGCGCAGGTTGTTGTAGATGACGCTGCTCAGCGACGAGGCCAGCAGCTTCCAGCCATAAGAGAGCAGCCCTTTCAGGTGCTGCCACGAAAACTCCATCTTAGGCCGCCAGGAGGACAGCTTCCACAACACCAGCGTGTCCACCGTGATATTGGATACCTGCTGCACCACCAGCGCCCAGACTCCAAAACCCATATAGGCAAGGCCCAGACCCAGGACCGTGGATACGATCGCGCCCGCAAAGGCGGAATAGAAAAAATACTGGAACTTCATGTTCCGGGTCACATGCGCCTGCTGGATCGTTTTGATGCCGCAGACCGCCACTGTCAGGCTGATGCCGCGAAAGATCGGGGTCATGCTGGGGTCATTGTAGAAAGCAGCCAGATACGGTGCCGCCACGAACATTCCCCCATACAGCACAAAGCTGATCACAATGCTGAAAAAGAACGCCGACGAGTAATCCAGCTCGTCCACTTCCTTCTTCTGCACCAGCGCGGTGCCAATGCCGCAGTCCAGCAGGACATACATGATATTGTTGAACACCGTCACCAGTGCCACCTTGCCGTAATCATCGGGTGTAAGGATGCGCGCCAGAAGGATGGACACCACCGCTGAGATCAGCTGCACACCGCACCGCTCTGCAAAGCGCCAGAAAAAACCGTTTACAATAACATTTTCTTTTTTCTCGTTCATTCCTGCGTCCACTCAAATTCCTTTCAAAAAACCGGTCGGTCTGCACCCTGCGCAGAAATGCATTTCCGCCGTATCCTTATCATCTTCTTCCCTGCTGCCAAAACAACTGAGCAGAGATAGTTAGTTATATAGTATCACACCCATCCATGCATTTCAACCAACATATTCTTAAGAAATGACGGCCCGAAAATTTCATTTAAAAAGAAAAAAAGCGCTTGACTATCTGCCGGGAACGTGGTAATATATTCAAGCAGTCCGCATCACGGTCTTTCGCCTCAGAGATTTCAGGGCTGCGAAAACAATACGGTATGCGAGGGTGGCGGAACTGGCAGACGCGCACGTTTGAGGTGCGTGTGGTTTATCCTTGGGGGTTCGAGTCCCCTCCCTCGCACCAAAAACCAGTACACATTGTGTGCTGGTTTTTCTTTTTGTGCGAGGGAGGGGGGCTCGAACAAGGCGGCGGCATTTATGCCGCAAGCAAAGCCACAGTGCGGCTTTGCTTAGCCTGCGGGTCCCAACCCGTAGGAATGTCTATCAGGGGTGTACCCATTTTGTACCGGTCTCTTTTTGTACGAGGGAGGGGGCTCGAACAACACTATTTATTATATAAAAGAAAGCGCGATGAATTCTGAGAACTCATCGCGCTTTTTCTCTTATGCGGGTAGTGGGGGTCGAACAACAAAAAATGATTGAGCGACGTCAAAAACGTATCTGCAACGCGCCTAAACACTTGCTAAAAAGGTAGTGCGGTTGGTTTGTAGCCCATGTATTTTGCTACATTTACAAAAAAGAGTGTTACCAAAACTGTTACCAGATTCAGGCCTGTGCCTTTTTGAATGCCGCGGTGGTAGCGGCAGCAAGATCTTCCCTCTGACCGTCAAGCTCGTGCCGATACACTCCGGCAGTATCCATGTTCTTGCTGTGACCGACAAGCATCTTCAGCTGGCTGTCGGTCAATACGCCGGATTCAATGCTGACGAAAGTGTGCCGCATCTCATACAGCGTGACCTGAGGCTCAATGCCATTGTCACGCTGGTACTTCTTCCAGCGCTTGAATAAAGCTCTCTGGTTCGGGATCTGGAACAAAGGGGTGGTATAGTTCAGCGGGATATCGGAAGCCTTCAGCAAGGCTACCTGCGCTTCGTAGGCCTCATGGGCTTCCTCGCCCATGTCAAATGAGCGAATGGCGTTTTCGTTCTTGCCGGTGGTTTCCTCATCCAACCGGTTGATGCTGCGGCGCAGATTGACCGTGTTTCCTTTGATATCACCATACCAGAGCCCCACAAGTTCACCGGGGCGTACACCTGTAGCAACTGCAAACCGGTAGGCATAGATATACTCGTCAAAGACCAGCTTGCCATAGTAAAGGCGGGTGTCCACATCAAACAGAACTTTCAAAGCGGTCGGCTGTAAAATCTTTTTCTTCCCCATGCGGGCATTCTTCGGGATAGACAGCTCAGGGAACATCGTACTGTACCTGTTCCGGCGGCACCATTTCAAAAAGCTGATCTCCGTTGAGCGGATCGTCATAATGGTCTTGCGGCTCAAAGGCTTGTCGCTTGACCTACGCTGACGCTCCTTTTTAAGGCATCGCTTTTTGAAAGACATATTGATGGCTTTTTGCAGATCGCCTTCGGTCAGCTCGTCAATGCGGATGTCCCCACAGACAGGCAGAATATAGTAATCTCCGTATTTCTTGCACTGCTCAACATAGGATGTGCCGCAGGTGAGCTTCAGCTCTTCCACCCACTCTGAATAAAGGGCGCTGACCTTCTTTTTTCCATCTCTGATGCTATCATCAAGCCATGCATCCGCTTTTGCGTTTGCTTCCCGCTGGCCGGTGCGGCCCGGCGTACTGCTGTAAAACCGTTTGCGGGTGCCGTTCTTCTGCACCGCGATGCACCAGCGCTTTTCCTTCTCGACCCAAAACGCTGTGTTCGTTCTCTTTTTCATCGTTCTGCTCCTTTCGGTTGAAATTGCAAAAGCATCCAATTTTTTGATATTTGTTGACAATAACAACCGTTTGATGTAACATGTGGTTGTGAGCAGTTGTTTTGTGAGCTTTGGAGAGGGCTATAAAACAAAAATGGAAACATGGAGGTGACCGCAGATGCAGGAGAAGGCTGCTGTTCTTGAAAGCGCCCAAGGTGTTGAGGTAGACAAGCGATACATGAGGAAGGTGTACGACACCCTCTCAAAGGATAACCGCAAAAAGCTGGAAGTATACGCTGCCGTGCTGCGAAGAACCCAGCTTGCACATGAAGGGGCCGATTGAAGCAGCTCCTTTGTACATTGGCCCTTCGGCTTTTCCGAGGGGCCTTTTATTTTCCAGCCAGTTCAAATAATTCAGCGCTTGCTTCGCCAAGGGCTGTCTTTTGCCGGTCGCTCATATAAGAAAGGTAGGGTTCAAAAGCCTGATGATACTTTGCTGCCCAGTTTTCCTTTGCCTTTGATGTCTTGAGCGTCAGTATTTTGTTAGAGTACTTTATCTGGGTTCGATGTATAAGTTCTTCTATTGCGCCATCCCTGAAGTCTAAATCTGTGTATTTGTTCAGCGAATCGGTGGTAGCAGCATTCACCCCGTATTTTTTACAATCTTCAAGCATCATAAGCCGACCAACGCAAAAATCATACCTCATAAAGAATGTTGACGGTTCAGTGGTTGACGAGAGGATTCTGGCACAATCTTGAGCCTGTTTCAAAAGTTGAGGGGCTAATATCCTTGCATTCGCACGAGAGTTGACAAGATCCATTTGCCCCATCCACTCAGGATTTGGTGAGTATTTTGAACGTTCATCTTCTACCGCTGCTTCAACGGCCATCTTTCCGACGACCTTCGTTGCCTTTTTCAACCATTTGAAAATTCCCATTGTAAACTCCCTATAAAAAAGAAAATGGAAAACAAAAAGCAGGGCTTGCGCTCAGCAAACCCCGCTCTTACAAGTGAATGATATTCTACGCCACATGGCACCCCGTCATTCCCGGAGGATAAACATAGAACGAGGATTAACTTTTGTTTTCTTTTTCAAACTGAGCTTTGAGCAGTTCGTACATATTGACCATTGGAAGCTCGATTTTTCCATGATTAAGAACCATAGAGGACATAACCTCCATTTTTGAACGGGCAATGCCATACACCGCTGCAGAGCCATTGAACCACAATTTTGCTTCAAAATCTTCGTCAGGTACGCTCTTATCAATCATAAACTTGCCGTGTATAACCATGTGATACTTGCAGGAAGCTTCTGAACCATCCTGCAATGAATAAACGCCGTCAAGAATGAGCCTGACATAAGCAGCCTTCTTAGAAGGATCATCAATTGGAACTTGCTCACTGATAGAAACAGAAAGCTGATGCGTTAATTCACACTGCGACACAGCATCAATGATATTATTATTAAAAGAGCATTCCGTAAGAAAGCTTCCAAGATACTGAATGTCAGCTTCAAACTGCTTTGAATCCATTGTGTGCACCTCCGGTTGGCTTTTTAGGTGTTTCAGGGAACCGAATCAACCTTGACGAAGAAAAGTCAGGCGTTTTAAAAGCTGTGTTGTTTGCAGCATCAGACTTCACATTTTCAGGTTCGGTGGACATGATTCTTTCATCGGGCTTCAAAGGGCACTGTACCGACAGCCCCAAAGCATCAGCAATGTCAATCAAAGTGTCGATGGTATAGTTGCAATCCCCGCTTTCCCAACGGGAAACAAGGCTTTGTTTTACCCCCATTTTATCAGCAAGATCTTTTTGCGCCCAGCCTTTTGCCATGCGGGTGTCGTGTATCATTTGCTGAATTTGGATATTTACAACGGCCTTTGCAAGTTCGGCAGTAGTCATGTTTTTGGCTATGGCAGCGATAAGGTCAGACAATGTTGTTCTATGAGACATTTTCATTCTCCTTCCATAAGTTCTGCAAAACGCGTTTTAGCAATAGGTGTGTGGGTACTGTATTCAGTGTTTTTGTGTCCTTGTCTTTCGTAGAAAGAAGATAGCAAGTATATTAAACCATCTTTATAAACAAAGAAAACCCGAAGATTTGAAATTCCAAGTTTGAACCTCATAGCACAAAGGTTCTTTTGCCCTGCCAAATGTTCGATCGGTGCACCCGGAGGGCCAATTGCGGCTTCCCCATTTTCCACAAGCTGTTGAATATACGATGCTAAACGTTTGAAAAACTTATCCTCCGAACCTGATTTTGCAAGTAAGCCAGCAAGCTCATCTCGGAAAACATCATGAACAATAACTGAATTTCCATATTTTGCAAGCAACATCACTAGTTGCAGCAGTGTTTCAAGATCATTCAATATAACCACATCCTGTCTGCGCCTATGCTATTATATCACTTATAAGTGATATTTACAACACTTTTGTACATTTTTACACTATTATTATAGTAGGATGTCTGCGCTTTAAGGTTTCTTTTCTTCTTTTTCCTGCCCAAGCAGGAGCAGCTCTGCATACTCTCTCAGTTTCCGTATACTTTCGGCATTCAAGCCCTCCATCAGGCGGTCAACGTCTGACTGGGGGGCTTTTTCTTTTTGCTCAGGGGCGGGGTCATCGGTCTCTCTGGTTAGACAGTCAACAGGAACGCCAAAATATGCTGCAACCTTTCTGGCAGTAGCATCTGTAATACCACCGCCATTTTTCCAGCGGTTCACGGTTGGCTTAGAAAGACCCATCTCTAACGCTGCACCGGACGGGGTCTTGTCCACACTGGCACATAGTTCCAAATACTTCTCGTAAAATGTCATAGCATTCACCTCATATATCTCGGCAGAGCCCCACAGCTTTGCCTTCGATCACAACGGTGTTCATTTCCTCTTTGGTAAGGATAATGCTCTCAAACGCCGGGTTTTCCGGGCGGAGCTCTATAAAGTTTTCGTGAAGATACACATGCTTCAGGGTAGCTTCATCGCCGATGCGCACCGCTGCGATTTCTCCCTGCTCCACCTCCGGCTGGCTGCGAATCGCCACCAGATCACCGTCGTGGATGCGGGGCTCCATGCTGTCGCCCTTGCAGGTCAGCGTAAAGGTTGAGTGCCAGCGAGAAGGTACACAAACCATCTGCTCTACATTTTCTTCCGCCGTGATGGGCGTCCCGCAGGCGATCCGGCCTACCAGCGGCACCCAGTCCATCTTTGGCATCGGCTCAAAGCCCGGGGGGATGGTGGGCTTCTTGGGCTCCGGCTGTTCTTCCCAGCCCATCAGGTAGGCGGGAGATACTTTCAGCCGTTTGGCAATAGCGTCAACCTTGTCTGTCGGTATATTGGTTACAATATTATTTTCATACTTATATACAGCCTGCTTTGATACGCCGATGTAATCGGCAAGCTCCTGTTGGGTTACATCTTGCTCTTGACGTACCTGTCGAATGCGATCGCCTACAGTCACCGTGAGCACCTCCTTTGATGTCTATAGTATAGCAGATAAACCATCAGTTTACAATATTTTTAATTCAATTATCAAAAATAACTTGACAGGTTACAAATATGATGCTATTATACTTGTGACCTCACAAGTTACACTGGGGTCGTTTGGAGGTGAAAAGTGTGGTAAACGTCAATTTGCTCAAGTCGTACATGGTCAAAGCAGGCTACACTCAAAAAATGTTGGCTCAGGAACTTGGAATTTCGGAGCAGACCTTAACACGCAAGCTCAAGAAACGTGTTTTTGGTACAGATGAAGCCTCAAAGATTGTGGAACTTTTGAGTATCGACAATCCGCAGGCCGTATTTTTTGGCCATTAAGTAACCTTAAAAGTTACATTTCAAAGGAGGTAAGAGCCATGACGTACAGAGAATATGCAACGATGGACAGGCTGATGCAGGGCATCACCCCGGCACCGGTTGAGTATATCGCAGAGGAACTTGGCGGCGAGAAGTTCAAGACCGTTTGTGATGATATTTATGCCGTTCTAAAGGAAAACGAGCTTTCAGTCGAACAAGCAGAGGTAATGCTTGAAGTCGTGAAAGCTCGTTTAAAGAAGATTGCTAAAATTTAAGACTGGGGTTCATCAGCAGGCTCAAGTGAATGAAGATATGCGGAAGTATCTTCCTTCACGCAGAGATCAAAACCAACCGGCTCCGCGAATGCGAAAGGATTCCCGCCATCGTCCGGGCCGATATGTCCGGGCAGGCTGCCAAGAGCGGTGATTCCTGCCTTTAGAGTTTCGTACTCAGCTGCGGGAATGGGCTGACCGCAATTCGGGCATTCAGCTGATTCGCGCTTGAGAAAACTCGTAGGAGCAAGCTCAAAAGAACATTTACATTTGCAGCATTTTACATCAATTTTGAATTTCATGCAATCCACCTCCTTTCTGCTTGCTACTATTTTACAGCAGGTAGGAGCCAATAACAAGGAGTTCACAATGAACGAGATCATCTTATCCACCCAGAACGGCGAGCCGGTAGCATCCAGCCGCCAAATCGCTGAGAACTTCGAGAAGCGTCACGACCATGTGATGCGTGACATTGATACCTTCAAGAAAGATGTCCCCAATTTTGGGGAGATGTTTTTCGAGGCGGAAGCCCCGGACAGCTACGACAGACCTCAGCGAACCTACCTCATGAACCGCGACGGCTTCAGCCTGCTGGTCATGGGCTTTACTGGCAAGGCTGCGCTGGGATGGAAGCTCAAGTACATCCAAGCCTTCAACGAGATGGAGAAGCAGCTGGCACAGCGCCCGCAGCTTTCCCGCGCGGAGCTGATGGCGCAGGCCTTGATTGCCGCCCACGACGAGCTGGAGCACAAGGACGCTCAGATTGCAGAGCTGACCCCGAAGGGCATCTTTGCGGATGCTGTAAGCGCCAGCAAGAAGAGCATCCTTGTAGGTGAGCTGGCAAAACTGCTGTGCCAGAACGGTGTGCAGATCGGGCAGAACCGGCTGTTCAGTTGGATGCGTGAGCACGGCTATCTGATCCGCGACCCCAAGCGCAGCGACTATAATATGCCCACCCAGCGGGCCGTGGAAATGTGCCTGTTTGAGATCAAGGAGACCACCGTGGTGCACTCGGACGGCCACACCAGCATCAACAAGACCCCGAAGGTGACTGGAAAGGGACAGATTTACTTTGTGAACCAGTTCCTGAATGGCCGGGCAAAGCGGCTGGAAGCGTGAAAGAAGGTGATAATTTGAAGGTAAACATGAAAAAAATTGAATCCCTGATGATTTTACGGGGAGTAAATGTTACCGAGCTGATGCAGGCTGCTGGCCTTGAGCGGGCCACCTACTACTACATCAAAAAGAAGGGTGGCACCAGCCCCCGGACGCTCAAGGCCATTGCCGACACGCTGAACGTTGACCCTCGCGAGCTTTTGAGCGAGCAGGAGAAGGAGCAGCGTCTTGGCAAGGAGACCGCCTGATGAACGGGCGGAACAAATACTGGCGGGAAGCCCGCTGGGACAAGAACCAGCCTGCACGGCTGGCACACATCAAAGAAAAGAGGTCGAAAAAGCATGATGAAGGTCGTACAGGGCACCTTCCGGCAGATTCCGTACTGGAAGCTGCGGGGGCGGTTCCACAGCTGCGGCTACCGCGATCAGGAAGTCGCTGAACATAGCGGCATTGGCCGGTACACTATGAGCGCCCGGATGAACGGGCACCAGCCGTGGACAAGTAAAGAGATCGTAGCAATTTGTGAACTGTTGGACATCCGGCAGGACGAAATCGGGGAGCTGTTCTTCCCTACTGTTGAGAAAGGAGAATCCGCATGAGCAAACCTTACACCCCTGCATCCAAGCGGGCCGACGCACCCACCGGATGCGCATACGTGGCACCGACGTTCTGGAACAAGTGGTTCCGCTGGGATGGAAGCCGGGCATCCGGCTGCTACCAGCTGGGCGGGCAAGTCAAGGACGAAAACCACACCGGCATGCAGGTTTTTGCAGATGGCGAATGGCACCCGGTCATTGGATGGACATTGGACAGCTGCGGCCCCGCAACTGACTATCAGGAGGTAGGAGCATGAAAATCAACCCGAACGCTCAGTTGAAAATCCAGCTGGGATCGGATGGCAACCCCAAAATTTACGCCTGCGGCACACAGATGGAACAAGCGGCTCTTTGCACCGCATTGGTCGCGGGAATCTGTATGGACAGCAAAGACCCAGCAGAGACAATCATCAACATCATGACAGCTGCCGCCGATCTTATGGACAGAATGGAGGAAACCCACCAATGAAGATTAAATCCTTTGTCTGGTACTGGCTGGCAATGGCCTGCTTCGTGGTGGGCCTGCTGTACGGCATGGGGCTGGAGGGCAGCTTCCAGACCGGCGGCACCGTCTCGGACGGCGCGTTCATCACGGCCATGGTGCTGATCCTGCTGGCGATCTTCTTTATGCGGCTGGGCTTCTACGCCGCCGATCAGGAGAAAAAGCGGAGCAAGAAGGTGCACCAGCAGCCACGCAACACCGTGAAGAGCGGAAGGAAGGCGGGCTGACACCACCCATGAATAAAGGAAAGCACTTTACCCGCGTTTGTTTGGACTGCGGCAAGGTGATGGAAAATGTTGCTGGCAACCTGCGTTTTTGCGCTTCCTGCCGAAGAGAGCGCCACAACCAATATTGCAGGGATTACAGGGCGCATAATGAAAAACCTGCCCGCGTCATGTGGTACACCGTCTGGGACGCAAAGACCGGCGATCTACTGGCATCCGGCACGTCTGAGATGTGTGCCCGGCGGCTGGGCTACAAGAGCGCGAACAGCTTTGCGTCTGCCGTCAGCCATGGGCTCAGCGGCAGCCATCGAACTTACAAGTACACATTTGCGCGGGAACGTATCGACCGCAGCGAGGTGGACAGTCTGCCGCCGGTACGCACTATACGAAAAAAGCCCGCCGGTGCGCCAACACCGACGAGCTGCAAGGGTTGATGGATTTTACAGGTCACATCAACCCGAAGATAACACATTTTCGGAGGTTTTACAAGATGGAAAAAAATTATGTTGAGATTCAGGGCCGCTTTTCCAGTGACGGCATGTTTGTGGGCGGGAACTATGTCCCGGAAGTCATCGACAAGCTGATGAACGATGTCTATTCTACCCTCGGTCAAGCAGGAAGCCTGTACCGCCTGCGCGTCACGGTCGAGGTCGAAGATCTGGGTGCCGAGGTCAAGTTCGGGAAGCCTGCAAGCGAAACGCAGCACTCCCCTGCTCTGCAGAGTTTGACCGCTGGAAAGCTGATTCCTGCACCGGATGTCCCCCCTGCCGCCATTGACCCGGCACCTGAGGTGGCAGTATGAACCCGATGTATGATCTCGCCCTTGACGGCTACGGCCCGGCGCTTGAGCCGCCGGACGACTACTATTTCCTGCCGCGAGGGACAGAACAGACCGAAGATCAGGAGGATGAAGAGTAATGGAAAGCACAAGCATTTACGCCGCTCTGGCCGCTGTGCAGAGCGAACTCAAGGCCCCTAAAGGGCAGATGAACACCTTCGGCGGGTACAGATATCGTTCCTGTGAGGACATTTTGGAAGCAGTGAAGCCTATTCTCAAGGCTCATGACCTGCTGCTTACGCTCTCCGATGAACCGAAGGTTCTTGAGGGGTGGCACTACATCGAAGCCACTGCAAAATTGGAATCTCTGGATCGACAGCCGCCTGTACCAGCAGAACGAAGACATGAAGAAGGCCATTGACAAGCTGGTGGGCCTGAACAGTGCCCTTGTTGAGCTTCAGAACGAGATCAAGGTGTGCAGTTCCTGCATGACGGCAATGCTGGATGCCCTGAACGACCTCAAGAGCCAGAACAGCCCGCAGGCTGAATCGGAAGCAACCCCTACGAAGTATCCGGGCAAGGATTTTGCGAACTGGGGAGAGGTTATTCGCCGTGTTGAGGTCTACGGTGACAAGTTCATTGCGGACAACCTGCGCGGAACCAAGGCCAGTCTGGACGGCGTTACGCTGTATCTGGCCTGCACCCCAAGCACGAAGAAGTTCCTCAAAAGCAGCGCTGTTGCGATCCCCCGCATCAAACAGCAGTGCCGGAACGTTATCGGCTACGGCGTTGAGGTTAAGATCATTGACCTGTAAAAGCCAAATAAAACCAAATGGTTTTTACGAAAAGCGTTTGGTTTTCAAAAACGGGAAGGAGGTGGTTAGTAGTGGACGATATTGAAATGGCTCGCCCGAAAGGCTTGTTGATCCTGTTCACATCGTTCAAACTTCTTGACATTCTTGATGATGCGGCATTCAGGCATGTTGTGAATGCAATGCGGGACTATGTGGAAACCGGGAGTGAACCGGAAGGGCTTGAGCCTATCGAACAGGTGGCGTTTGAATCTCAGAGGGAAGCGCTTGACGGGAATATTGAGACGTACAGACGTGCTATTACTGCACACCGAGAAGCAGGCCGAAAGGGCGGCAGGCCAAAGAAAACCGACGGAAACCAAAAGGTTTTTGACGATAACCAAACGGAACCAATTGGTTTTTCTGAGAAACCAAACGAAACCAATAGCCCCCTAAAATTAAAAACTAATAATTACTCAGATACTAAAGTATCTGATAGTAATAGCGCTGAAGCGCTGCCCCCTACCCCCAAAAGCAGGTTTTCACCGCCGGATGTTGAAACGGTGAAAAGTTACTTTGCGGAGAAAGGTGGCACAGAAGCGCAGGCTATTCGGTTCCATGCCTATTACGAATCCAACGGCTGGAAGGTGGGCCGGAATCCCATGAAGAACTGGAAGGCAGCAGCATCCGGGTGGATATCCCGTGACCGTGAGCAGCAACAGAACAAGCCTGCACCGGGCAATACATCCAGATCTGCAGCGGATGTCTATGCAGACATCTTCAAGGGGGTGATATGATTGACGATGGAGAAGATCATCGAACTGCTGGCCGTGGCAGATGCCTATTTCGGCAAGCCCCAAACAGACGAGAGCCGGAAGGCGATTTCCACGGTCTGGGCAAAGTCAGACCTTCGGACGGCCCCGGATGATATCGCAGAACAGGCGTTTTACGATGTCATACAGCACTGCAAGTGGCAGGACAAGCTGCTTCCTGACTGGCTTGAGCGGATTCAGAAGATTCAGGGAGAGCGGCTCATGACAGAGCGTTGCATTCAGGGAAAGCGAACGTCTGAGACCAACTGGTGTGACTGGAATATTCCGTTGCACTGGGGGGCGTGAGCGACCCTTTCCAGCCTTGTGAGCGCTATTACCGCATGAGCTACAACGCTCTGCGCGTCTTTGCTGAAACCAAATACCCCTTTGTTGTTTCGACAAAGGGAAGGATCATCGCAGAGCCTGAATATCTCGAACTGCTGAAGAAGTGCAACTGCGTTGTGCAGATCAGTGGTGTGCAGCAGCTATGACAAGCTCGAAGAAGGCGCACCATCGTTTGAAGAACGTCTGGAAATTGCGAGAAAGGTTGCTCCGAGTGTGAAGCGCCTGATCGTCAGGATTCAGCCGTACATGCATGAGGTATACGGAGAAGTTTACGAAAACCTTGAAAAGTTCAAGGCAGCTGGTGCCTACGGCGTTATTGTCGAGGGCATCGAGTTCCTTGCAAAGGCCGATGTGGCAATTTTCGCACCTGGCTGGAAGAATGCCCGCGGCTGCCGTATCGAACACCAGTGCGCAGAGGATTATGGAATCCCCGTGATGGAGGTGTGAAACCAGTGGAAAGCATCATCTCAGCCATCCTTGCCGGTGCGGTGACCCTGATCGGCGTGCTGATCGCCAACAGCCGCAGTCAGGCCGTGACCGACACCAAACTGGAAGAGCTGACCCGCGAGGTGCGGGAACACAACAATTTTGCCCGCCGCGTCCCCATTTTGGAAGAGCAGATGAAGGTGGCCAACCACCGCATCGCTGATTTAGAAGCAGACGAACACGAAAGAGAAAGGAACTGACTATGAACGCACACACCTACAACGCCCCCACCATCTCCGCAGGCACCATTGCCCGCACCGCCTGCCTGCTGCTGGCCCTGACCAATCAGGTGCTGTCCGCACTGGGCAAACCCGTGCTGCCCATCGAGAGCCAGACCGTGGAGCAGCTGGTCACCGCTGGCATCACCACCGTTGCCGCGCTGGTCGCGTGGTGGAAGAACAACAGCTTCACCCCCGCAGCCCTTCAGGCAGACCAGACATACGACAAGCTGAAGGCACAGGGAAAGTAAGCCGCCCTGCCCAAAATAGCCATACATAGCAGCAGCCCCGGGGAGCCTGACGGTTCCTCGGGGCTGTTTTTGTTTGGCGTGTTTCGACGCTTTACGACGTATATCGACGTAATTGGTAAATTTTAAGTATTTTTCGGTTAGAGTTGACGCATAGAAAGGATGTGTCAACTATGATCGTTTCCGAATTGTCCACTCAGGTCAATGATTTGCTGCGCCCGATGGGCATCACACGCAATCTGAGCGCCTACAGTATCCTGTGCCAGTGTCTTGAGCTGGTCTGTGAGCAGGAAGACCGCCTGCAGGCCGTGGAGAAAGATATCTATACCCCTATCGCCGACCGCAGAAGATGTGAGCCAAAAGCGATTCAAAGCGCTGTCCGCCGGGCAGCTAAAGGTGCATGGCTCACAAACCCGGAGTATGTGCAGCAGCTTGCAGGCTATCCGCTGACCGGTGCGCCCAGCGCGGTGCAGTTCATTGAAATGCTGTATAATGCGCTGGTGAGAGCAGTCTGAAAACTTAATAGTGTTACCAAAAGTGTTACCATGATAAGAAAAAACACGCTGGTTCTGTACGAATCAACGTGCTTTTCTTTGTATGCGGGTAGTGGGGGTCGAACCCACACGCCTTGCGGCACAGGAACCTAAATCCTGCGCGTCTGCCAATTCCACCATACCCGCGTATTCTTCTATTCTGCAGCTGCGGCCAAACCGCCTTAATATAGTATCAGTTCCGGCGGCAAAAGTCAATCACTGCATTGATATTTCCGCCCTTCACAGCGCATACTATCGCCGGACGATCGTATCATTTTCCATGGCGGAAAGGGGCTTTTTGCCGATGCGCAGATCAAAACTACGCCGCGCTGGCAGCATTGCGGCAGCTTATCTTCTGGTGGCCGCGCTGGCGGTGCTGGGCTGGCTGTGGCACAGTCTGCCTGCTGAAATTTTGCTGGAACCCGGCCAGACCCTTACCCTGCCCCGTTTTGCCTATGTGCAGCCGCTGCGCACCGCTGGCTCCCGCAACGCGGCCAGCACGCAGGCTGCGGGCAGCTATCAGGCCACTTTGTCCATTGGCGGGTGGCTGCCCGTCAAGACTGTGCGCGCTCTGGTGGAAACACGTCCGGTGGTAACCGTGTGCGGTACGCCTTTCGGCGTTAAGATGTTCTCCGAGGGTGCGCTCATTGTGGGCTTTTCCGACCTGAACACCCCGGACGGCACCGCGAACCCCGCCAAGAAGGCCGGGCTGCGGCTGGGCGACCGGGTGGTGCGCATGGATGACACCCTGACCGAGACGAACGACGCCGTGCACGATGCTCTGGAAACGGCCGCAGGCGCACCGGTGCAGGTGGTCTATATCCGCAATGGTGAGCAATTCCAGACCCGGCTGACCCCCGTGTGGGACAGCACCGCCGGGCAGTGGCGCGCCGGGATGTGGGTGCGGGATTCTTCCGCCGGGGTAGGCACCATGACCTTTGTGGACAATGCCGCCGGGGTGTTTGCCGGGCTTGGCCACCCCATCAGCGACAGCGACACCGGTGAGAGCGTGGCCCTGCGCAGCGGCGAGATCGTCCCCTGCCAGATCGTGGGGTGTACCAGCGGCACCGTGGGCAGCCCCGGTGAGCTGAAGGGCCGCTTTCTGAGCACCCATGCGCTTGGCAGCATCTGCATCAACAGCAAGACCGGGGTCTATGGCAGAACACGGGCTGCATTTTCCGGCCCGGAGCTGGAGATGGCTTTTGCGCAGGAGGTGGTGCCGGGCGATGCCGAGATCTGGACGACTGTGGACGGCGAGGTGCCCAAGGCATACCGCATCCGCATTGAAAAGGTAAACGACGCAGACCCCCACCGCAACATGATCCTGCGCGTGACCGACCGGCAGCTGCTTGCCAAAACCGGCGGCATCGTGCAGGGCATGAGCGGCAGTCCCATCCTGCAGAACGGCAGACTGGTGGGTGCAGTGACCCATGTGCTGGTAAACGACCCCACGCGGGGCTACGGCATTTTTGCTCAGACCATGCTCAAGCAGGCCCGCGCTGTTGAAAAAACAGACGATACAGCGCACACGCAGGCCCAAAACGCAAAATAATTTGCGGGTTTCGATTTTCTTTGCCAAAATTTACCAATATAAACCGTTGAAAGTTCTGGAAAATTATGGTAAAATCCATGGTGTTAAGGGAACTGCACACATTGGAGGAAACAACCATGGACAAAATTAGATTTTTGATGTCGGATACTGGTGCCCCGTTCACTGCCGCCTGCCGCGAAGCGCTGGAGCAGAAGGGCGTGGACGTAACCGTTGTGGAAAAGGACGGCAACAAGGTCCTGCAGAAAATGCTCACCGTGCGCCCGCAGGTGGTCCTGCTGGATGCTTTTATGCCCGGTCTGGATGCCCTTGCGGTAAAGCAGCGCTACAATGCCGCCGGTGAGCGGCACACCTCTTTCTTCGTGACCGGTGCCTTCCAGAGCGAAGAGATGGTACAGGAGCTGCTGGACGAAGGCTTTGCCTACTACTTTGTAAAGCCCTTTGATGAGTCCGTGCTTGCCGCACGGGTGCTCAAGGCGGCACTTGGCCCGGAAAAGCACATCCTGCACACCAGTGTGGACAGCGATGAGCTGACCGTTACCGAGATCCTGCATCAGATCGGCGTCCCTGCCCACATCAAGGGCTACCAGTTCCTGCGGGATGCCATCCTGCTCACCATGAACGAGC
>OLPT01000575.1_pt1 | contig 26886 bp, 24 predicted proteins | sample 1673051 | NCBI WGS metagenome assembly OLPT01 (sample SAMEA3136750, study PRJEB25190) | human gut metagenome | biome: human gut; feature: human-associated habitat; material: faeces | place: Austria | collected 2013
TTGTTTTATCCCATACCGTTCCACTAAAATATGAACCAACCGAAGCATTTATCGAAGGTATGAATCAGGATATGATTGACAAGTCAACAGAAAAATGGCTCCAGACGATCGAAGACAGGCTAACCTACAAAAAATGGTATGCCGGGCATTATCATATAGGAAAATGCACTGGTAAGCTGGAAATCTTGTATCACAATATTCATGAACTCTGATACATTTTGTACCTAGAAAGAATTGGGGCTGACAGATTGTCAGTCCCAATTCTTCTTTCCTCTAAAATTAGGAATCGCTTTTCTCACCTTTGAAAATATTTACATCGTTTTTGTTCCAAATCACAAAAATTTCTCTCTATTCCAGTTTTTTGATTTCATTATACACGATTTCATATCGCTCCCCCGCACAGGTCATGTGATAATGACCTGCATACCATCGGAGTAAATGTTCTCCAAATATATCTGCAATTTTCTGAAGCCACACTTCTGTTCTTTTAGCCTGTTTATCTGTCTCATAATCATTCTCATCAGGCGACCATTTTATCGGAAGCATATGTGATAAGACATAAGTGTCTTCCGTCATTTTCGCAGTCTTTTCGGCTATCTTCTGAAATTCTTCATCTGAAAGCTGCTCGTCATACCAGTAACCATATCCACGTAATACTCTTTCAAAGAAATCTTTCGAGTATCCACCGCCAATCACCAGAAATCTTTTTCCTTCAATCGTATAACACTCACCGTCTTTTAAAAAGATCAGATCCGGATACTTTTCTTCCACATATGCCAATCCATCGTAAACCAATTTTTCTTTGTATGTATCCAACTTGGACGGGCGAGCCTCATGATTGCCTCGGACAAATAGAATCCGGACAAATATTTTCTCTTCTTTTAATTCATTTATTTTTCGTTGTAATCTCTCCTTTTGCTTCATGTCTCTTTCGTCCAGATAATAGTTAAGTCCAGCATCACCAAGCAGGATTAATACTGCATTGCTTACATTCTGTTGACGGATCTGATCCAGCCACTTCAGAATTCTTCTGATATCCCCATGTATATCCCCTGTATAATAAATGATATTGCATCCCTCCTATTCCACGTCGCACAACAGCTCTTCTGTAAAGTCATCTGGCAAAGTAAGCAGCCTGGATTTTAAGAAGTTCTTCTCTAACACAGCCGGATGCGCACTGTTATTTAAAATGCACTCGATTACCTCTATGTCTTCTCTTAACTCAGCCACAGAATGATAGCCTGTAGTCTGATTCTTTTCTTTCATGTCCTGCAGTACTTCTTCTATAGAATCTCTCTGCTCCTGGCTCATTATCGCTTTTTCAAATAACTCACCTGCCACTTTCACTACACTATATAAATCATCAGCAACAGATAAGTTATTGACAGCTTCAATCAAAGCCAGCGCACGTTCATAAGACTGATCTGTTGTACGATACATTTTTTTATGATTTCTAATACTTAAAATTCCTAGTGAGCCAAAATTTTCAGTCATACTTCCAAGACTTTCATTTTCTTTCATACGGTCTGCCGATTCAAATATCTCGTCTACACTTAATTTCGACACGTCGACCTGAAAATCAGCGAGATGCATCGCTGTCCCAAAATCAAGTAATAACATGCTCTGATTTTCATTTTCACCTCTGATCCAAATATTTTGTGGCTTTATATCTCCATGAAGGTATCCTTTATTATTTAAATGATCTACAATAATCAAAAGCTGATAAATATAACGTAAACATTTTTCTGGTGTAAGCGTTTTTCTCATCACTGTGTAAAGAGTGTTTCCTTCGTTGGTGTCCATCACAATATAACTGCTGTCTCCAAAGTGCGTGAATAATTCTGAATGATATACATACGGACTGTTGCTTTCATCATAGTTCACACTAAAGTATACTGCCTGATTCGCAGATAGTTCTCTTTCAATATTCTCCTGTTGTATTTTCAGTTCTTTTTCTTTGTTTTTTGAAATAAAAATCGGTTCGCCAACTTTATTTCGCTTGTAAATATCTTCTTTCTGCGCCGGATAATACTCCTTCACAATGCAGACTGAACTGCTCCCATTCTTATTTCTAATAGCTTTGTATGCCAAAGCCGATCCACCATTATCTATAATAGAGATCAATCGAATCTGTTCGGTGCCATTACTGTCACATAAAATAAAAGCTTCATTCTGATCCAGAACTACATCTTCTTTAATCAATCCTAATCGCATGTTGATTCCACCTCTCTTCCTTTAATAATATTATTAAAGACAGAGCAATAATGCTGGTAGAACATTTCCCTTTTAAATTCCAGAGAATATGGCTTTAATTCTTCAATATCATCAAAAGCCTTATTATAATACTTAATAAAAGGAGTATTCTTCTGCATATCCAGGTCTGCGTCAAATCTGCAATTAATCAACATATTATATATATATTCCTGATCTATTTCTTTACATCCGTAATTCTTACAAACCAATGCGGTCAATAACAGCATTTCCCTGGACGTCTCATTCTCTCCTGCCAACAATGCGTCAAATGTTTTTCCTGTTCTCCGTAATCTTTCTTCAGCGTCATCTTTTTTTAAAAATTGATCTGCTTTCTCAGAATCTCTAAAAATAGCTCTCTGAATCTTCTTAATCTGCTTTCTCTGGAAGTCGTATTTTCTTTCATTCGCATAAGAGACTAAGATAAGATTCCAGTTATCATTTTTACTGTAATCTTTCATAAGATATTTTCTGTGAATAAAACACTGTCCTCCCAATACTTCCGAATATTTTTTACTGATTTTGTCTATAGAAATAACGGCATTTTCTTTTATATATTCATATATATTTTTCTTTCGGATTTCCCATTGTCTTTCAAATAATTGTTCGCATGTTAGTTTTTCACCTGATACTTCTCCGTCTGGTATTGGGATATGAACACGTTTTTTTAAAAGATTTTCCACTTTTTTACTATCGATTTTCAGCCATAAATCATCATTTATTTTTCCAATATCATATCCATATTTTTCTTCTAAATTGAAATAACTACGTCTATATGCTTTGCGAATATTCTCCAATACAACATCCTGAATATTTTTTTCAATCAGCATCGAGAGCATTCTCGACAAGTACCATGCCCTTCTCCATCTGGCATGATCAATTCTCTTTGTGAAGTCTTTTGGAAAGATTTCCAGATAAGATAGTTCTTTTTCTTCTTCATTGTTCTTTATTTTGTACTCTCTGATTTTATTGTCTAATGTCTCATCAAATTCTCGATAGGTTTCTTTCGTTTTTTTCTCATCTTCTTTCAATCCTCTGGCAACGAACTCCAGAAACTTGGGATAGGCAAGTCCTTTTGTTCCTCGTTTTCCTCGCATATTTAAGTAAATATCGTGATATTCCTCTATTTCTGCTTCATTTAGGTTTTCGTCTTTTTTCTGCTCTTTTTTCAACTGTGCCATCAGACTGATATATTGTTTCCAACTACAGTCTGATGAAAGAGCAAAATGAAGTACCGCATTTTCTCTACTGTTATTTGTCAGCTTTTCAAAGTCTGCTGCCCCCAGCAAATAATTGAGAAGATTCTGATAGTCACCTCTGCATCTGGCTTCCAGCGGTATCTTACATTCTTTCAGCCAGAAAGTTAGAAAAACGCACCAGTCCACACTTGGCTCCTTCATGATTTCGTCTGAGACCCTTTCTTTTATTTCCTCCAAAGTTCTTGGCTGCTTCGTAATATCCAGTGCTTTCATTATCATATTGTAATAGTATTTATGATAACGTTTTAACTCTTTCTTGTCCTCTGCGATCATATCCTCTGCAATCTCTTTACTGGATTTCATCTTATCGACAGTCGTTTCTTTTGATTTGTCTGCCTTTTTCTTATACTCTTTAATCAGCTTATCTATATCTGCCTCATCGGCAATTTTTTCTGCAAATGTCTTTACAAATCTATAATCCATCGTACTTTCCTCACTTTCATTACAGCAGACTCTTACATTTCTTTTGATATTCTTCCACAACTTTCTGCACCGACTGCCGCTTCTGGATCCATTCACAGTCTTCAAAAAGCTTCAGCTTTTGATACAAACTATGAATCAACTCCATATTAATGCGGGCATGTCCGGTCGCTGCAGTAAAAACATATTCTACCTGCGCAGGAATTTGCTCCGTAACTTCTTCTTTCAGCTCCTCTGGGAAATCTTGTACAAGTAACTGCTGTTCGTTTCCCAACACTCTTTCTATGAATTCCTCCGGGAATTTATAGTCTTCAAATAACAGACAATCTTGCACTGTGCGGTCCGGATACATCTCACACCATGCGAACTTAAAATATTCGTACCCTTTCAATGGATCACCCTGCCAATAAGCATCCTGCATTAACGTCTCGTATGAACGAACCACTGCTGAAACTGTGCAGTACTGCTTTTTATACTCCATCGCCTGTAAGTGCCAGCACTCAGCCTCGGCAAATGTTTTGTATGATTCCTGTTTTCGGTTCCTTTTTCGTTCTTCGGAACCGATTTTGTAATAATAGGCGCCTATGTTACTGAGTACTCTACCATAGAGATCATTTATCTTCGCGTCACGGTATTCTAGCGGAATCCCTTCTAATTTCTCCTTCGCCAGCATAATATAATCCAGGCACCGCTTATTAGTGTCATCGTCCTCCAGCGTCACAGCCCACTTCACCGAGTAAAACAAAAAATTCCTTTTCTCTGCCCGTTCATAAATACTATGATACGTCTCCGGAATCGTCTCTGGAATCTGCTCCAGATAATCAATGGCAATCCATCCAATTTCTGCTGCTTCTTTTCCTTGTGAAAGATCGTCGTACACACCAGATAATTCCTGATAAAAACTCTGCACGATATCCAATCTCTTTTCTTCCGGTCTGATACCGTATCTTAAAAATGTCTGGGCTAACCGTTTTTTTTCACTGGAAAATATAAACTCTGCCACATCCAGGAAACGGGTACGGCGATGTAAGTTTTTCTCCTTCTTCGTCTTTCGATACTCAAGCCATTTTACCAGATTCTGCATAAATGTTTCCACCTGCTCATGCCCGCCTGCTTCTCCAATCATTTTCAGTCCTTTTACAGCGAAATAATCACGGAGAATTTCATGTCTGAACTGCAGTTTTTCACTTACCAGTCCGATATTTGTCACCATCTTGTAAACTGCCTCAAAGCTGATTTCTTCTGCAGGTGGATATTGTTCAAAAGCCTCCTGTGTCAACGTCTGTAAATCTTTCTCTTCTTCGTACTGTTTTTTCAGAAGACCAAGCTCTACATGAAAAGCAATATATGGAATCACACAATCTAACACATACTTTCTGACAGCCAATGCATGATCTTCCTGCTTATCTTTGTGTAAGGCAATTTCTTCTTTATAGTAGAGTTCCAAAAGTTCGTATTTATTTGTAATATGAATCGCCAGCTCCGGTCGTCTTGAGTATAATCTTCCAAACATTTTCAAGAACATTGGATTCACGAGAAGATTTCTCAAGTGCCCTGGCAACATATCCGTTTCTTTCAAATGAAGATACGCCCGAATGCGTTCATTTGTAATCTGTTGAAATCTTAACACTTTGAACTTCTCTCGCAGGTCTTCCGGAATACTCTCATTTCTTCTTGTCGATAGTACGATGTGAACGTTTTTGCAGGACAGCAGACATTGGACATCCTCGCAGATGAAATCCATAATTGTCTGCCCGCCGATTTCATAATTATTTACTTCATTCATTCCATCTAAGACAAAGAGATACTCTGTGCTATCCTGCGTACTGCGGATCATTTCTTCAATAGCTTCTTTTGTGACCTGATGAGAAAAGAAGCGCTTCAGATATTCAAATACGATTCCAGGCGTTCCGGCCATATAATTCAACTCATTCATCGGAATATAGACTGCCAACTGCTTTTTGCCGGCAAAGTCCATGCTGCCTGATTCTGCCCTAATTCCTGTGCACAAGTGTTTTAGCTGGGTGCTCTTTCCAAAGCCTCCGGCAGATTCAATAATATAATTGTCAGGCTCTGATAAATATTTCTGCAGTAAATTCATATCAGATGTTCCTTTCTTTTTTCGTTTTCTCTTACTTCTCAGTATAAATCACCAGTGCACAGATGCAAAGCGAATGTTACCCTGTTTTTCCTGTGTTTTTCGTTTTCAGATAGTAAAGCAATGTCTGAAGCAGACCTTCTCTTGCCAGGCGTGATGTACGGATTGGATATTCCATATAGAACAGCAAAAGTATGAGCAGCTTCTTTTTGTCCTTACACAAAGCTTCATCATAGACCTCAACCGTAGAGCACAAAATAGCCGGCAGTATTTCCGCATATTCTCCTAATAATTTCCCATGTTTTCTGCCGAAATACACAAGAGGAAGTGCCCCATCACATTTCGCCGGCTCTACGATGATTCGTACAACTTTTTCCAAAACCTGTCTTGTCGAAAATTCTTTTTTTCTTTCCAGATAACATTCCAGTTTTTTTAATCTTGACATCAGTTCATCAATATCGGGAGGTACCATTGGACTGAATGTAATTGCTTCTTTTCCTATTTTTTCCTTCATATCTTCCATCGGAAGCTCACGAAATTCTTTTACCAGTTCTTCCCATGTCACAAACTCCATCTTTCCTCTTCCTTTCCAGAACTACCATACATAAAATGCGGTGGTTCTCCATATAACATTCCTTCGTGGATTATGATTTTTTTATAGCCTGACATTGCCATGTCGAAAAAATAACTCAAGTCAATCAGCCCGTTCAGTGTGTTCTTAACACTTCTCGCTCCTGCCGGGTCGTGTTCCACCGAATCTAGAATTTCTTCAATGACTGTTTCTTTTACTTCCAAGGTAAAGCCCGATTGTTGATAAACTTTCTTTAATTTACTCAGTTCTCCTATCTTGGGGTCAAGCAGAATTGTTTTTAAATCAGCTCTTGTCAGCGAATTCATTTCTTCGATCTGAGAGATTCGCCCTATGAACTCTGTTTCACCTCCTATTTCAATAATCTTGTCGCGAAGTGATACCTTCAAATCAACCATCTGCAGTGTATCTGTATGAAATCCAACTGTTTTTGTCTTATATTTTTCCAGGTCGTGTAAGCGTGGAAAAGCTCCTCCCAGAATAAAAAGAATTTTGCTGGTATCTATAGTTTCAAATTTTTCTGTTCCTGCCAGCGCACTCAAAAGCTGCTGCTGAACAAAAGCGTTACAATTTTCGTCTTGCGAATCATAGTGTGTATTAATAATTTTATCAATTTCGTCAAGATAGATAATACCGTATTTTGCAGGTGTGTTTTCTGCTCTGTTCTCGTCCTTGTATTTTTGAAATATATCTTTTGTACTGTCTCCAGTAAACCCTGCCGCAGTGAGTTGCGAACAGTCGTATGTCGTAAGTGGCATCCCAAGTTCCGGAAAACTTTTAATTGTATTAATCATATGGTTCTTACCGGAACCAGAAGGTCCGATCATCAAAAAATTACTTCTTATGTGATGATATTTCCACTGATAAAGTAAGACGCACATTTTTTTCTTTAATCTTTCCTGCCCGGCCATGTTCTGATCCATATGTAATTTCAATTTCTTCATGAATTCGACTTCACCTGTTTTCGTCTTTTTCTTCACCTGTTTTTCTGCTCTTTTTTCTACCTCTTTTTCTTTCTTTTCGACTTTCTTATCCCACTCCTCCGGAATAGTCAGAAATTTTTGAAAAGCCTGACTTGTATTCATCCATTCTTCTACTAACTCTGTTTTTTTCTCACGCACGTTATAATAATAATAAAGCATTTCTGCACAATAAAGCATTTTGCCATAACCGAAAAGTGTTTTTACGCCTTCAAATATCTTCTGTCCATAACCTTTTGTTCTTTTGCATTCATAACACAGATAGTCACCTGTAACCAATATCTTATATAACTGCTGCATCATTTCGCTGATTGTCTGCTTATCCTCCTGGTAATATTCTTTCATATAACAAAACATAAAATAAATATAATTGAATGCAGCTCTGGAGATACCGTCCTGCGCTGCCGGCTTAATTTTGATATGTTTGTAATACTTTTCACGCATTTCCATCTCCAATGCCTGAATTACTATTTGTGCTTTTAATGCATCTTTTGTAAATATTTGATCCATGACTCCTGCCTCCCTTTCGCTGATCCTAAATTGTTATATGATAATTTCTTCCGGATCCCATATCTGCTGACATTCGCCACAATCTTTCTTTTCTGATTTATCTATATCTACACGCATGGCAAGGCGCACTCCAGTCTCGTCTGCATCACAATCTTCTTCATCGTATTCATATATGTTTCCAAATTCATCAACTGCCTTGTTTTCGTCGCGAAGCCAGTATGAGCTAGGTTCCAGCGTAATCTTCGTTATATCATCAGCTCCGCGTTCAACCAACTCCATGACAGCTTTTTTTGACTCCTTTGTTGGGAAATATTTTTCAATTTCTGCATTGGAGAGCGGATATAATTTACCTTCCGGCTGCTCTATGATCATTTCTTTTTCTTCTTCTGAAAAGCATTCTTCATATAGTTTATCTACAATTTTCTTAAGAAAAGATTCCGCCCAACTATTTAACTTTGTATCCCAGAGATCCCATTTAATACAATGTCTTGTGAAAAGCAATATCTGATTTCCTTCCACCGCAAGTGGAATCCACTCTATTGGCGCCTCTACTTTCAACTCAATCGGATCTATTCCGTCTGGAATATAGTAACGTCCTATGTAATAATGTCCATTATATTTTTCCATTCCTGTTCCTCCTTCTCTCCGGCTCTCCTGCTCTTTATCGGAGAGCCGGGATATCTGACCTTGTTCTTTAACCGGCGTTTCTGTCAAAAATGTCTTCTACAACCTTTTTACCATTGTCAAGTTCTTCGTTATTCATACCGTTCGTCACCGTCACACTTGTCTCGATTGACGTACCACCGGTTTTCTCAAAAGCTTCTGTATGAAGCACATAATCTTCGTCCAGACACATTTTGATGGTGATTTCGCTGCCCTTAGGAAGCTTGTCTTTAAATTCAAGTGTTGCCTGTGCAATGCAGGTACACTGGGAAAGCTCCAAAACGCTCTCATTCATCAGATTCGATTCGTATACGCTGACTACAACACATTTCTGTCCATCTTCGTGGGTCCAGAACTGTCTCTCAAAAGATGCAGGTAACGGACTATTTCGATAGAGTAAATTGCAGACTTTCTTTCTCTCTACGATGTTTCCGCTCTCGTCTTCGCAGTCTACGTAAGCCCTTACACCATATGCTGCATTACAAGCTGAAATGAACTTCTTTCCACTGCCTGATTCCGCACGATCCTGCTCTGTGTCACTCTGGTTTCTGCCACTATTATCTGCTCCAATCAGTTCAAGAGCCATCAGTGCTGCTCCTTCACAAATTGAAAACTCAGGATTCTTAACACGGATATCACTGTCCGGAAATGCCTTCTCTACTTCTTTCTGAATACAAGGCATGTTCGAGCTTCCGCCAGTAAGAACCATATAGTTGATTTCCATGCCATTTTCCTTTGCTTCGTCTTTTAATTCTTTTAAAAACTGTCTGAAATGTGGCAGCAGTTCTTCTTCGCACGCCTTCTCGTACTGTTCTTTGGTAACCTGAACATTCGTAGTTCCTTTCTCTCCCTTTGCAAAGCAGAACGGGAAAGCTGTCTTCTGAAGCTTTGTTAAGTCTTCCTTTGCCTTCTCAGCATTCAGCTTCAGCTCCTGGGCCGCATACGGGGTCAGGGAATTCAGTGAATGGATCAGTTCTTTCTTCTGTGAGTCTGAAGCTTTTGAAGCTTTAATATTTTCTGTAATGATGTTTTTTACAAGATTTACCATACAATTATCAAATTCTTTTCCTGCAAAGTTCTGATCTCCTTTTGTGAACTGAACACGGATTTCAGACTCTGTCACATTACATACAGTAGCATCTGTCGTGGATCCACCACAATCCAGACAACAGACAGATCCACGGAAATCATTGTATGCATCTGCTGATTTTACGGCCGCGTCACTCTCTAGGCGGATATGTATGTTATCTCTTTCAAAACCCGCCAGCACCCCTGCGTCTTTCACAGCTTCTTTCTGCATGGCATTATATGTTACCGGAACTGTAATCAGAATTTCTTTAATCTCGCTTCCGCAATATTCTTCAGCCTCTTTCTTCTTCTGTTTAAACATAATTCCTGAAAGAATTTCCGGTGTATATTCTTTTCCGTCAACAATGCGGATTGTTTTCTTGCTGCCCATCTCACGTTTCCAGTTCGTGAAATGTCTGTCCGGGAAAATTACTGACTGGTCTTTTGCATGCTCACCAATGAGCGTATGCTCTTCTCCATCTTTTTTTCCAATTAAAATATTTACCGGAGTGATCTTCTTTCCAAGTTCATTCTCAATAAACTCACTCGCACCGTTTTCATAGACGATTTTTAAAGTACAGTTTGTACTTCCGGCATCTATAGCTATCATTTTCTTCATATTTTATTCCTCCTTTTTACTGTCAGGTTTTTAATAATCCTTAAGTCTATCATAAAGGCTCACAATTTTCTTTTTTGTGCATTTTCTTCATTTTTTTCAACGCGTTCATTGTCTCTTTATGGATTAGTTTTTTATTCATTTCCGTGAGGCATGCATCGAACTGGAACTCCAGCATTGCCGCCGTCAGTTTTTTCAATTCACGCTTATTTCTCGCCTTCTTTTTGAAAAAATAAAGCATTCCAGTGTAGTCATAAAACATCTGTACTTCCAGTCCCGGCGGTGTATTTTTGCCGGTATGTGATCTGTAAAAGCTCATATACAACAGTTCCATAAAGCTTTCCTGACAGCACATAGTCTCCACTTCAAACTGATACAGTTCACTGCGCAGTCTCCGCAAAAAACTTTCGTAAGCGATGCTTCCACAGGTATCGTGAAACTCCTGAATTCTCTCCTGCAATTCATAAGCTGTGACTCCCGCCTCAAGCACGTAGGCGCGACACAGGTTTACCAGCGCATGAATCTTCTCCTCTTTCTGCTCCCTTTTCTCATGATTCTTCACACTGCTGCCATTCCTGTTTTTTCTCGGATTGTTCCATCTCACAAGATCTTCCATCGTCATTTTGTGATATTTTCGAGCATTCATGTAATCTAACTGATCCAGCACTACAATGTCCGGATTCCGCAGTGTACATTCACCGTCTGCCATCAGAAAGAATCTCACATGATTCTGTAATGCAGTACTGACAAGTAATGCCATAGCGGCCATACGCATATCCCCCGGCACAGACAACTGTATTTTCCAGCCATTCTTTTTCATTTCCTTAAAAGCTCTGGAAAGTCCGTTGAATGTTTCACTCTCGATACAGTTCGAATTATTAAAATCCGTTTTCTCCTGCTCCAGAAGCTTCCAGTCAAAGCTCCAGTCCTCCGGATAATCCGGGTCCGGCTCTTCCACAGGAAAGAATAATTTTTCAAGCTGACCGGAAGCAAAATACGGACAGATTTCTGCAAGTTTCTTCTCCTCAACGACTACGCCGCGGATCATCTCGTGTGTCCGGAATTCTTTTTTTGATGCTCCGACTTTATATGCAAAAGCAATTGCATATCTTCCGTCTTTGAGGGGGCACACACCGCAGCATGTGCCCTTTTTTGACTGTACGATCAGTTCTCCATAATTTTCTTTGATTTCCGTTTTCACCGTCTGGTCCAGTCCTGTTGACGCCACCATCACTTGTCCGCCGCGGGCAGGATCACGATCGATTACAAATGTTCCGCCTGTTTCATTCACTCTTTTATCTGTCATGTCCTACTCTCCTCTGTATACCTTATATCTGGATTTTTTCTCAGCATGTTCTTCGTCTGTCTTATCCTGGTCTTCTTCCTGGTTTTCGTCCTCGTCATCGGGATCTCCTGATAAGCCTGATATTTCCAATATCCAGTTAAAAAAACCGCGGCGTTCTTTACTGCGCTTACCTGATGCCTGGTTCTTCTTTGAATCGGCATTCGTCTTGACAGCCGGATACATGCCATTTTTCGCCAACACGTAAAGAATCGGTTCGTCAATATTAAGAGGGGCATATTTTTCTGTGTCATAAGTTTCCTTGCAATCGGTTCCCACGGAAGCGATCATGGCGAATTTAAGACAGTTTTCCGGGACCGTCTGCGCTAATTTCTGATAAAAAACAGGTGCAACATTTTTGACATATTTTCTTAAACATCTACTTTTATTATTAAATATGTCCACATTAAATCCTCTTCTGTGGGTGACTTGTTTTATCGCACCATTCTCAACCGAAACTGAGTTTTCAAAAACATCGCTCAGACAAGTGGTATCTTTTAAAAGATCTGCCTTTGTCAGAATCACAAGAACCTCAAAATCCTGCTGATCACGGAATACATTCAGGCGCGCTCCAAGCTCATCTACCATTTTCTTGCCCTGAAGCTGACTGCCTTTCTCGGCGGCCAGGATATCGTCTGCTCCAATCATCAGGAAGAAATAATTGTAGCAATATTTTTTATTCTCCCAGGAAACATTCTCCAGGCACTCCTGACCATCGATGTCGGTCACTTCCAGCATCAGATTTTTCTGTACCCAGCCGTTACCTCTCGTCACCAAAAATGAATAAGGATTTAATGTCTGTCCACGTCTGTTCGGCTCTGGAAGTACACCTTTTTTGAACTCCTCGCAGATTCTTTCGTCTTTCTCATACTGGCTGTTTTTCAGTGGCAGATCACAGGAAAATCCTACATTCGTATCACGGGCGATCTCATTGTGAAAAGCTTCGTCGATAAGCTGATAGTAATAGACACTTTTCCCGCTCATAGGTATACCTTTCATGCCAATGCTGATTTTCGGAACTGCACCGGCATGGTAAGGCAGCAATTCCCCATTTATTTTTGAGAATTTGTAGTACATAAGTTTTCCTTCACGTGTCTCTAAGGCAATCGGAAAGTTGCCGACCTTGGAGTCATAGATATACTTGACTCCTGGACTTTCGACATCGTAAAATTGCGGTTCATCACCACCGTAGACTTCAATCCCGTCAGGGGGCATGGTATCCTTTTCCCCAAACATGATTTCTTCCTTTGTCAGTTCGTTGCCCTCTGAGTCTGTCCACGGAATATAATTCATGTCCTCACACGCTTCTTCTGCTTCGTATCTTCCATGACTTCCTTCCCACGTCATATCCAGAAATTTTTCAAACTTCTTTTTTAAGTTTTTATTCTTGTTCATTTTTAATTCCTCCCTCCGACAGCATATACGTCAATACATTTTTCGCAAATACTCCGGCCGCTGTACTTGTCACAGAGCTTTCTACATCGTCAAATGCCACGGTAATGGCAATCGGATTTTCCTCACCAGTCTCTCCGGTCAGACCACCGGTATACCATACTGTCTGCTTCCCGGAAAGTTCTCCCGTACTTTCTGCCTTCTGTGCGGTTCCTGTCTTTCCTACAAGCCCGGCCTCCGGCATGGCAAATGATCTTCCTGTACCGGACTCCATCACACCCGCAAGAAGTCCCACTACCGTATCCGCTACTTCCTTCTGGCACATCACATATTTTTTTTCACTTTTCAATGTTTCCCATTCTTCTGAGACCGCCGATGACCGTTTTGCCTTGATCCATACAGGTTCTTTTAAGGTTCCTCCGTTCAAAAGCGCTCCTGTGAGAAAATTTAAAGCTTCCGGTGTGATGGTCGTATTTCCCTGTCCAATTACAGCGTAACGGAGATTTTTTTCACGAAGATCTATTCCAAGCTTCTTCATTCCTGCAGTTACCGCTTTTGCCGCAGAACGATTAGTCTTGCCGCTCTGCCCTTCAAAGGAATGGTCGTTGTAACGGAACTGCTGAAAAGAATAAGAGGAATCGAAGCCCCAGACTTTTAAAGCCTCCAAAAGTTTGTTCGAATCTACATGATCCAGCAAGCTTATGTAGAAAGCATTGCAGCTTCTCGCCATCCCTGTATAGGAATCGACCACATCGTGTCTTGCTTTTCCTGCACAGTTAATGTGAACTTTCTGAATCCCGCTGCCAAAATCATGAGTATCCGGCTCACAGTCGTAGGTGTAATTGATGACCTGCGAATCTACCGTCAATGCTGCCGCAAAGAAAAAAGGTTTTATCGTCGATCCGGGGGACAGTGTTTCATCGAGGCAGTTGCCTTCGTTAGAGTACATAGCCAGAATCTCACCCGTCTTATAATTGCTTACGATCACATATGCCTTCTCGTACCCGCTTTCGGCAACCATATCTGCCAGATGCTCCTGTAATTCTTTATCCAGTGTCAACTGCACGTCACCGCCTTTTTTATCCGCTTTTGACGGTGCGATCAGATTTTTGACAGACAGTTCATTTGCTTCCGTGCCATAGACCCACAAGGCATTGCTGCAGATATTATTGCGGATACCAAGTGTTTCGTAGATATCTGCACCGAGAACATCTTGAAATGCTGTGGCAGTTTTTTCACTTTCATATTCTTCCCGACTGTTCTTCCCGCCTTTTGCAATCATTTTTCCACTGCGGTCATAGATATCTCCCATCTGATAGCTCTTGGTCAAATGCATGATCTGACCGGCAGAAAAATCTGTTTCCAGTTTTCCTGAAGCAATGCGCATCACGAAAAAAATAACTGCTGCAATCATTGCCACAAGGAACAGACGGTAAATCACTACACTTCCATTTCCTCTTCTTTTTCGTAACATTCCAGATACTTCTCCTTTCCAAGCAGACCGGCGTGAATCCCGGCAAGCACTCCATACATTACATTTACACTTCCTCTTGATATAAAAGGCATTCCCACACCTGCGGTGATAAAGCTGCCCAGATTTGAGGCCACATGCATGACTACGACCGTAGAAAAAACAATGGCTGCCGTCAGATTGAGATACCTGTCGTAGCTGCACAGCCCCGTTTCAAGTACGAACAGCCACCTGCAAAAGAGCATCATGAGAATAATTACAAGCCCTGTCAGAATTACGGAATAATCGTTCATCAGCAATACCGTAACGTGGTCTGTGTCTATCTGACGGAAGATTCTGCGGGAAAGGTCCCCAATAGAATTGCCCCAGTAGCCGACTCTCGGCAGATTCCGGAACACATACAGTACGGTTTCTGACGTTTCTTTATTAGACGCATGTGCCGGATTAAGCAGTACCTCAAGTCTTTGGCTGATGTGACCGACCTTTACGGCAATGAACAGAGCTGAAGCCATACATGCAATGGAATAACATACCTTTGTCCACAGACCCTTACACCTCAATAAAAAGAGTAACGAGCCTGTCACTCCGATGACCAGCAGTAATCCGTATTCATTCAAAAGACAACAGCAAAAGAACAATACACCTTCATACAAAAGCAGACCCGCAAGATTCCATGGCATTTTCTTGACGTTCCCTCCTACGTATCCGTTCTCGTCCATGGTGAGCAGTGTAGCCGCTACAAACGGAAATCCAGCAAGCACTATGGCAAACAGCATAATTCCTCCAACTGTCAGATAGGAACCTCCTGTCTTTTTTCCAATGAGACGTCCTGCAATCATTACAAGTGGAAGTACTGCCATCAAGACAATATTCAATCCGCGGATACGAAAGAGTTTCGTATGACAGATCAGTATACTTACAACAAAAAATAAGGCTATTACAAGAACCACCTCCTGAATTCCTACAGATTTCCACATATCCGAGATGGTAATAACATTGTATTCCTCTTTTTCCACAAGTCTGTGCGGATCTCTCCATGTACAATAACCGACCGACAGTCTGATATTCAGAAATACCGCCATCATCAGCATTCCCTGGCGGATTCTTTTATTTCCACAGAAAAGATAACTGTTTATCACAAAACAAAGTAACAGTGTAATTCCAAATATGTATCCGATTACAGGAAAACGAGACTCGTATATGATAGACTTAATTGTCCAGACACAGAGCGTAACGCTGAATAGAACATATGTAATTGCAGCCATATTTAACAGCCTCCCTTCCTGTTCTTTAATCTCTGAAATGCAATCTCCGCACCAGCAAAACTGACATTTGTAAATTCACTGAGGATAATTCTCTCCCTGCAGTCTGCTTCGTGTTTTGCTCCGTTTACCAGGGCTTTGCCTTTTAACACTGTCATAATAATTTTGTCTTCGTGTACGTTGAGATACGCACGGACTCTTGGCTGTGACGGTGTTTTTATGTAGATATCATCGTAAATGCGATTCCCCATGTAGTAGTGTTCCTTGCCAAGCAGTATCTGCTCAGTTACCTGTTTACTTTTTCCAAATGCGCCCATAACTCCGCGGGGGACATATGATGCATGCGCTTTCAGGCGCCAGATCTTCAATTCCAGATCTGCGCCTTTTTCACGCCAGGTAAAGGAGATTATCACCATCAGTACGACAAACACTGCCAGCGCTCCGATACTTGCAAGCTCCATATCCCAGACTGAAAAAATTTTCATAATTAACCACCTCTTTTTGTATTGTTTTTATTACTTACATGCCGGATAATTTTCATTTGTATTTGTGAAATGTCCTCTTGCCCTGAACTGTATATCATTCATTGCAAAATATTCTTTTTCGTCTTTCTCAAGATCAAACGTTACATCACAATGTCTGTATTCTCCTGAGGTCTGCTGTATCACATTCCAGGCATGAGAACCAGTGGTCTGCTGAACGACCTCTCCTGTCACGTACTGGCATGGAATCTGCAATTTTACCGCCAACAGATAAACTAAAGCTCTTGCATAGCAGGCACACACGCCTGCGGACAGTAATCCTTCCAGGGTATAGCAATATTTCGGGAAACCGTTCTTATCCATAGGTTCTCTCGTATAATGATAGTCCTTCATTATTTTTTCATATATTCCTGTTGTAGTCTGATCGTCTGTAATCTGATCGTCGTTTTTGCCAAGAACTGTTTCAATAATTTGTTCCGCTTTATCATTAATTTCTTTTAATTTTTCGCCTTTTCTGTATATCAATTCTTCGCGAGTTACATATTTTTTGTCTTCCGTTACCCAGAAATTGTGTTTTTCATAGTCGATGAGAATCTGTATTTCCGGGTGATCCACCACCATTGCCTCATGGACCTCCATAAGCTCTTTGGGACTACAATTATTGTTTTCATATTTTACTTCTTTTTTCTTTCGTCCAATTGCATCCAATCTCTGACAGTAAATATTCCTTTTCCTTGTATTTAATTTCTGATACTCTGTCGCCGGCAATGCTGTGCAATGATAACTTGAAAAATGTTCCGGAAATGTATAGGCCGGATTTTTTCTGCCATGTTTCTTTAGGAACATGCAGCCGCCAAGCACAAGTGCATGTGACGGTTTATATGCATACACCGTTACGTCCGTAAACTTCTCTTTGACGTATTCAACGTGTTTCTGAACATTCCAGAAATCACCTGCAAGCAATACCTTACATTTTTGAATCTTGTGTTTCTGTCTCATGCGGTTAATTCCGGCTGCCGTACGGTAAGCCGCTGTAGCTTCTCTTTCCGGATCGTCACTGCCCTCCAAAATGCGTTCTTTATCCTGGATACGATAGTTTGTTCCTTCGCATTTTACAAAACTGATATCGGTATATGTTCCGTATGTCTCCACAGTGACAATGTTCGTGTCGCCACCGTGAAGTCTGTCCTGGCACATATAAAATTCTGCAAGAGCACAGGCTCCCAATACTGCCTGAATAATCTGGAATCCCTGAGCGTTTATGTATGTTACAATATTATTTCTTTCTTCTTCGGTACTCCCCGTCGGATAAACAGCCGATACTTTGCGGCCTTTTTTTTCTTTTGGAGGCAGACCGGTCAGGCCCATATCACTGATGATCATTGCCTTGCAGTATTTGGTGGCATAGCCAGAAAGAGTAAGTCTGTATTCATGATTTTTTTCATTGACCTGAACTGTCAGGCCTTCATAATTCTCCATTCCTGTCCCTCCTTTATCCCTCTGTATTTTCCAGAAACTTCTCAATCTCTGCTCTTTGTTCTTTTACAGGTCTGAAATCCATTACTCCTTCCGGCTCAAAAGATACTGCAACACTGCAACCGCTTTCCTTCTCTTTTGCCATCACTGAGAGGAGACCACTTTTATCAAGCTTAAATTCCACTTCGATGGAAGCACCTTTTTTTAACCCCGGTGGGAGCAACAATACTACATTTCCAAGAAATATTCCTTCTGCCTCCTTTATGTACTGCTCCACTGCATGTGACTCATAAATCTTTAAGGTCACTCGTTCCTGATCGTCACAAATAGTCTCATATGATTTGTTTTGCACAACCGGACAGATATCGCAAGCCTTGATAATGTTATTAATCTTAGGCTCTCCTTTCATTGTGAGAACTCTTACTCCATAGGCTTTTCCAATGATTGAATATTTCTCTGGATTCTGACTATAAATAACAGCCCCCTTCGCAACTGCATAATTACAGTCATGCTCTATCGGCTCTACTCCGAAAACTTCCTCTGCAAGTTTTTTGATCTGGGGCATAGAACCACCGCCTCCTGTCATTACGACCTTATCAATGTTTTTTACTCCCACCTCGGTCAAATTCTTTTTGAATTCTTCCAACTTGTTTAAAAGTATGTCCTGCTGTGGTCGGGTCCAGGATTCAAATTCTTTTATTGTTACCTTTACCAGTTTTGTCTGGCCTCCTGTCGTCAGTACAATCTGATCTTTTTCTAATTTGGAAAGACGTTGTTTCATTTCTTCTGCTTTTCCTGATAGAATCTGTTCCTCCTGTTTCGAGCGGAAATCCTCGGAAGATTTCCACCCTATTTGTTTTTTTATTCCTTCTTTTAATGCATCGGTATAGTCATTTCCTCCAAGGTCACTGATTCCGTCCTTCAAAAGAGGTGTAAGCTTCTGATTGTGATAATCCAATGCAAAAAAGTCACTGGTACCTGCACCAATGTCGATAAGCACCATAGTTCCTTCCTGATTTTTTGTTTCAATGTAACCGATTGCCGCTGCAATTGGCTCATCGAGCAATTCAACAACATTCAGACCTATGATCTCAGCCGCACAAATGATTGCCTTTCTCTCGTGTGGCGTAAAAGCGGCCGGAACAGTCAGCAATACATTTTTCACATTTTTGCCAAGCTCCTGTTCTATGCTGCGTACTGCTTCTTTCATGACCAGTGCTGCCATCTGTTCCTTGGAAAATCCGATTCCATTGAGTGTTGTTTTCTCAGAAGATCCCAGCTTTCTTTTGATATCTGTTTCAACCTTGTCCGGCTCCAGTATGCTCTGATCCTTCGCCACGCTTCCGACAGCATAATGTGTGTCAGACTCTATATATAATGCTGTGCTGAGCTTGTATCCGCCATCGGACATGGGCACACACATCGGTACCTTAAATACAGGGTTCTGATATGCTCCGACCGTATTGGCAGTGCCAAAATCAATGACACAGTCGATATTCGTTATCTCGTCAAACAGTTTTTTCTCCATAGTTTTCCCTCCTTGCATTCTTACTGAAACGTGCGCATCATACAAATGCATGACATCTTTTTCTTGTGCACCTTTGAATCATTAGTCCTCGAAATCATACTGCGGTGTATATACACATACTGCGACCATGACTTTCTGAAAAGGTGCAGGCTGTCCTTCCAGCCAGTATCCTTCGTTGTACACTTTTGCAATTTTCCCGTTATGTTTTTTATGATGCACCTCTACGCGTGATACAGGTCTGTGAATTTCCGGATTGAATTTTTCCTTCACTTTCGCCTTGAGAATACGGATCCCTTCCTGCTCTAAAAGGAAATCAAACTGTTCGATAAGAGGCTTAAGAATTTCCACGGTGTCTTTGCCCTCCGCTTCATTAAATCTGATTGCGTCAAGCATACAATCGCGAAGCTGGGCGTATTTTCTGGCATTATTTTCTTTATCTTTCAAAAATCTTTTCACCTTGCAGCACTCTTCATAGTATCGATTCTGATAAAGATTCTGAGCCTTCTGGCACTCCTCAATTTCCTTCACTTTTTGTTTCAATTCTTCCAGACAATTCTTTGTTTCTTTCACATCCAAATGTTTTTCCAATTTTTTTGCCTGTCTTTTATTCATCTTTTTTCCTCCTTGTAATCTGATAAGTTTTCCACTATTGTTTTTCTTAATGCCCATGCCTGTCTCTCCCCTAGCACAGGCATAACTCACCCCACAATTATATTTTGACATATACAAGTTCTGCATAATGTGCATTTTTGCCCAAAAAAAGCAGAGTTCAAAAACTCTACTTTTTAGAAATATTTTTATTTAATTAACATTTTATTATTTTTAATATTTAATGAAATATAATGTCATGTCTATTTTTCTTCCAATACAGAAGTACCGTGTGGACAACGGGTTGCCTTGATGCTGATTTCACTCTGGCAAAATGGACATGTCCTTGTTGTCGGCTCTGCCGGTGCTTCTTCTTTTTTATTAAAGGAAAGTAATTTGTTAATTCCTTTCATCAGACAAAACAAAATTTTCACGCAAGGCAAATGCTTTGAATTCTTTCATAAATTTTTTCATGATGAATCTTCTCCTTTGTATTTTACTCTGTATACTAACATACTATATTCTGGTCGAAGATTCCACTGACGCTATTGAACATATCGTTGTAAAAGACTTTACCAAATGTCTTGTCATCCATATGTGAAGCGTTCCGGCTCTGGATACCACTGCCATGAATGCACTGAAAAATCTTGCAAAAGTCTGCCAGGCAAAAGGAATTACTATGGTATTTTCCCATGTGAATGAACAGCCGATGCGTGTCATGAAAAAAGCCGGATTGTGGAAATCATAGAGGAAGAGAACTTCCTCCCGAACATCTCCACCGCACTGGAGCCGCAGAAGAAATTATCACGGTTTCATAATACCTGCTGATTGCTTCATACTGACTTCATTTTATAATCTATATCGCAAAACAATTGCAAAATGTTATGGCGGTGTATAAGCTCATTCTACATAGGACGCTCGCCACTAAGAGCAACCACTGAACATAATCCTGAATGGTCATTTTTTTATATTGTTATTTTTTATTGTAAACCTCATTTTCGTTTGCGGTTGACAATCATTCTTTAATATGTCTGCCATTACAACTGAATATTGTATGAAAGTCCTCTGTCTTGCAATAATAAATATGGTTTAGCGCTAAAAATAAGAATCCTGAACGAATGCCCATCGTTTAGGATTCCTATTTTTCCCATATTCAATTTTTATTGATTAGTCACCATACGTATAATCAGTAGGATCCCCATAACGATCATATACCTGTCCGTCTTCTCCAATATTTCCCACAATACTTCCTGTCTTATCTACAATCGTTCCATCATCGTAGATTTTTCCTTCATAGCTCCCATAGGAATCTCCGTAATAACCTCCAATACTTCCTTCTCCAACAACGGAACCGCTTTCATCTGTAAACCAACTCATGATACATTCTCCTTTCAATTTTGAATTTGTATTTCCTTGTTGAATATAGAATACCGTATCTTTATTCATTAAAATGTTCCATTTTCCGGAAAAAATCTATAAATTTATTATGGCCTTGTCTTATGTCCCTGTTTCAGTAAATTTATTGAATTGAAATAATCTTCTTCTGCTCCTACATTTCTGGTGTTATGAACAATTTATTATGGGATTATGCCACTTTGGAAGTCTGATCAAATTCATTCCATATACGATTACAACTGGTTTCACTTCCGGTATCGCAGTTACGATTGTAATCGGTCAGTTAAAGGATTTCTTTGGAATCACTTATCAGAATAGAGAAACTCCAATTGAAACAATCGAAAAACTGGAAGCCGTATTTAAAAATTTTTCCACTTTCAATATAAATGCATTGATCATCGGAATCATCAGCCTTGCTATCCTGATCATATCTCCTTACATTTTCAAGAAGATTCCAGGATCTCTGATTGCTGTTATCGCTGCTCTCCTGTGTCGTTGCCGACGGTATGATTAACGGAAAGCACCGCTCCGATATGGAACTGGTCGCTTAGGGAGCCGGTAATATTGCATCTGCACTGTTCGGCGGAATCCCGGCTACCGGTGCAATTGCAAGAACTGCTGCCAACATCAAAAACGGAGGCCGTACCCCGATTGCAGGAATGGTACACTCCATTACGCTGGTCATCGTTCTTGTGGTTCTGATGCCATATGCCGGGCTGATTCCGATGCCGACTATCGCAGCAGCACTGAATCGTGCAGAAGAAATTATCACGATTTCATAATACCTGCTGATTGCTTCATACTAACATCATTTGTCAACCATTGTGTTACACATGGTTGACATTTGTTTTTTTGCATGTTAAAGTATGTCTTGTATAAAATTTCAGAAAAATGAATTACTCAAGGAAAGAGAGGACTTCTAATGATTTCAAATCAAAATACATCTACGGATCCACAGCTTTCACGCGAAGAAGCAATTGAAATACTCAACACGCCGGATGAAAATCTGGATGAGCTGATTGCCCGGGCTGAAAAACTGCGTCGAAAATACAAAGGAAATCATGTAAGTATCCACATTCTTACTAATGCCAGAAGTGGAAACTGTTCTCAGGATTGCGCTTACTGTGCTCAGTCCTGCCGTTCAAAAGCTGACATTGATAAGTACAAATGGGTCGCAGATGAGAAATTATATGCAGACAATGACTTTGTCAACGAGCATCATTTGTCACGCCACTGTATCGGACTTAGTGGGATGAAATTTACCGATGCAGAGATTGAAGAATTGGCTGAAAAAATTCGAAAAATGAAAGAACAGGGAACACACCTGTGTTGTTCTATCGGTTTTCTGACAGAAAAGCAGGCATTGATGTTAAAGGAAGCCGGACTTGACCGCATCAACCATAACTTGAACAGCAGCCGTGCTTATTATCACAACATCTGTTCCACTCACACATTTGAACAACGCGTTGCTAATATAAAAATGCTTCAAGGGCTTGGTTTTGAAATCTGCAGCGGCGGCATTATTGGTATGGGCGAAAGCAAAGAAGACGTGGTAGATATGTTACTGGAGCTTCGCGAGATCCGACCGGAGGCACTTCCAATCAACTTCCTTCTTCCAATTCCGGGAACACCTTTAGAGCACGCCGATATGTCCGCTCTCACAACTGCTTACTGTATGAAAGTCCTCTGTCTTGCAAGACTTTTAGTTCCGCAGTCCGATATCCGCTGTGCCGCAGGACGTGAGATTTATTTTAAAGGAGAAGAAAAAAATCTGCTCCGCGTCGTTGATTCCATATTTGCCTCAGGATATCTTACCGCTGACGGACAGGGAATCAAAGATACAATCCAGGCAATTGAAGACGCCGGATTTACTTATGAGATTGAGTCCGCTTAATAAGTTTAACGTCTTTGCACATCATTAAATAATAAGGAGAGTTTTACTATGACACATGACAATACAAATACACAGACATTTCGAAAAACAAGTACTTACGCTATGGTCGTAACCGCACTTATGGCAGCTGTGACCTGCATTCTCGCACCATTATCTGTTCCAATTGGTCCGGTGCCAATTTCACTTACTAACTTTGCGATCTACCTGTCTCTCTATCTGTTAGACTGGAAAAAGGGAACTTTGAGTTACCTGATTTACCTGTTGCTCGGATTGGTAGGGCTTCCGGTATTCTCCGGATTCACAGGTGGACTGGCAAAACTGGCAGGTCCGACCGGCGGATACATCATCGGATTTATTCCAATGGCAATCATCGCAGGTATTGTCATCGACAAATTCACCAACCGTGGAATCCAGATCCTTGGAATGATCGTTGGAACTGCAATCTGCTACGCATTTGGAACGGCATGGTTCTGCCTCCAGGCCGGATATACGGTAGGCGCAGCACTTGCAGTCTGTGTCATTCCTTTCATTCCTGCGGATCTGTGCAAAATGGTCATTGCAATGATTATCGGACCGATGGTTCGCAAAAGACTTGGAACTGTAGCACAGCAATAATTACACCAGATGATTTTATAAAAGCATACAGATAAAGATATAAAAAGAGATTAGAGCATCTACCAGAAATGGCAGGGGCTTTCCTTATGCTCATTTTATGGAAAGGAAGAGCGCATGGCAGGGCTTATTTTATGGGGGATGAACATGATATATCAAGAAAGATACGTTTACCATATCAAAGATGAATACTTTGAAAAAGTACAGGATTTCAACTTCATGCAGAACAAAGAGGGCGGTACACATCGTCCTATATCATTGTCATCAGAAATGTTCCCAATGTAAACAGCACAATTCCTGCAACAGATTTCGGTGTCAGTTTTTCTTGAAAAATGATCCGCGAAAATGCAATTGTTATCAAAATGCTTAATTTATCAATTGGCACAACTATGCTCGCTGGTCCCTCCTGCAATGCTCTGTAATAACATAGCCAAGAAGCTCCTGTTGCAAATCCGGACAGCGTAATGAACAGTAATTCCTTTTTTTCAATTTTACAGACTTCATCTGTTTTTCTTTTCAAAAGCACCATAAGCCATGCCATAGCCAGCACGACTGATGTACGAATTGCTGTTCCGAGATTTGAGTCAATACCAGAAATACCAATTTTCCCCAATATCGCAGTTAAGCTGGCAAATATCGCAGATAATACAGCATAAATAAACCAACTTCCAATGTGTTGTTCTCTATCCTCTGTTACTTCTTTTCTGGTAATCATCAATGCAGTTCCAATTCCAATCAGACATACACAGCCTGCTTTTTCCAACGTCAATCCTTCATGAAGAAAAATAAGTGCGAGAAGAATCGTCAAAATTGTACTGGATTTATCAATCGGCACAACTTTGTTAATATCTCCTTTCTGAAGTGCATGAAAATAACATAGCCAAGAGGCTCCTGTTGCCAATCCTGACAGCACAAGAAATAATAATGTTTGTCCGCTTATATTTTTCAATTCGGGCAATGTCCCAGTTAAAAGTACCATTATCCAAGAGAACAAAAGTACCACAATAGTTCTTAGTGCCGTTGCCACATCTGAATCTGTTTTTTGAATCCCACATTTTGCAAGAATTGCTGTAATTCCCGCAAAAAAAGACGATCCTATTGCATATAAAATCCACATATGCACTCTCCTCTGTATTATACCTGAAGTGTATTCATTTGTATTATATTCTTTGCTGGAAACAATTTCAATTTCCACACTTGCAACTCTTCAGATTTTTTACAAATTGATAATCTAAATACCCAGAAACTATTCTGTCTACGATGACAGAGGAATTTTATTCATAATCGAGTGGGAGGGCGTGTGAAAAAACGAGAGTTTTTTCATGCGCCCAAAAAACCTTGTACCAGTTCGCTTCATCCTCCGAATCTTCATCATCCTTCAGTCCGTAGACCACTGGATAGAATGTAGGATCAACACGCCTGCCTTCCAGAATATCCAGTGCCTTCGTATGAAGCTCGAACGCTATGGAATGTCTGTCCGTACCAGCTGTCGTGATAATGAAGTGCAACGGATTCTGTCGGGCATCTGATGAACCCTTTATCATAACATCGTATCAGGAGATTCAGGAGCTATATTCACAAGTTGGTTCCTTCTCTTTATATTTTCATTCCTACTGTTCTTCGATATGTTCCAGTCCTTGGGCAATCACAGAACGCACATGTTCATCAGCAATCATATAAAATATAGTTTTTCCTTCACGTCGTTTTTTTACCAGTCCACTTATTTTCAATACATGCAGCTGATGAGATACGGCAGAATCTGTAATCTGCATCTTTTCTGCCAGTTCTCCAACACAATTTTCTGATTGGAACAGGCGAAACAGAATTTTTACCCGTGTAGGATCACCTAAAACTTTAAAAAAGTCTGTCAGACGATTCAATTCCGGTTCATCTGGAATATCATAACTACTCATTTTCACTTTCCCATGCAATCACATCCTCCTCCCTTGCTAATCATCTGGCTCTTTACAATTACAGTTTCTTTACAAACAATGCCCGAATCGCATTTAATACAGCCAGAATCATTACACCTACATCTGCAAAAATTGCAAGCCACATATTGGCAATTCCTACTGCTCCAAGAATCAGACAAATCAGTTTTACGCCAATGGCTACTGAAATATTTTGATATACAATCTTCAGACACTTTCTGGAAATCTTAATGGCAGTTGCTATCTTCATAGGATCATCATCCATAAGCACTACATCGGCGGCTTCTATGGCTACATCAGAACCCATTGCTCCCATTGCAATACCAATGTCTGCTCTTGATAATACCGGAGCATCGTTAATTCCATCCCCTACAAATTCTTTAGGCTACAATCAATAGCGGTGTAAACGAAAAAGCAGTCTTAAACTATAGAAAAACTGCCCTTTCGTTTGCACTGCGTTTGATTTTGCCAAAGTGAACAAAGTCGCGTCCCTGTAGCCGATATGTATGGATTTTCAATTCTTGCTTTTTTTATGAATACAAGTGAGATACAAGAATTCTCTGCATTGTTACATGGTGCTTTTGAAAAATCTTGGCACGACAAATAAACCTCATTGCTGAGGCTTTTTGAAATTATTTAGTTAGTCGATTCTAAATGCGCAAAGGTATTCTCTGCTGTGGTTTTCCAAGATGACCACCACAGCATTTGCAAACAGTAACCTTGATACCATAAAGAGTTTCAAGTATCTGAGGTGTTTCCATATCTTTCAGCCGAGATAGATACTGCTTACAACCAAGAAGATTCCGACATAATGCCAGATGCTTGGTCTTGGTTCGAGTACATAGTAATCCGTAGTGTCGGATTCTAACAAATCGTTTCGGCGGTACATGCATAAGGAATCTACGGATGAATTCAACTCCGGAAATGGTGAATTCTTTCCACTTACCTTTTTCACGATAATCTTTCACATAGTATGTAACAGTATTTTCGTCCATACGGATGATGCGGTGATTACTGATAGCGATTCTATGTGTGTACTTACCAAGATAGTTAATAACAG